>Ga0307517_10001965_pt1 | contig 33536 bp, 36 predicted proteins | sample 23_EM_MG_FD_194515 | JGI IMG/M metagenome (GOLD analysis project Ga0307517, IMG submission 194515) | Populus trichocarpa ectomycorrhiza microbial communities from riparian zone in the Pacific Northwest, United States - 23_EM | ecosystem: Host-associated > Plants > Roots > Unclassified | place... | reverse complement strand
AGCAGGAGATGTGGGGTGGCGGCGGGATGTGGGTAAGGTCCGACGTCACGTCAGGACGCAATCGGCGTTGGGAATGGCGTCCGGACGCTGGGGACGCAGAGGACGGAAAAACGACGTCGGATGCGTCTGGACGCGGCGCCCGCGCCTCAGACGCAGGATTAATTTTTGCTGATGAAGGCCCCCTTACAGTAACCTTATGTGACTTCCACTGACTTTTCCTGGAACACGTGTATGATCTCGCTAAAGATCTCCTCCAATGACTTCTGCGAACCACATCTAGTATGATGGATGGCGACCAAGTATTGGGGATTATGAGATAGATTCCACTGATAGTCTCCTGTGCTGTTGGAAGGCAACTACGACGGTGTGCGGTGTCATTGCTGTTAGGCGCACGGACTTCCCGTAAGAATTTACAGGGTAAAGGTACCGTACCTTGACGCACACGAACTTCGGAGGAAAAAGATAACACCCCCCCCCAGCCCAGGCGTTGGGACGGCGCGTCATCACTGGCCGCCTGGGTAGTTGCGTCCCAACACCAAAGACCACTATCAATAGAACATATTTTATAACACCGTATACGTCGCGGCCGTCCGGCCGACCGGATCCTGTTCGCAGGATATATGAGGGGAGACCTTCGGGCACCTTATGCAGGTGGAACCAGGTGAATCGGGCGACGGCGCATGAAGTTACAGATACTTGAAGACAGGCAGTCGGAAGGGTGGGTCGAAGGTAACGGGACCTTTGGCACGAAAGTTAGTCCCCTCGTACCTACAAAGTCGTGTAGAGTATGAAGGCGGTAACTATGCCCAGTAAGTGGATCGGGTGCATTCACAGAGGACAAGTTGGTAAAAGATGGAGTCCGAGGGAAAATGCCTATAGGTACGATCCCGAGGACACGTCGTGTAATGCCGGAAGACCAGAATACGAGATGCAGTTGTATACCGAATTCTAGACGGAACCAACCAAAGAAGGATGGCCATCTTCTATCCAGCGAGTTAGACTACCTTCGCCGAGCACGAGGGCAAGATAATTCATAACCATTGTTGTCAACGGATAAACGCATCAGCTGACACCTAACGTGGTCTCCACACCATCAGGAATTATGGAAGCGCAGACAAATAAGTTGGCTATGGGAGCAATAGGTGTCGGACAGAGTTTTCAGGGTCTCCGAGTATTCGCACTCAGGTGAAGTTCGCAGAGTTGCGGGCAAGGTACTTGGTTAGTATAGAGTTAGCATATATACCGCTATTGCTCAGACGCGGAATATAAATATCGAAGCATCTTCGCCGCTATTAGATACAACAAGCACGGGGAAGAGATCTTATCAATATAATAAGTTATCCACACTTTTATATCGTTACCAATACTTCGACGATCTACCTCAAAGTGAATAATTATATCTAGCCTACATTACTCGTGTCTTCTTAACGAGTTCTCCGATATAATTACGATTAAGGTCCTAGCTGTCGGAATACCTCACGCCGAAGCTACCACCTAACAGTATATTGATACTTCTCATCGTTACCGAGACGAATGTTTGGCAGAGACACTCATACTCCCAAACCAAAAAAACCTTTCGAACCAAGACCTACGAAGACTATCTCAGTAGAAGAAGTCCTCTCCCCAATACCCGAATTAGGGACTCAAGAGCCCTACAACGAATTTTATTTCTGGTGGACAAACCCAGAAAATACCGTTACCCTCGAAGACATAGCCAGACTGTACCAATAGCGGTACGGCAAAGACTTCACCTACCACACCCCCTCTGAGAAATCAAACTCCATTTGGTACACCCAGTACCCAGCGACGAAAGGACACTCAAGTCAGTGTTTCGAGATACCAGCCGTGTGGGGAGGAAACAAAAGATAAGTTTTCCTAATAGAAACCATAGAGATGGCTTCTGACCCCAAAGCGCCTGAAGTCATGGAATGGCGACAGGAAGAAGGAGAGGGAGGAAGCGAAGGAGGGGATGAACTCTCCTCCGTTCAAGCTCCAAGCGTAGAAACCACCGTCACCCACCTCGTCCGATGACATTCGTCGGATCAGACACCATCCCCTATTGGCCTAGGCTTCATGGCGAAATATGGAGGAAAGGCTCCACGAGGAAGTCGCTGCACGCCCGAGCCTACCGGCAAATCCCTCATGGCCGTTCGGATCAGATGATTAGACCAAATCCTCTGCCGGTTTGACCCAAAACTCACCACAAGCCAAGATAGAGAACATCTTGCGTTCAGCTCTCTTCCGACCAATATCTTATTAATGGCCCAAGAACTGGTAACGGTCAAAAATCAGTTCAAGTCAGGGGTCCAGATAGTTGGTCGAGAACTCACCCGAATAGACGAACAAGTACAGCCTTTGGATTTGGAGTCGCAAAAAGTCCAGGAAAGCTTCGCAACCCAGGTCGCGGAACGACCGGGGGAGACGGACGAGAGACAAACCAGACACGAGGCAGTCACCTCCCATCTCCACGAAGCCGTGCAAGGGACTGGCGAGGAGTCCATGCACTGGGACCTACTCCTAGACCAGGAGATCGTTGGGATAAATGAGCAACACAAACGGGAGCTGGCAAATCATGAGAGGAGTATTAATCTCGTGAGAGATGAGCTACGACACCACCAGGAGTTTCGAGAAGCCCAAGATGGTGAGATCGCGGTGCTTAAGGCTCTGGTGGAACAGTTGATGGGGCAGGTAAAAGGGAAAGGCAAGGTGTCCGACACGACACCAGAGGCTTCATGGGCGGGTGGAGGAAGACCACCGCCACCACTACGACACGGAGCTGCAGGAGCTCCAGGCGGTGGAAGGGGAGGAGACCCCGATGATGACGGAGAAGGGACTGGTAGGAAACCAGACCAGAGGAGGAAAGGAAGAGGGGACGAGAGACCGGCACCCCAGCCAGAAGAAGATGGCTATGACGCCGAAAACGACGAACAATTCAACCTGTTCTCACGGGTCATGGCCAACGCCTTGGGACAACGAACGAGAGTCCCAGCGGAACCCCCTGCCATGTTTAGGAATGAGAAACACCAAGATATCCGCATGTGGCTAATGACATGTACGGATTATTTTGGTTGAAACAGTTGGCAGTGGGAAGACGAGACACAACGAATCCGATATGCCATAAGCCGAATGGATGGGAAAGAAGTCGCACCGTTTGCGTTAACCTACCGACAACAAATGACCGGGGAAATAGGTTATACGAGACAAGAAGGATACGAGTTCTGGCACATTTTTGCAGAACAAGCCCTGCGAGGCTTCGGACCCACCCATGAAGCGGAAAAATCCCTATGAGAAATGGGATCGGTCAAATATCGCGGTGATGTTGCCAAATTCTTGATGGAAATGGAAAATCTCAACGTCCATGCAAGAGTCACCGGGATAGCCTGGAGAAAAATGATTGAAGACGAACTTCCCGTAGAAGTATTGCGATGACTCCCAGATAGAGAATATGTCGACGATGGGGAATGGTTGGAAGCAGTCAGGACTGTGACCCGAGCGGAAGAAGATTTCAAGGAAAGAAAAGATCTTTGAGGAGGCGGTCCCTCCGGTGCGACACGAGGCGAGAAAAGAAAGTTCGCAGATTCGAAGCCGACGTTTACCGCAAAGCGTGTAAAAAGGCACTACACGGCTAAGGAAAAGGCGGACTACCAGAAGAAAAAGGCTGGGGAAAGAAAGGTGAAGAAGGAAGGGTCGGTGGCACCGGCAGGGGAGGTTAGACACAAGGTGTAGGCGGAAGCGCACCAGGGCGTTGATCAAAAGGTTGTCGATAAACGGAAATCTGACGGGGGATGTACGCGATGCGGAATGAAAAACCACGCTTGGAAATACTGTCGAAAACCGATACAAGTATCTGCGATATATCGAGGGCAATCAAAGCCCAAAGGACATTTCACGTTCACGCCGAAGCGACGCCCCCAGGTAGCCACTGTGGCCGTTGATGGCGCAGGAGAAAGCTCACGACGAGCGGTGCAAAGGCCCCCAGCCTGGGGCTTTGAAGATGACGACATTTTATAAAAAGTCATCCAGGTACCAACAACAACGGTTTTCGGGTAGTGAGGTTGCCGCCTCGAATCGCAAGACCTGCGGCGTAGTCGGTGACGAGATCCTACCGAAGGCTAAAAGACCAAAGGATCGCGGGTGCCATTTTACGTCCAAAAATGCGTAGTCCGTGCTCACCACGGGAGCCATAAAAAATTACAAGTGAAGAATGCGGGCCACGAGACTAAAAGGGAAAGAGAAGATTACCATTCGTCGGAATGGAACTTGAGTTGCACGACACGCGTGAGGAGGGTCGAAATCCAGGGCAACCTGACTTTCTCTCCGAGTAACAAAGCCGGGCAAATAGAAGCTGGGGGCGCCTCTATTGGGTACAAGGTTCATGCCCGACAAATGGTGTCCGAGGGGGTCTCGGTCGTGAGACCAAACCCGAAGGCGGAGGTACGGTGGACTCGTCCCAGGAGACAGTCTCAGATGAGGGCTAAGTCGACGATAAAGGACCGCGCATCCTAGTCGCGAACTCGAGAGGTACGCTAGTGAACCACCACTCCTGTGATATGGGAACTCCTCGGCAGGAGGTAAAGACCGCTAGTAGTGGGCTGCCCGATATCAAAATATTAGACACTTGTTGAAAAGGTTTGTCTGAGGAGGGTGTAAGAGCCGAAACTGCGCAGGCGCGGTAACAAACCCCCACACTTCTTGTGGCCGCAACAATGAAAAGATTTCATCATGAATCGAGCGAAAACTCTCGACCCATTAAAAAGCCTAAGCATTACGCCTGCCCTGAGGGGAAGGCATTCATTGAATTAAACGGACGAAAACACGCGATAAGCATACTCCTAGATTCTGGTTCAAACATCTTTCTCATGAACCAAGATACCGCACGACGGCCTGAAATCCTGACCGAGGCTAGGGATTTACCGTTAAAAATGACAACCTTCCATGGCGAAACCGCGCCTTGGGGAGGAATATTCTATACCCATCCTCTTCTCCTAGAAATCGGGGCCAACGGCCACTGAAGTAGCATATCCTGCGAAATTTCGAATGCCGGAAGATATGACATAATCATACCCTTTGGGTAGTGGCATGATGAGCACCCCCTTAAAAACATCGCAGACCCACGTAAATGGGCCTTTGAAGAAGCAAAGTGCCACGCTCATATAGAAAATGAAGCAGTGGCGAATATGTTTGAATGGGATGAAACTGTGGCTTACGATCAGGAAGCACAGTATGTGGGACGGATAGAACGAGAGAAAGAAGGGGGAGTACAGTTGGAGACGCTGCCAAAACCATATTGGCAGTATAAGGAACTTTTTGAAGAAAAAAAGGCTAAGATGTTGGCGCCTCGAAGGACTTTCGATCACGCCATCAACCTTAAAGAGGGAGCCGATTTACCTAATGTCGGCACACCAGTTGAACGAGCAGGATACGTACCTCAAGAAACTGATGGCTGAGGGAAAAATAGCCGACAGCGAATCCCCTTACGGTGCTCCAATCCTTTTCGTTCCAAAACCAGATGGAAGTCTGCGACTATGCGTAGACTATAGGAACCTCAACAAATTGACAATCCAGAATAAATACCCCCTACCACTCATGGACGAACTCCGTGACCGTGTTGCGGGAGCAAAAGTATTCACCAAACTTGACCTAAAAGACGGATATCATCTTATTCGAATGAGGAAAGGCGATGAGCATAAAACAGCCTTTCGTACACGATACGGTCAGTATGAATACAAAGTCATGCCTTTCGGGCTAGTGAACGCTCTCGCAACGTTTCAGACGATGATGAACAAAATCCTAAGGGAATTCTTGGACCACGGAGTAGTCGTCTATCTAGACGATATCCTAATATACTCCGAAAATATGGACGACCACATCAAATTAATCCAAAGAGTCCTTGACCGGCTCGAACAACACGACTTAGCAGTTTCGTTAAAAAAGTTGGTGTTCCACCAAGAGGAAGTTGAATTCCTAGGATATATTGTCAAGACAAGCGGAGTCACCATGAGTGATAGAAAAGTGAAAAGCGTTCAAAATTGGGCACACCCAAGGTCGGTTAAAGAAGTTCAGATCTTCACTGGATTCGCAAATTCTTATCGTCGATTCATCAAAGATTTTTCAAAAGTTTGCTAGCTAATAACCGAAACGTTAAAAGGAAACTCAAAGGACTTTCACTGGGGAAGAGAGCAGGAAGAGGCGTTTGAGGAGTTGAAAAGGAGGTTTACGACGGCACCAATTCTATCGCATGTTTACCCAGGGAGGAAAACGGTGGTTGAGACGGACGCAAGCGACTTTGCGCTTGGATGCGTATTGTCTCAATACCAAGGCAGAAGGCTTCACCCAGTAGCTTTCTATTCTCAAAAACTAAACAGCGCCGAAAGAAATTACGAGATACATGACAAGGAACTACTCGCAATAATGGAAGCGTTCAAGGAATGGAAAAGATAGCTTTGAGGCAAAGAAGAACCTGTGACGGTATACACCGACTACCACAACCTACAGTCCTTTTTGACCAAAAAAGTCTGGAACCAGCGACAGATTTGATGGGCACAGGAGTTGACGAACTACAACTTCAAAATAGTCTACCGACCGGGAAGCTGGGGCGGGAAACCCGACGCGTTGAGTCGACGGCCGGAGTACCGTCCTGAGGAGGGAGCTCGTCACAGTGAAGAATCGATTTTGAAATCTGAACATTTTCAAATTTCAGTAATTCATCAAAAACGAAGCGCGGAGACAGCTCTCATTCCAGCAAAACACGAACCAACAAGCCTACGAATAATGAAGCTTTCGGACAAGGCAATAATCCCAACACAAGGATCAAGGTTTACGGCCGGTCACGACATCAATGCCCTGAGGAACGGGTTGGTATCAGCAAAAGGACAGACGATGGTAGAAACGGGTATCGCTATAGGATTGCCGGAGGGAACCTACGGAAGGCTAGCCGCAAGAAGTGGTATGGCTAGCAAGATGGGAATAGCAGTGGGCGGTGGTGTAATAGATGCTGATTACACCGGAGAAGTCAAGGTCATACTTCGAAATCATGGCGAAGTGGACTGCGTATTTAAGGCAGGATATCGGATAGCGCAACTCATAGTTGAGAAAGTTGCCAACGCCGACGCCATGGAAGTAGACGATCTGGGAATAACTGAGCGAGGAAAAATGGGCTTCGGATCAAGTGATATGAACCCTAAGCGATCAATTACGGCTAAAGAAGAAGGAGTCAAAATATATTTCCTTCAAGCAGACACAAGCAATAACGAATTCTTTAGCGCAGCGGATATCGACTATCACCCTCGGTTAATGAAAGAAAGAGCAATGTTATCAAGCGCTCACGTCAATGCAGCCCTGACGCGAACAATGAACGATTCATTTCTGGACAAAATTAGAGTGCCTGGCAAGGAGGCTGAGAAGTGGCAGGACCGAGGCCGTGAACTGGTTAGGTCAAGAGAAAGTGGAAAAAGGATGCCGGACGAATGGATAGAAAAGGACAGGTTACTATACTACAAAAATCGGTTATATATGCCAGAAAACGAAGCGCTCCAGACCGAGATAGCCCAAGGCTGTCACGACTCGCTAGTAGCCGGGCACTTCGGACAGGAAAAGACGATTGAGATAGTGACAAGGGATTTCTACTGGAAAAGGCTCGCAGATTGGATTAGAGACTATGTACGATCCTGCGACGAATGTCAACACAGTAAATCCCCACGGCATGCTAAGTACCGATTGCTTCAACCCTTAGAAGTACCTTATGCCGCCTGGTCCTCCATATCTACGGACTTTATCACCCAACTACCGGAATCGCAGGGTAAGACCCAGATCATGGTGGTAGTTGACCGGTTTACGAAAATAGCCCACTTTATTGGCCTCCACGAAAAGGCGACCGCAAAAGATGTCGCAGACACCTTCCTTCGGGAAGTTTGGAAACTTCATGGATTGCCGACTGAGATCATATCGGACATGGATGCGAAGTTTCCGGCGAATTTTAGGAATCATTGTGCAAAATGCGGGGAGTTAAAAGGCGCATGTCAACGGCGTACCACCCTCTGACTGACGGACAAACGGAAAGGACCAACCCAGTGCTGGAAGGTTACTTAAGAACATTTGTCAACTACGATCAGAACGACTGGTACCAACTATTGCCGTTAGCAGAACACGCCTACAACAACTCGGCTACCAACGCGCACAAGATGACCCCCTTCTTTGCCAACTACGGTTTTTATCCACAGACGGAGTGGATGAAAGAAAGACAAGCTCATAACCCAGGGGCGACTATGTATGCTCACTGGATGCAGGACATACATCAGCAAGCGAAACAGACCCTAGAAAACACAAGGGAATTGATGAAGAAATTTTATGACAGAAAAGCCAAGGAACAACCCAGGATCAAGGTTGGCGACTTGGTAATGTTGAATGCGATGAACATACATACCAAACGACCATCGAAGAAGCTGAGTCCGAAACTGTATGGCCCTTTCAAAGTGTTAGAAAAGGAAGGAAGCAGGGCATACAAGTTAGAAATATCGCCGCGGTGGAAAATTCATCCTCTGTTTCATGTTTCGCTGTTGGAACCCTACCGAGCCTCGAACCGACCAAATCGCGAACAACCCCCACGAGACCCAGAAGAGATTAGTGTTCGTTACGGGGCGGGGCGGGGCGGGTTTTCACTCGCCAGACCCCGCTCTTACACGGGGCCGGGGCGGGGTATGTTTCGGGTAATCCCCGCCCTGCCCCCGCCAGGGGCCCACCCGCACTCATTCCCTGGACGGGGCGTCGTTTGTTAGCACCTATTTTTAACGGGAACCCGTCTGGGGTATGGGTGGGGCGGGGGCCTGAGCGGGGACAGGGGCAGGGAATGCCGAAAAAGACACCCCGCCCCAGGCCGTTGAGTGGGGCGGGGCGGGGAAAAGGGCCGGGGGCCCGCGTTTTGCGTGGCCCCGTCCGCCCCGTAACGAACTCTAGAAGAGATCGAGGGAGATTTAGAGTGCGAGGTAGAAAGGATCGTCAGGAGTGAGATCATTTCTTACACGCGAAAGGTTCGAGGAAGGACTAAACCGATGAAAGAGCTTCGGTATTTTGTGAAATAGAAAGGCTGCTCGGAGGATGACAATACGTGGGAACCCCGCGAGGGTATGGGGAATGCGCAGGAAGAGGTGGAAAGGTTTCATAGAGAGACCCCGGAGATGCCGGGCCCGGGAGAGGTCGAGTAACATAAGAAAGGTTTTCCATCAGTGGACAATTAAACGCTGGTGGTTTTTACACCTACTATGTAGAGCTCGAGATGGAAGATAGATTGTATAATAGAAATAGAGTATTGGGGACGAACACTTTGAAGAGGAGAGCTTGTGTTAGGCGCACGGACTTCCCGTAAGGATTTACAGGGTAAAGTTACCCTACCTTGACGCACACGAACTTCGGAGGAAAAGATAACACCCCCCTCCTGCCCCGGCGTTGGGACGGCGCGTCATCACTCGCCGCCTGGGTAGTTGCGTTCCAACACCAAAGACCACTATCCATGGAACATGTCTTATAACACCGTACACGTCGCGGCCGTCCGTCCGACCGGTTCCGGTTCGCAGGGTATATGAGGGGAGACCTTCGGGCACCTTATGCAAGTGGAAGCAGGTGAATCGGGCGACGGCGCATGAAGTTACAGACACTTGAAGACAGGCAGTCGGAAGGGTGGGTCGAAGGTAACGGGACGTTTTGCACGAAAGTTAGTCCCCTCCTACCTACAAAGTCGTGTAGAGTATGAAGGCGGTAACTATGCCCGGTAAGTGGATCGGGTGCATTCACAGAGGACAAGTTGGTAAAAGATGGAGTCCGAGGGAAAATGCCTATAGGTACGATCCCGAGGACAAGTCGTGTAATGCCGGAAGACCAGAATACGAGATGCAGTTGTTTACCGAATTCTCGACGGAACCAACCAAAGAAGAATGGCCATCTTCTGTCCAGCGAGTTAGACTACCTTCGACGAGCACGAGGGCAAGATAATTCATAACCATTGTTGTTAACGGATAAACGGATGAGCTGACACCTGACGTGGTCTCCACACCATCAGGAATAATGGAAGCGCAGAACAATAAGTTGGCTATGGGAGCAATAGGTGTGGGAGAGAGTTTTCAGGGTCTACGAGTGTTCGCACTCAGGTGAAGTTCGCAGAGTTGCGGGCAAGGTACTTAGTTCGTATAGAGTTAGCATGTATACCGCGATTGCTCAGACGCGGAATATAAATATCGAAGCATCTTCGCCGCTATTAGACACAACAAGCACGGAGAAGAGATCTTATCAATATAATAAGTTATCCACACTTTTATATCGTTACCAATACTTCGACGATCTACCTCAAAGTGAATAATTATATCTAGCCTACATTACTCGTGTCTTCTTAACGAGTTCTCTGATATAATTACGATTAAGGTCCTACCTGTCGGAATACCTCACGCCGAAGCTACCACCTAACAATTGCGTCATCCCAACCCTGGGGCGAGAGCACAGTGTTAGTCTTAGGTGGTAGCCTTGGCGTGAGGAATTCCAACAGCTGGGACCTGAATCGTTTTATATCGGAGAACTCATTAAGGGGACACGAGTAATGTAGGCAAGATATAATGGTATCCTTCGATATAGATAGTCGAACTATTGGTAACAATAAAATGTGGAAACTTCTTATATTGATAAATCTCTTCTCCCTGCTTGTTGTCTCTAATAGCAGTGAAGATACTGTGATATATATATTCCGCGTCTGAGCAATCGCGGTATACATGCTATCTCTATACAAACTAGGTATCTCGCTAATCTTTCTACCAACTCTTTCCCAGTCTCACCACTTGTAGACCTTGAGAACTATCTACCACACGTTCTTGCTCCCATAGTCAACTTGTCGTTCGGGGCTCCCCTTATTCCTAATTGTATGGAGACCACGTCAGGTGCTATCTCATCTGTTTATCCTTTGACAACAATTGTTACGAATTATCTTGCCCTCGTGCTGTATGAAGGTAGTCTAACTCGCCAGACAGAAGATGGCCATTCTTCTTTTGTTGGCTCTGTAGCGAATTCGACCTGCGACCGCATGTAGTATTCTTGTCTTCTGGCATTGCATCACTTGTCCTCGGGATCACACCTATAGGTTTTTTCCCTCTGACTCCATCCTTGGCCAACCTGTCTTTTCTGGAGTCACCCGCTCCAGTTGCTGGGCATAGTTAGCTCCTTCGTACCCTAAGCGTCTTTGTACGCAAGAGAGGTCTAACTTATATGCAAAACGTCCAGTTACCTTCCACACACTGTTCTGACACTCTGTCTTCGAGTGTCTGTAACCTTATGCGCCATTGCCCGACCCATCTGCCTCCACCTGCATATGGTGTCCGGAGGTCTCCCCTCATATTCCCTGCGAACAGGATCCTGTCGGACAGACGTCCGCGACGTATATGGTGTTATAATGTGTGTTCCAATGATAGTGGTCTTTGGTGTTGGCACGCAACCAAGCAGGCGGCCAGTGCTTACACCCCGTCCGAACGCCGGGGCTGGAGGCGTGTATTAATTTTATTCCTCGAAGTTCCTGCGTGTCAGGGTAGGGTAACTCTGCCCTAGAGATCCTTACGGGAGTCCGTGCGCCTAACAGTTAGCTTCACAAGGTGAAGGTGGGGTAACCCCAGGGTATACAAAATTATGTGCAAAAGCTGTGCTTTTCCCATATGCCTAACAATCACTTCCTGTCACAGTATGAATGATTGAATAAGTTCTGGAGCGACACAGCCCCTTTCTGCTGGGCTCTGTTGCTCCCCGACCGAGACCCCGCCTCATCATACATGTAGAGTATATAGAAATACCTATATAAATAGAAACATTATTTAGAACCAAAAATTATGCCTGAGACTACTACTATTCGTAGGCGATTACTTATAGGCATTTTCACATGCAGGGGAGTCAGGATGTTGAAACCAGGTTGGGAAGTGAAGGTAAACGGGGGGTACCTGCGGGAGGGCCTGACAGAGTGCCCGCTCCTCACACGCAACATTAATTTTTCGCTGATCAACATCTGAGGTCATTAGGACATTGAGGATCCAGGGTGTTTCTTTAAGCTTGTCATAGTACCTGGATGAATCAAGGTAGCTCTGTTAGCATCACAATGTAATGTTGGACTACCTCTGCATTCACAGTTAAGGTTAGCTTTCTGATCATTCTCAAACCTCTCATACTTAAGATACTCAAAATCCTTAATCCAATTCTTGTAATTTATAATAGAAGCTGTATATATTCATCCATAATCTCACAGAGCAATTGGTATTAAGAGTGCTGGGAGCGATAGAACTATACTATTATGTCTACCCAAAGTGGACAAAACATCTGAAAGATCTCTTATGATCAGTGTATCCTTTTCGGTTAATAACAAGATCCACTAGTTTCTATTACTCAAAATATTACCCAAAACCCATTTGTTAGACTTGTGAAAAACCCCTTGAAACCTGTTATTAATTAAATGTTTACTTGTTGTATTCATGATTGTCTTTTTCTCCAAGACAATGCTCCTTTTCACAAAACCCACAATGTTATTGCTTGGCTAGAGGTTAATAATATTAATGTATCAGAGCATCCCTCTTATTTCCCAGATTGATTCCTATTTAACTTGTATCTGTTGAGTTTAAAAAAGGGCTTTATTAATATTATCCAAGGATTGGAGATATCCCAGGATGAAAACCGAATGTTAACAAGAGGCTACTAGCCTAGGTGCTTCCTTTAGATTGTAAGACAATTCCTAAGAAGTTTTTTGAAAAGCTATCGAAATCCAGCTTAATATTATAGTGCCTGTGGTTCTGGACGCCAGGGGAGGTTATACCAAGTACATGCTCTTACTTTTAGTCTTTCTTGTTGTTGAATTATTTTAATTATATTTTTTTCTTCTTATCTACATTAGTTAATTGATGGTGGTTGATCGTTGAAGGTTGATTGTTGTGAACGAGCGATCATGGACCCGAGCGGTCATCAGAGTGGGGACTCTTCTGGTGTCGCAACTCGCCTTCTACACCCCACGACCCCACGACCCCATCAGCCAGGTAGTACGGAAATTGCGCAATCACGATTAAACATATCTCAAATCACGAACACTTCAGTCGAGTGACTGTATTTAGAGTACCTGTTACTTTGAACCTCGGTATCTTCTCTCCATGATATTTTTATCTGAGCCTTAATAGTAGTATACTTGGGTAACTTGATCTTGACATGCCCCAAGGGCAAGAAAGGCACAAATGACTTCTGTGCAAGTGAGCTCTTGGTTTAACTTGAACAGTCACCAACATTCCGAAGACTTAAAAAAAACGGCTAGGACTACTATGGGTGCTAAGATACCAGTACCCTAATACACTAAAACGTGGAGATACTTGGAAAGGACTTCCCATCAAATAGCGGTAGGGAACATCCACTTACCGCAAGACAATGTGAAAAGATAATCCTCGGAAATGAGACATCATGAGGCAAGACAAAAAAAGGAGCAAGAATTAACTTTTAATGAGTGACTTCATGGTGAAGGCACTCTTGGACTTCGCTCTCACCAGTTCGACCTTACGACTTCTACCGGCGCTCCCAGACGCTGGTGTTGTAGCAGTGGGCTTGGCATCTTTCTCCGGGACCGCAGGGGGAGGTGGTGATAGAGTTGGGTGAAGGGGATGGATGGGGAAGAACGTTTGTGGATCGATTCCTGCCTCGGCGAGGCGGGCGTGATGCTTCAGGACTAAGTCTAAACGTGACTCTGGATACAAGCAAACAAAGGATTAGTATTGCATCCCCTCTGGTTGTGCTTGGGCAAAGATACATACCAAACACAAACCCAACCTTAATGCAATACCACGGCCAATTAACACCCTCCTCAAATAACAACCCCTGCAGCACCTCCTCCCCCCACATCACCGCCCCCTCCCCCTCACTACTAGCCTTAATCACCACAATACTCAGCAGCCACTCCACCAGATCCATCCTCCCCGACTTCCCCCCGGCCCTCTCCCAACCCTCCTTGCCCGCAACTGCCAAAACATTCGCCTTCCCCAGCGGCGGGAGCACCAACTTCCCACTCTTATCCAGGAGCCTACAATGCTCGATCCTCAGCTCGCAGTTGAGGGGGTCATACTTGGTCTCCGATCCCGGGGCCGTCAAGCCCATGCCGAAGGAGCTCGCGCGCTTAGAGACTAGCTTGCGTTCGTGCTGGAGACGCTGCAGGTCGGTTGCAATCGCGCTGCTGAGCGCAGCATAGAGACCGCCGATGTCGCCGGGCGTGATGGCGGAGACGTCGAAACAAACGTGCCCCCAGCGGTGATTGTTGGCGTTGGTTTCGGTGGAGTAGCGAATGTAGAGTTTGCTGGGGGGTGCGATTGCGTCGACTACATCGACTTCTTCGGGTACTTCGGGTGGGGAGGAGGACATCTTGCATGGATTGGTTAGCTGTTGTGATCGCCGCAGTCGTAGAGAATCTTACATGAGATGAAGAAAAAGAGATCCTAGCTTTGGTTGCTCTGACCTTTGGTGCGTGGTTCCTGCTCAGGGATGGAATCCGGCAGTCTGTGCGAGAGGCAGGGTGATATATACCTATCATACCAAGAGGATGGGTCCTTCAAGTCAACAGATTAAGCATACATACTATCTGAGTTAGGGTTATGAGGGTTAATGCCCCGGTTATCTCCCAGTTATCATAATAATATTATCCTAATAATTATTATGCCATCCATCCCCACAGTTAATTTGAAATCGAAGCAGGGAGCCTGAATGTGATGATCAGTCTTGGCGTGTCCGGAATTTAGCCACATGTCTGGTGAATCTCCTCCTGGCTTGTATCGTGAACACTGTCCCGGAGACTACGATACTGGACTAGTAGTTATTCAATTTCAAATTGTAAAACGGGAAATTACAGGACGGCAACGGGCTAACCTTTGGCACTGCCATCGAACACTACGGTAGCACTGTAACCGAACCCCCCACGGGCGTCGCCTCACCCTCCCATCTATTCGTCGCCGCAATGCAACAATGACGGTAACTGGGTAGTAACTGACCCTCGCAGCAAAACCAACACCCACAACTGTATTACCGCCCACAATATCCAGCATAGGTCCCAAGCGTTACAGAAGTGGGGTGGCTCAACGGGCTGGATCAGAGAGTCAATGCATGTTGGAGGGTGACTTTTCTCTGTGTGCATGAACGTTCATGGGACTTAAGGATATGGGCGAAGGAATTGGTTTGGGTTGGGCTTGGACTGGGCAGGATACGACTGAGGGGGTGATTTTCTGTGATGATTAGCAAAGGGTTTGTGTCGCAGCAACTGGGGTGAGAGAGGGGAGCATTTGTACTATGGTGTCTCCAGTGGGTGGGCGAACGGGGGTGGTGATGTGGTACTGGACAGGTTCGTTTTGTGAACGGTGGGGAGGCGGTTCGACACGTTGGGTTACAATTCGGGAGATCTTTGGGTGCTTCATTAGATGTAAAGGGGTGGAGAACAGCTGTATACCGATATCATTCATGTAATTCGCCCCAACACTGGATCCCAGGGCGGATTATAGTGCGAATAATACGCTAGGGAGATAGGTGTAATATGCCACGATGGAATCACCAGGAAGCTCCAGAGTTCCACTTTACCAAGCACGCAACTGGGTATATCACAATGGCGCAAGGGAGAACTAATGACTGAATTCAAAAAATAACTATTGCCTAGGGGAATTGTGTAGAGATAGGTAGGAGAAGAACTTTTTGTTTATTGGAACCCCCAATAGGAAAAAATCAGACTTCATGATAACCTCCAATTTCTAGTTCATCTTGCGGATGAGCTGGTTGATGAACTGCTCACGGTCACCTAGATCACCACCCTCAACAAAGTGTTTGAATTTGCGAGTGCGGAAGCCGCGGTTGGGAGAAGAGAGCTTGAAGGGCCAGAGAAAGTTGGAGGCTTGCTTGAAGTTGGGGCCGACAGTGTAGATCTCGTGAATGAGATCCTCGATGGAAATGATACCGTACTTGCCTAAGCTCTCCTCAATGAGCTTGTTATCGGTCTGGGATATTGCGTTAGTGTGAAGCGAGGGGGCAGAGGATAGCGAGAGGGAATATACCAAGGGGATTCTCTGGCGGTCGATCTTTCCGTAGCCACGCTTGTAGATCAGCTCACGGACGGATTTGAGGTTAGGCTCACCATAGGCGATCCATGGCTCAACGACACGGAGCATCTCAGCGGTGGCTTTGGTAAGGCGAACAAAGACACCGTTGTTAATCTGGAGGAGACGGAGGAGCTGAAGGATCTTGCGAGGCTTGGGGGCAATCTTGTTGATACTGTTCTCAACCGTAAGTCTAATTTCCAATGGCTTGAGATGGTCAGATACAAACCCTTTGATACGGACAACGAAGACAAGTTTCGGTTGAGCAGGGACATAGAAACTGCCCTCCTTCTTGGCATCTCGAGCAAGACGGATCTTCTCACGCTCGGCCTCACGGTATTCCTTCACGTACTTCTCGGCGCGCTTGAACATTACTTCGCGCTTTGCTTTACTGTCCTGTGATTTCCCATAATTAGCATGTTTTCAATAGGTAATCGGATGAATGCATCGAGGAAAAAGGAGGAATTCTCAGTCCCGAAAGATGGTTGACGAAGCAACAGCATTGCCGTGGCTAGTTTCGCGTATTGCAGGTATCATCACCGAATAGTCCAACCTCTTATACTTTCAGAAATAAATGATGAGTGGGAAATTACCTTTTTTCTTGCTTCAGCGGCCGCGGCACGCTTCTCGGCAGTCTTCTGCTGAGCCTTGCGCTTCTTCAGAAGAGTCTCCGGGACAAGGACCTGGTCGGCAGTGGGAACGGTACTATCCCAGTCTCGTCAGTGGCCATTCAAGTAAGTATAACAGCGCCGAGCACAGAAGTGACAACTGTCATTATTCTGCTGCTGTGAATGCTGGTGCATTCGACGACATGAATTTAATCGGTAAGAAAGACTTGGTGCTCATAGATCGGCTTCTTAGAAAGAAAGGATCAGAGTACTCTGCAAGCGTATCCGACAAGACCCCGAAAATAACTTCAGGAGGCAAACATACTGGTGGGAATGAATATTGCGATGGCAGATACCTTGCCCGAGGGCAAGGAATCAGGAGCAGAGAATCAATTCCCAGCAGCAGCATATATTTAAGGAAGGAATCGGTAATAACCGGCTCCAGCCCAGAACCTCCAGGCATAATCTGCACACAGAATTCGCCAATGGCTGAGAGAAGAGATCGAGCTGGAATGCAATTCTCCAAGAAAGCAATCACCAGCGAGCGAAGGCCAATGCTGAAAAGGAAGGGAATTAGGAGCGTAGGGAATCATACGTGTTAGGCATTTTGGCGGTTCCGTAGATAGCTAGTTGTTGTTGATGAGAGCAGGCTGCGAGGGTTGTTTCTCGATCAAGGATCTTGAAGTTGGTATTTGATGGATTCCTTTTGTGACATTTTTTGTGCGGCCAAGACTCCTGGTTTGGACTGCCTTTTTTCTTTTTTTCGGAGGCTTGGCAACTCAAGGGGTTGCATGGGAGAAAACCCTTAGAATAACCATGCACTCAGTGTTGCAAAGAAGGCATTTGATGATCTAACCCGGGGGGTTAGAAGGGGTGGTTGCTTTAATGTCTTAGTAAGCAAAAAAAGCAGGGACTCTGATGGGAATTTCTACCTTTAACCCAGATATGCGAGTATTTATTGCTCAGAAGCCGGGGAAGTGGAGTGCCATTTCTTGTTCATTTGCTTTTTCTGCTGCATTTTGCCCTCTATTCCTATCATTTCATTTGTTTCTTTGCTTCCAACTGCCTTCAAATATCATGGTTTACCGATTTTTTAGAAGGGGTTTTATCTTAGAACCCCCTGGTTTGAAAGAGCGCGTTCCTAGCCTTGGATCATTTTTTTTGATCGAACCCCCCCCTTCATTGCAACATTGCATGCACTTGGCGGTCAACCCTTTCGGATACCTATCGAGGGAGAAATTTACCATCTCAAGTGAAACCTTTGCATGGAACAATCACTCTCTACGGCTACCAGAAAATAGTGAAGAGGAATTAAAAAATGAAGTGAAGAGGATCACTGAATGCCATCAATATCATGTACTTATTTTTCCACCGTCAGAATGGCTCCCTGCGGGCTGGTCGACGGTATGGTGTGGGACTCCTCAAACCGGACCACTACGACATTGGTTAAGCTTACTAATTTAGGTTAATTTAGGTTAATTTAATATTATCATTGACTTACTAGGAGGTTAACTATGGTCTTGGCATACTAACCTGTCTATTAACAGTAAACAGAAGGGGTTGACATTGCCCCAATAACTGCCTTTTTTCAAACCCCCATAACTCAATCAAAACTTCATATATTTTAAATCTACTTCGATTATCATACCTTGTTCTCTGGCTTCTAATCTATCATTTGATAGATTTATATTTTTGATAGGTGTTGTTGTTCTGGAGCCTTCATCATTCAAAGATGGGCAATCTGGGAGCCTATAGTAGGTCGACTCAAGGAGTCCCCCACCATACTCCCATACTCTAGTGAAAGTAGTAGGTTCAGAGTGGTCTTTTATACCAAGAGTCCCTAGAAAATGGAGAAAACCTTTCCCATACGCTCCGGCCGGTTGCATACCTTTGCAATACCCGCCTTGGCTAAAACATGCCTTCGGGAAATAAACAATGACCCTCAAAGTAGGAACCTCCACAGGCTGAGGGGCTGTTTGGGACGTTGACGTTTGAGTTGGTTGGTGTATTTGGCTGCCCGCGGTTTCCAAATAGCAGTTTCCAAAGTTTGTAAACTTCAGTTTGTGAACAACGCTTCCATAGATTACTATTATGTTAATAAATGATATTTTAACATAGATTCTGCTTACTATCATCATATTAAATTTAATTTATGGGAAATTAACCTCTTCCAGTGATTAATAATTTTCTCTTATTCATAAAAACTTATCTGAGGAGTTTGGAAACAGAAACCGCTCAAAGTGCAGTTTGAGAGACTACTTAAATAGGGGTTTTGAAACGAACGTTTGAGTGAGTTTACCACTCATATATTGAGACGCCAAATAGCCCCTAAGGGGCAGTTTGGTGCACTGTCATTTGAGATGACAGTTATCATAAATGGAGTTTTGCAAAACATGTTTGTGAAAAATGAGTAAGCATGCTTTGCCAACAACGCTCTAGTACCAAGCAATATTGTTACGGGGTAGCTAACACGGTAGGATTCTGAGCTAACTGGGCCAAAAATATTTGAGGTAACGGATTAATAGTGAGTACGGCTCATATATAATCGTTTGGTAAAGGTAAAGTAATAAGATTAGCAAAAAAACCTTTGCTCTGGATGGATAGGCATTCCGTCCAGATTCTCAGGTCCGCCCAGTCCGCCCTGTGAGGGTCCCAGCAGCACCAATGCCTCCCAGTCCATTGGGTGCAATCCAACCCACATCCTGTCCGCCTGGTGTACCAGGATGGTCAATATCTTACAGTTATCGCCTGACACACATCAAGGGAAGCCACCTATGAGTTGCTGCATCCAGGATCTATTCTTAACCCTGATGTCATCTGCTCACGATAGAGTACTTAACAATCAGGAAAAGGTTTTTCAGACGAAAAAGGATCTTATATAGAATGACTAAGCTGTCATTGTCCTGGTAACCACTCACAACATACGCCTTGTATCATCGCAGGTAACAACTCACACAAAACTTTTCTAACTTCTTTCACATCAACTCTTCCTCAACTAATCAGAACTACTATCTACCATTATCTAGGCACAGCGATCTACTGGCATGCCTTTCCATGTAGCTGGACCCTATTCAAGCTACATTAGGGAGCAGATTCAGACAAGGCATGTCGGGATGCTGCTGGCTATACACCCTTCAATCCACCTCGGCTAGTGGATTTCAATGAGACCCTTCCCCAACCTTGTGGAAATCTGCCTGCATCAGCAAAAAAACCTTTTTCACCGGGCATATCGAGCCCGCGTCCGGACGAAGCCAGTCCGCTCTTTGCCTCCTGTCCTTCCGGATCTCCTGAGCTCTCTTTGCCTTTCATCTCTTGCGTCTGGTGTGCCCAGATGCTCCACTTTCCCTCAAAAGGGTCCGACGCGCGGCTTGCGACCCCACTCCCTCCCAGCGCCTTCCTGTTGTATCCGCCCCCTTATCTTCTCGTCTACAGGCCTCCTGCCTACTCTTACCAACTGCGTGCATCCGGCGGCCCTCCCAGATTCCCTTTTACCTCTAGCGACCTAGATCTGTTCACTCCCGTCCGCTGACATCCTACATTGCGCTTTTCTTAGCCCACACCCTCCTGTCACTTCCATAATTCCCTCACTGTTTACAAGACGCCCGGCACGGCCGCCATGGAGACCCCCGAGTTTGGTTGGCTTCACCACAGGAGAGAATAAATTGGTATTATGAATAATCCGTGGAACTCACGCGGCCGAGTGGAAGCAGGACACTTTCTAAGGGGATGTCTTCCTTAAGTCGCCGGCTTCAACTCGGCCGCCTACACAATTCAACCTATTTAAAATATTCCCTGAAACGCTCGCAGATCGTATATTACTCCCGTGGCTGAGGTGAAGCCGGACACTCAATATGGGAACTGTCATCTTAAGTGTACGGCTTCAACTTGGCCGTATATTCATGCAGAACAATTTAACCTATTTAAAAATTCCCTTAAATGTGAGCGGATTGTGTAGTACTCTCGCGGCCGAGTGGAAGCCGGACACTCAATATGGGAACCGCCACCTTGAGTGCCCAGCCTTAACTCGTATAAATACTGTACATAATTGGATAGAATAATTTAATATATTTCATTAAACGTCCTCAGATCAATCCTGTGATTCACTATCCATTGCCTCTCGCCACTAGGAATTACCTGCCCCTGGCTGATCACTGCCCCTATACTGACTATTCGCATGGCTCGATGATTGACCGGCCTGCCGACTATAATATATATGCTCGCAATGTCAAATCTGCCACTATTGACCAGATCGAGTATGCAAACCAATGCCAACTGATCGACACCTCCCGCCTAACTCAGAATATTTCTTATCTTGAAAAGTGCTAGCAACCGAGCCACCACCCGTCCTTGTAAATCTCTATAGTTTGCTTTCCCACCAGTCTTGACCCATACCCAATCGTTTCTGGGGCCACCGTTAGGAATGGCTTTGTTCCAGTGCAGTGGGCCCGGTGGATCTGGAACCTGTCAGTTTCCTGAAAGTTGGCGACAGGAATTTCATGCTGAGCAAATCCTTCTACAGGGCGTAACCCTAGTTCGGTGGGGTCAGCTGGCAACCGCCGGTCATCCGCAGCAGTCTGCCTAGTAGAATGTAGTATCTCCTGCATCATGTCGGCATAATGGAGATTGAGGGTTGCGCATAGTTCGGTCAGCGTGTGTAACGACCCTACAGATCGGTAGCTACAGCGGACTAGACTCAAGCCCGTATGGCATATCAAGTGGTAACCATATTGAGGATAGGCCAGTATACTTAGTATACTACCGGTAGACATGAGTTGGTACAAGTGTCTACAAAGAGACTTGGTGACATAAGGTTAGACAGGGTAACCTAGGTAGGCCAAAGTTACCCTACTAGGCAGGGTAACCTTCGGAGGGTACGTTCACATAAAGCAAAGGACCCATAGTAAACATTGCACGGGTCTCCGGGGCAACATTATATGTGGTCGCGCGGACTCCCGAAGGAACTAAATGCATCATAGGGTGAAGTTACCCTACCTTGGAAACATGATTACCCTATCTTGGGACCCCAGTTACCCTACCTTCACTGACAAAGTCATCTGCGGACTTAGGGGAAAGTTATCCTACTATAGTGGGGCTCTTAAATGTTCATAGGGCCGCTTCGTAAGGTACGAAACGGACTACTAACGGAGCAGGAGTGGTCCGAACCTCCTGTAACTTTCAGGGGATATTCCTAACACCTCCCTGCGGCCCCAGCGTTGGTACGGCGCGACAGCACTGTACGGCTGTGTAGTTGTATGCTTCCTAGTAATGTGAGATCCATAGGAACGCTCCAACAACACCGTATGAGTTGTGGCCGTCCAACCGACCAGAAGCTGTTCGCAGGATATATAAGGGGTGTGAGGGTGACCGCCTCCTGGGGCGCCACCTGGATAACACCTGGGAACCACCTACAGGCATACTTTGACCTCCGGGTAGTTGTATGGTTAACAGTAGAGGGCTTGGGGCAGACCGGGGAAGCTGCAAGGCTTCCAGGACAACCACCCCAAAGCCAGTCCCAGGCTACCCCGTGAACTGTAGCATTACCATGGGTTATTAGTGGACTCTAGAGGTGTGAGTCTTGTCATGATTTAAGAGGGTGCTGCATGGTTGGCTGTGGGTAGCGCCTATGCAGTCAAACAGCAGGAGACTTCTTACCATGGGAGCTTGCAGTCCGGTTTAAAAGCCAAGTCGATTTGCCGATGGACAGCGTAGCTCGTATAGACGAAACCACCGATGGGCCCGTGAGTCCCAATGGATATTATCTCTACGGTGGGCATGTTGGTCGGCCACTGATATGCTACCGATAGGAAAGGGCTTTCGGTCATGCAGATGTAGTTGGAGAGACACTACCGGAAGCACTTCCTATTTGTGGCGATAGTTAATATCCGAGCCCTCCGACTGCCTCCACGTGTTAGCCCACTCTAGGCGGGTGAGTTGGACAGCCCTGAGCTGAGCAGGGTGCTCGTGAAAGGTCAGAATGGTTGACGGGTGTCCTCTGGCTTTACATTATTCTACTTAACTAAAGCGAGAGACACACAATTCTGATAACCAACGATCCTCGAGAGAACTTATTGAGTGAAGCTTTCAGGCTTAACGATATTAAGTTTTACAGCTTGATTCTACTTTGAATTATCTTTCTCTTTATTTTTGATCCTTACGTCTACTTTGAGTTTTCGGTGCGGTCGCAATCTTAGGATCCGTCTTCCTACAGAGTGCCCCCGTTACAGCGTGCTGGTGTTCTTCATACGGGCTTTAAGAACCCGGCGAGGTGTACGGTAACTTGAAAAACTCGGCATTTCCATCCCACTATCTTCAGCCACGATCACACCTTTAACTTTCGAAACTGCTTCTATAGTCTGCAACCTCATTCCTCGGACATGTTGGCGGCCAGATGGCGACAAGATCTGCCGGGCGGCGTCATCCTTGTTTGACCTGTGGTATCCATCTTTAATCTGATCATTATGTGCTAGTTCAGCGATCTCTGTGGAATAAATTGATATGGATCCAAACGCCGTACGTGGGAGGCAAAGTGAGTCAGGTAGAGCATCTTGAGGAAGTTGAAGTGGTTCTCACACCATATCAAATCCGCCTGTTGATCGCACCTTTCAACTCTGTCTTGATCAGCCTGTCGACGGCGATTAGCGACAGTTTTATGCTGGACTTCTTTATCACGCTGATCCGCGATCAGTTCCCTTAGCTCCCGATCCTGGAGATCTGCTCGGGTGCGAGTAGCCTTGGCGGTACGGAACTCGAGAAAAATGTCCTTTGGTCAGTGAAATGTCTGCAGGTAGCATTCCATGTAGGAAAGTGTATCTGGGGTATGACTCCGATATTGAACCATGAGAGAGAAATCAACCAGCGCGGTAACAGAGTTCAAAGCGCTCTTGAAATCATGATACTGAGAACTGTGTGCATTTCGCAATGCAGACGCCAATACGGCTGAAATACAATGGCTGAGATTGCGCATCCATCAGGAAAACAACCTTTTTCTCCGGACAGAGAGAGCACGCTTCCGGACGAAAAGCCTCCGCTCTTTGCGTCCGCTCCTCCCGCATCTCCCGTGCCTTCTTTGCCTTTCATTTCTTGCGTCTGGTGCACCCGGACGCCCCTCTTTCCCTCCACAGCGTCCGACATGCTTGTTGCGGCCCCACCCCCTCCTCGTGCCTCCCACTTGTATCTGCCGCCTTATCCTCTCGTCTACTGGCCTCATACCTACTCCTTGCGGTTGCGCGCGTCCGGCGACCATCTCTGCTACCCTCACACCTCTGGTGACCTAGATCTGTCCGCTTCCATCTGCTTCCGTCCGCTGCCTCCTACTTCACTTTTGTCTTAGTCTACACCCGACTGTCATTTCCATAATACCCTTACTGTTGACAAGACGCCCGGCGCGGCCGCCATGCAGACCCCCTACTTTGGGTGGCTTCCCTTCCCACAGGAGAGTATAGTTGCGCATTAATCATCCGCAGAAATCAGGCAGCAGAGTTGAAGCCGGACACTTTCTACGGGAATCTCTCCCTTAAGTCGCCGGCTTCAACTTGGCCGCCTATTGAATTCAATTTATTTAAAACATTCCCTTAAACGCCCACGGATCATGTGGTACTCCTGCGGCCGAGAGGAAGCCGGACACTGAATATGGGCACTGCCACCATAGGTGTACGGCTTCAACTTGGCTGGATATTCGTGTGGAACAATTCCACATATTTAAAACATTGCCTTAAACATCCCTGGATCGTGTAGTACTCCCCCGGCCGAGTTGAAGCCTGACACTGAATATGGGCACTCCAACCTTAAGCTTACGGCTTCAACTTGGCCGTATATTCATGCAGAACAATTCAACCTATTTAAAACATTCCCTTAAATGCCCGCGGATCGTGTAGTACTGCCCCGGCCAAGTTGAAGCCGGACACTGCATATGGGCACTGCCACCTTAAGTGTATGGCTTCAACTTGGCCGTATATTCATGCAGAACATTTCAACCTATTTAAAACATTCCCTTAAATGCCCGCGGATCGTGTAGTACTCCCCCGGCCAAGTTGAAGCCGGACACTCAATACGCGAACTGCCACCTTAAGTGCCCAGTTTCAACTCAGCCAAATAAATACTGTATATAATTGGATAGAATAATTTAATATATTTCATTAAACGTCCTCAGATCAATCCTGTGATTCACTATCCATTGCTTCTCACCGCTAGGAATTACCTGGGCGTGTCCAATCACTGCCCCTTTACAGACTATTCGCATGTCTCGACTATTGATCCGGTTGCCGACTGGAATATGGCCGGTCGGAATGTGAAATCTGCCACCATTGATCGGATCGAGTATGCGAACTAATGCCAGCCGATGGACAGCTGCGGCCTCACTTAGAATATTTCTTATCTTGAAAAGTGCTAGCAACCGAGCCACAACGCGTCCCCGTAAATCTCCATAGTTCGCTTCCCCACCAGTCTGGACCCACACCCAATTGTTTCTAGAGCCACCGTTGCGGAATGCCTTTGTTCCTGTGCAGCGGGCCCGCTGGTTCTGGAACCTGTCAGTTTCCTGAACGTCAGGCACGGGGATTTCTAGCTGAGCAAATCTTTCTACAGGAAGTAACCTGAGTTCGGCAGGGTCCGCAGGCAACCGCCGGTTATCAGCAGCGGCCTGCCTGATAAAACGCAGTATCTCCTCCATCATGTTGGAATAATGGATATCAAGGGCTGTGCATAATTCGGTCAGCCTTCTGGTGTTCTTCATATGGCCTTTAAGCACCCGGCGAGGTGTGCTGCCACTTGGAACTGTCGGCATTTCCATCCCACTATCTTCTACCACGATCACACCTTCAACTTTCGAAAGTCCTTCTATTGTCTGCAACCTTATTCCTAGGGCGTGCTGGCGGCCATAGTGGGACAAGATCTGTCGGGCGGCTTCATTCTTGTTTGACATGCGTTAGCCATCTTTAATGTGATCCTTATCTGCTAGTTCACCGATCTCGGTTGAATACATTGATATGGATCCAAAACGCCGTACGCGGGAGGCAAAGTGAGTCAGGTAGTGCATCTTGATGAAGTTGAAGTGGTTCTCACGCCATATCAAATCTGCCCGCCGATCAGACCTTTCAACCCTCTCTTGATCAGCCAGCCGACGGCGATTAATGACGGTTCTATGCTGGACTTCTTTAGCTTGCTGATCTGCCTTTAGTTCCCTTAGCTCCCGATCCTGGTGATTGCCTTGAGCGCGGGTAGCCTGCGAGGTACGGAACTCAAGAAAAATGACCTTTGTCCGGTGGAATGTCTGCAGGTAGCTTTCCATGTAGGAAAGTGTGTCTGGTGTATGACTGCGATATTGAGCCATGAGAGTGAAGTCCACCAGCGCGCTAACACACTTCAAAGCGCTCTTGAAATCCTGATACTGAGAACTGTCCGGATTTCGCAATGCGGACGCCAATACGGCTGAAATACAACGGCCGAGATTGCGCATCTCCTTTCCTTGCCATTGTGTGATTTCGCGATAGGCCTTTTTCGGTACGCTGAATCCGGGGTAAGGAGGAATTTCTTTCCAAGCATCGTCGAACGCCTGCTGCCGTTTATGCTTTTTCAGGAAACCTTCCACCCATTCCATCATATGTTTGAATAAGCCAAGGTAGATGTTGTGCAAGAGGTCCGGCTTGTGTAGGTCCGCGGGGCTTACTCGGTCGAGTCCGGTGAATACATTGTTTCCTATTTTCACGCCCAACCGCTGAAAGTATTCTGCAATGCCGGCCGCTTCTGCCGGCTCATGCCTCAAGGCTTTCTCTCTATATAGCATGTAGTCGCGGGTCTCATACATCCGCCGCGGATCCCCACCGAGCTCCTCGCACGGAACCTCACACTTTGGGCATGACTTGCTGCCTATTCCTTGCAAGGCTGCATGCTCAGCATGATCCGCGATCCAGGCCGACAAAATGGGAAAACAAAGGCGTGTTTTGCCGTCTGCACAATCCATTACCGTTCCTTCTCGGGCAACCTGCTGTAATGGTGCCAGGACAAGATCGAAGACAGCCCGCAGGACATCCGCGTTGGTCTGCCGCTGGGCTTCGTTGGCACGGGCTGATTCGCCAGTGAACTTTGGCGGTACTGGAAGCAATGCCAGAAGCAGGATTGGCATCTTGGCAGGGCTGCTTCTTGTCCTCGAAAGGATATTGCCGATCGTCATGTATACCGGCCAGGCTTTCTTATCTCCGGAGAAATTGGTAAGGTGCGTCTGGTCAGACAATCCGATAATGGGCACCACTGTGGACCCGGCGGGCAAAGCTTTCTACCAAGGAACGGAATGGGCTGTTAGCACTGGAAACACCACTCCAAGAACTTGTCAGGACCTATCTCATACCTGCATATCCCACCACCAGTCCGCCGTATGCATCTCTGAATATAATCGCTCCCCACTTGAATCATATTCTCGAATAGGTGCGTAAACCATATCTGAGCTATACGCGACCTGACGGATCAGGTAGCGGACACAGTCAATAATATTTCGATAATAGAAAGTTGTTGCATGTCGACCATCATCAATACTGGCTTCCGCCCACACCAAGTATTCACGAAATGGGTCCAGTATGTCGAGGTGTTGTCGCAAGGTATAGGCGGACCGGAATGATCTGCTATCCGTACCGCCTAAACCTTCCGCAAAGTACGCGTCGATCTGCGACTTGGCTACCTTGCTCCGGACAAACCAGCTCGCCAAATTAAAGTCGTTTTCCGATGAGAAAGGGCTCCAAGGGTCATCGGTCATGGCCTTGTTGAGCTCTGTATAGCCAGCAACTTCGCCGAGTGGTCTGCCGGCACCGGGAATAGTTTCTTGACCCGAAGGGCGCACGCGGACCGGTGGGTGGGAAACGTCTTCCGTGTCTGAATCGTTCTGCATATCATCTATCTCACCACTTGCTGTATGGAAATCTGGGATCTCGAGCCTGCAATCAGATTCGTAGTCTGAGTCGGTCAGGTTTTCAAGTTCATCACGAACAAAAGTAGGTCCCATGGAAGCCGCGTCTGCAATCGCGCTGAGGGAAAGAACGATATCAAGATGCATTGTCTGAAGGTGTTTTTCGTATGCAGCGGCTTGTTGATAACGTCGCCTGCAATAAGGACACTTTGTTGTCTTTGAGGTCATCGTGTGTGGTGTTTCTCTTTCAAGTAGTCTGGTGGATGCGTAAGCGGATAGGCTGAGCGGCTGCAGCGGACTCAGTCTTTCAAAGTAAAGGGTAGGTTTCTTTCAAGGGGTAAATCAGGAAAATTTCAAGTTTGTTTAGTCGGATGACGAACGGTTCCAGACATTCAAGCTGCCATCCGTTATTCACGGTTTACCTTGTGAAACCTGTTCTTTGTTGAGAGTATGGGAGGGCCTTGGCTCATGGGTCGCGGCTTCCATGCGGCTCCGTTGCAGCTTAAAACCTTATCTTAAACCTATCGTCATTGTAGGTGGGTCACGTGACTTTTCAAGATATTTAAGTTTGTACAGGGTACAATCCTGCGAACCCCACTAAAACCGTCCTCCTGCGGCCTATATAAGCTCTCTCTTCCCCCCCTTCCATCTTCTCTCCATAATCCTTTCCCCAATCACAATCACCTCCTCGATCCGCCAGCCCATCCTAACAGGACCCACAAAGCTCAGCACAACCTCTCACTCGTCCCCAGTATCACTAGTGGATGCTCAGCTCATTCCAGATTACCTATCTACGTTTCCCTAGCCAATAAACCTTTCACAGCCATTACCATCCGCAGAACTCCCTTTACCGTCCGCCAGGCCCGCTCCATTATTTTCGGATCTCCTACAATCCTTCATCCTCAAAAGTACCAGCATCTACTAGCGGCCATCCTCCATCCGCTGAGGGACCATTTAAACCCCCCCAAAAAGCAGCCTCTTGCTGATCCATCAACCACCCCCCACCTCGATCACTATTACAATGGCAGCCTCAAAGGTTGGTCTCAGTTTCGAAAAATCAGCATCCTTTAAAAGCGACGGCAATGTTACCTGGTCTAGGCCCGTTTGCGGCTTCCCCCACTCACAAACCTATAGTCCGGAGTATAAAGCCTGGCGAAATGCTATGAAACGTAAGATGGAGCAAGACAGGATCCCGGGGTGGAAGCAGAGTACTGCCGGACGATGGGCGGCCATCCAGGCACATGCTCTTACCATCTGGCCATCCAGGCACATGCTCTTACCCTCTGGCCTGTTAGCCAGAGGTCGGGACTCTGGCAGGCTAATAGCCCCCGTGGCGAACGTTTTACCGAATGCCTCGACCTTTTGCTAAAGGACATAGCAAAAAAACATCAGGGTATCTTAAGAGACATGTTGAGAGCACCAGTTGCCCCTGTTCCGGTTGCGGACCCCACCCTCGCCAGAAATGATGGTAAGTTATCCCCAAGCGTCCGCAATAAAGATGTACCATATATGCTAATACAGCTCCTGCAGGTCTCGCCGGTCCACGGTCTGTCCGTCTCTGGATAGATGAGCCATCCGTAGTCCGCCCAAGCAGCCCACTTCCTGTCGGGATGGACAAGATCCAGTGGCAAAGTCGTGGACATGTTTACTAGATGGAGCTAACTAAGCCCACCTTTCCGAACCTGCTAGCGGGCATAGACAAAACCATGGCATCGGGTGTTGGATTTTGTATGCGTATTGGTACGACGAGACAGGGTACACGTCTGCTGCAGGACGATCCTGAGGAGCCCTGCTGCTGGCTGAAATGATCCGAATCACAAATAGCCGACTTGTCCGCATAGGGTGGTCTTTGAATCCGCCAAGCGAACCAATGGATCTGCTCCTCCGTTGCCATCGAAGGAATGATACAGAGGATAGCACTCCTCCTCCCGGCGAGATCAGGTTTGCTCCACGTGATAACCGGGGACCCCCTCCAGACGCCTCGTATGAAGGGTCCGCTGGTAGCGATGATGGACATAGCTCCTATTGCCACCAGCCAGAGTCATCGGCTTGGGCCGCAAAGCGAGCCACCTCAACAAGGACGACCATGAGCCGTAATACCACAAAAAAGACTGGGCAAACACACCGCATCAATTGGGCGGACGTTGGCGAATCAGAACCAGAGTCTTCTGGTACGCAAGCTTCTGTCCCTAGTGCTAACTTACGCACTCGTGTTTTGAGGTCTAGTAGACAAGGAGAATGGGAGATTGACCTAATGAAAGCATCCCGGACTCCAGCTAATAACAGTGGGAAACGCAACCTCGCGGTCATGCAAGAGGCCGATGAGCCATACGGTTCGGATTGATGTCCGGGACCCCAGAGGAAGGTGGCCCGCCAGGTGGGGGCAATCGATGCCGGCATTGAGGTTGAGCCGGACACACGCGATGGGAAGTATAATCTGAGTTGGCAACTGGCTGACAGGACTAGTCCAACAAACAGTCCGTCTCCGTTTACTCCCAATCCGGGTCACCATCATGCGTCTGCAGCCTCTGAGCAGGCAGAGGCGAGAAGGTCAGCCGCGCATCATTTGATGCTAGCCTCGGGGCCGAGCAGCCGGTCAAGACATTGGCGACACAAGTCGATACGCCCGGCAGAAGCTATTCCCCCTCCTAGAATTGACATACCGGCAGTGTGTGTGCGGATATTCAGACAACTGAAGAAGTCGCACGAGAATTAAGCCCGCACGCGGACTCCCCAACTGACTCGAGTGCATACTCTACACCTGGTAAGTTCCGGTTACGACTACCAGGTTTTTCATCCATTCTGTTGGCAAGGTCTGCCGCAGTTCTGGCAGAAACGGGCATTGGGAGTCCGCTCAAGTCCGTTTCTGTCCTGGCTCACTAGCTCTGCGAACAAAGCTCTTCTGCCCTGACCAATATGGCTAATGTCTCGCTAGCTGAGGATTCAAGTCCATTTCAAGCAATTTACAACTACTAGGCCACGATGGAGCCTTCGACTTTTCCTTTTGGTATTTTCATTTTTGTTTCTAGAGTTCATGTTATTTTCGCTGTTTCCTGACTATTTCTGTTTTAGATTAGGCCGCTACGTCTGGGCTGCTTGCCCTGATCAGTATACTTAATTTAGACCTACGACTGTCCGCAGACCCTGCGGGTGTTTCCTTTGGGTGTTTTTCATTTGAAGATTAACTTTTAGAGTTTTGCGAGTTATCCTTGTATTGTTTCCCACCCATTTCTTGTTTGGATTGGCCCTGCTGTTGCCGTTCGGGGTTGCCCAAACCCAATGTAGTCTACGGACACTTTGTTGGTCTACCGGATTCCTCTTAGAGTTTTGCAGACCATTCTTGTTTGCCACGAGCTGTTCTGCGTTTACCGGGTCCGCTCGTGGGACCTGCTCTCAGAATCTTCGGAAATCATTCTTGCTCTTGTTCAGCTCTTTTTCGTTTGGTGTTTGTTTTCTCTGCTGGCTTTAGCGGTTTGCTCTTTGGACTTGTGTGGATCATTCTTGTTCTTCTCTAGCTGTTTTTCGTTCAGGGTTGCCCCTTTCATTACTATTGCTAGCGTAGCTTTTAATCTTATATCCCATCCGTTGAGCCTTAGCGGCAGCTTTCACTTTCTGCGAGTAGCGTCCGGGCCCGAACCCTAGCCTTACCCGCATTTGTTTCTGTCCGCTCGGCAGACCTACTCAAACTAGATTAGTCCGTACATTCTGATAAACCTTTTTTCATCTGGTTCAGGAACCCCAAGTACCTAACACTCGTATTGCTCCAGTGAAATCGCAGCGCGGCCAAGTCTTCGGGTGCAAACTCCTATATCAGGTATCAAGCTGCAATTTGGACGCGCGGTATGTGGTGACGCCAGCGGACATGAAAGCGAGTTATGAACTGTGAATGTCCTTAGTTCTTAAGGAAGCTGGGCCGACCATTTCGATCTTCCAAGTTCACACTCCATATCGTGCCCTTAGCTACCTACCAATAGAGGCATCGTAACACCACCTGCACCTCAACATCATACACTGCAATTCTCTTCTATCACTATTCACCTGCATACTATGTCACAACAACAGCGGCGGCTTATGGCGGACCGAGCGCGTTCATCGAGGCAGGAAAGGCAAAGGCAAAGGGAGGTCCTACGCGGACGTTTCCGGGGATCTGGGTCCAGGGACGGATTAACTATTATAACATCCCCCAGTGTTGAGTCTGTTATGGCTGGGTACACTGTAGGTAGGAGGAGGGATGCCGTGCGGGAGCCAGCTTCTTCACGACTCCAGGTACCAGAGCCTGTCCTGTACAACCGGCAGCAGGTCTTAGAGTGAGCGGATGAGAGTCTAGACTCTAATGATGGGGAAAATGAGGGTAATGATGGCCAGAGTGAGGAGAGTGAGGAGAGTGTGGAGAACGAGGTATGCCAGCATGGGGACGATATGGATCATCCATCAGCCTGGGGAGCGCAAAGACCAATTGGGCGCGAGTTTCTTAGCTCGCAGCGCTCGATACTGACAATCACCCCTGGGAATCTCCAGAATTCCAGCAGGAGGATTATTACCCCGGACGGAGAACGTCTGCTCAAGTACGAGTTAGCCAAAATGGTTGTATATCTGCCATTCCCTCCCGTTCCCCCACAGACTGCAATCCACTTGCGATGCCGGTGATAACCCCAAGTCACCCAGATCCAACCGTCCGGAATTGGATAGCGGAGGACAGCAAGCCAGCAGTAGGCGAAATATGGCAACCGGCCTTGAGCATACCATTCTGGCCAGATCCCGTCACCTGATGTAGGACTGGACGATGTTCGTCAATCCGTTTCCGGACCAAATTCCCCTGACCGAAGAAGTCCGCACATATTGGAGCAATGGCCGGACCAAATTAGTCATTCACGACTTTGCGGATGGTACCCCGCCCTCAAATGACCAGGTAAGTTACGCTTAATCGATAACCGACATCCTATCCTAGACAAAATGGAGTGGCCGCTGGTCACTGATTTGCAGATCCGGGCAAAGCACAGCGGATGCAGATCTCAGTATCTGCATACAGCAAAGAAGGCTATAACAGAACTCTATAACCTCAATATTGAGGATCCTCCAGCCTGTGCACGAAGAGTAGAATACCTACTGGCAGAGGATAAGTTCATTTGCCCGCCGGGCAGCTATGAGGTATCTTTTTGACATTTGTCGGGATTGTTTCTAATCGGAGTAAGACTAAATCGATCTAATCCTGCGGACAGCCAATTTCTCTTAGATTCCTAGCACCCCAGATTCCGGGTATGATATTTGCTCAATATTACTCTGGCCCGAAAAGGAATGGCATGCCGGATGAGGGTTTCCTACATAAGATCGATGGCCCGTTTATCTGTCTGACCGCCGCCATATTATGTCATTCACTGCGATGTTGGCGGAATGGCATCTGTATCGATAATGTGGCTTTAACAAGGGCTGCTTCCGGGGGTAAGAAAAACAAAGTCTACTGCCAGGTTTCGAAAGTGTCCGGATCCCCCGACGGCCCGGGCATCCGGACACTTTTGAACATAGCAAGTACTCGAGTTGGGTGAAACGTTAGCTAACGGATATATAGCTCTGCTGGCACGTCAGACGCGATCCTGGGCCAAAACGGGAAGAGTTTGGCAACGTCGGATAATCCAGCCGAGAAGGACGACATTGGAGGCCAGAATCGCGAAGCAGCTGGGAAAGCGGGTTGAGAGGACGGCGGGAGATGACAATGATGAGGACGCATTGAGGCGGGAGTTTGGTAGTGATACGGAGCTGGATGAATTGGAGGCCGCTGGCGGCCTCGTGGATACAGGAGGAGGACATGGTCGGCAGGAGCCGCGGCGAGAACATGGGCCCAATCCGGGAGCACTGGTTGGTGCAGCGCAGTTCCAAGACCCTGGGGAGGCGGAATCGCATGTTGAAGAAACCGATCGAGAGGAT
>Ga0307517_10001964_pt1 | contig 33537 bp, 35 predicted proteins | sample 23_EM_MG_FD_194515 | JGI IMG/M metagenome (GOLD analysis project Ga0307517, IMG submission 194515) | Populus trichocarpa ectomycorrhiza microbial communities from riparian zone in the Pacific Northwest, United States - 23_EM | ecosystem: Host-associated > Plants > Roots > Unclassified | place... | reverse complement strand
GCGCTGGCGCGCGCCGACCCCGGCCCTGCGCTGCTCGTCGCCACCCAAATCGCGCCCAGCGGGCAGCCCTTGCCGCGAAGTCCACGGGCGGTGGTGTTCCCGGCAAACACCTCCAACGTGTCTGCAAAGGCGCGTGCGGGCAGGTTGCGGCGCGCCTGTGAGGCGCCGAGGAGCACAGGGCTCGTGGCCGCGCGCGCAGCGCGCTTCGTTGACTGACTCGTCGCGTCTGTTTGAGCGCAGAGAGCGCAGCGAACGCAGTGAGTTGAGCGACGGGCCACGAGACCGAGCACCGCAGGGCAGTCGACGCAAAGCGGCGACCGCCTCAGCGAAGCGCCGCGGCCTGCCCGCACGCGCCTTTGCGCGCGCCGACCATGGCAGGCAAAACGGTCGATCAGGGGCAACAACGGGCCGCGAGCCGACACCCCAAACGACGGCAGCGTTGCCGGCCTGAGCCGATCAGACTTCCTTCGAATCGAACATCAGCAGATCGACACCCGCCTGTGCGAAGTTGGCCAGATCGCCGGCCGTGGCCTGGCCCTCCGGCGAGCCCAGCGCGGCTTGGATCGCGGCGAGCGAGTCGAACCAGAGAATGGCCGCGAGGTGGTAGGCCGAATCGCCCTGCGGCGTGGCCACCGGGCCGCTGCTGACCTCGTAGCGCCGCAGCCCGGGCACCTTCTTGGCGATGGGAACGTGGGTCGAAAAGTAGTACTCGTCGAAGGCCGCCACATTCGCGGGCTTCTTGTACAACGCAACGAGCTTGGCCATGGGTTTGTCTCCTGGTGAAAAAGGGCGAATGGATTTGTACATCGCCGTGGTGTCTGCGTACAGGGCCAGCGCTACAAGTCGTACCAGCCGAGTCCGACGATGAAGCCCGACGCGCGGCCGCCCTCGGCGCGCTGCTGCTGCAGGCTGAAATCGATCGCGAGCTTGTCGCGGCGCAGCCAGTGGCGCGCGCCGAGTTGCATGAACGTCACCTCGCCTTCGCGCGCCAACTCGGCGAAGAACAGCGTGCGCTTGAACAGCTCACGCTCGACGCCGAGCCCGCCCATCCAGGCGCGTCGCGCATCGCGTGCCTTGCTGACACCGGCGTTGAGGTGCAGGAACCCCCCGCCGTCTCCCAACGCGATCGACAGCGGCAGCTTGATCCCGATTGACGGAATCGTGCCCTCGCTGTCGCGGGTGCGCTCGGCGGCCAGCGTCGCGCTCAGGCCCCAGCCCCAGCCATCGCGCGCGACGTTGTTGAACAGCTGCTTGAACTCGACTTCGGCCTCGTGGCCGGTCTCGCCGCCGCGGCGGTCGGTGAAACGCGAAAGTTCGAACTGCACCGAGGTGCCGGCCGCGAAGGTGTACTCGGGCTCGACCGACAGCCCCCGCACGCTGCCCAGGCGCTGACCCCACGACTCGAACGACCAGACCTGTTCGTCGTCTTCGAGCACGGCCGTGTGCGCGACCTGGAACGGCCGGTCGTTGGCCCAGGCGACCGGCGTCGCGAGCAGGCCCGACAAGGCGATGCCGAACAGAACGCTGCGGACCAGCGCCGCGCTGCGCCAGCGCGTCAAGGGCCCGGCATGACGCGCCAGCAACAGGCCCAGTGCCAGCCACGCGAACACGATCCGGCCATCGGCACGCACCGGCGTCGGCTTTGCCAGCGCCGGCGCGGTGAGCGCCGCGGTCAGCGCCTCGGGCGAGTCCAGGCGCACGAAGCCCAGGTCACGCTCGCGACCGAGCAGGCGCAGATAGGGCTCGCGCAAAGCCGAGAGGTGCTCGCTGCCCGGGGTCGCGCCCAGCGCAGGCGTTGGCGTGGCGGCAGCGTCCTCGGTCATGCTTTCGCCGGTCACGCTGGCGCCGCGCCCGCGACCGTAGAGATCGGTCTGCGCGACCTCGTCGGCTTGCCAGAAACCCAGCGGGCGTCCGCTCGGATCGCTCTTCGGAATCGGCGACGGCCGCACATCGCCGACGCCGACGATCACCCCCGCGACCTCGCCCGGCTTGTCGTCGAAGCTGGGTCGGTGCTGGGGGCTCAGCGGCGGCGCCTCGTGGCCGTCGGTGATGAACACCAACGATGGTTTTCCCGGCAACTGCCGCGCCACGTCGATGCCGCTGTGCAGGCCTTTCGCGATCTCGCTGTTGCCGCTCCAGGCCATGCGGCCGTCGATGTGCGCGAGGGTCGAACGCAGCTCGCTCAAGTTGGCGCAGACCTCGACCGGCTCGAACAGCAGGAACGAGCGGTACTCGGTGAACACGCCCCAGCCGACCTTGGACCCGCAAGGCAGGCGCAGCAAGGCTTGGCGCAGCGCGTGCTTCGCGTACAGCAGGCGCGAGACCGGTTTGCCATCCAGCACCTCATCCTGCACGTCCATGCTCTGCGTGATGTCGAGCACGACGATGTGATCGAAGCGCGCGCGTTCGACGGGCCAGCCGGGTTTCAGCAGACAGGCGGCCAGCGCGCACGCGGCGCCGGCCAGCAGCCAGCGCTCGGCATGCGTCTGCCAAGACGCCACGGCCAATCGGGTTAGGTCGCGCACGTTCATGGCAGCCCCGGCGAGTAGCCGCGCATCGTCGTCACCGCGCGCTCGCGGTTGCGCTCCTGCCCCATCGGCCCGGCATCGTCTTCGTCCGGGTCGGGCAGCAGGCGTTGCGCGCGCTCGAGGTTGTAGCGCGCATCCCACTGCGTCGGGTCGTCGCGCAGCACGTCGCGGTAGTACTCCTTTGCAAGTTCGAGCAGCGCGATGGCCTGCCCCGGCTGTGTGCTCGCTTGCACCTCGATCGCCTGGCGTACCAGCAGATTTGCGCTGTTGTAGCGCGCGGCCGCGCCGAGGTGCGCATCGCTCTGCAACGCGCGGTAGCGGTTCAGCGCCGCGTCGCGCGCGCCGCTGGCGGCCCGGGCTTGTGCCAGCGCATGGGCTTGCGCGAATCGCAGCTCGGGCGGCTGACCAGGCGCATCCGGGATCGATTGGCCAGACGCGATCAGCGTGTTGGTCTGCGCCGCGCGCCACAGGATCGCAGCATCGACAAGCGCCGCGAGCACGATCAGCCCCAGCAGCGCGAACACCCAGCGCGTGCGCCGACGCGTCGCTAAGCCCATCGCCGCAGCTCCAGGAGGTTCGCGCCCAGCAGCAGCAACACGCCGGCCAGTGCGATGGCATAGCCCCAGTTCGACAGGTCGCGCCGCGGCATCGTGTCCTGGTAGGTGATCGGCAGGTTCTCGAGCCGATTCACGTCGTCGACGGCCTGCTGCAGCGCCTCGGGTGTGCCGGCCTCGTAGGCGCGGTAGGGCGTGCCCAGCGACAGGAAGTAGCGGTGCAGAAAGTACTCGGGCACCGCATCGGCATTCTCCGGCGGCTCGGCCTGATCCGGCAGCAGCCCGGGGCTGCGCGCGGAACGGATGTAGATCCAGTAGATCGCGGCCCGGGTCTTGTGCGCGAGCTGCGCGATGCGTTCGCGCGCGCTCGGGTCGATGCGGTCGCCGCCGTCGGAGACCAGCATCACGATGCGCGAGCCGGTGTAAGGCCGATCCTCGAAGTAGCCGAGCGCGGCCTCCACCGCCAGCGCGATGTTGGTCTCCGACAAGCCGCGCCCGATGTTGCCGGCGCTGATCGCGGCCTGGATGACCTCGCTCTTCTGCGTGAACTCGAGCAGGCGCAGCGGCAAGGTGCTGAACACGATCATGCCGAAGCGGTCGTCGGGCCGCTTGGCCGCGAACTCCGACAGCACACGCCGAGCCACCACGCCCTTGGTCTCGCGGCCTTCGTTCGCGCGCAATCGCGAGTAGTAGTCGAGCGCCTCGGGTCCGGTGCCGCGGATCGCCGAGTTGCGGCCCCCGCCGAAGCTCTGGTCCATGCTGCGGCTGCGGTCCAGCACCAGCACGATCTCGGCGCCACGCCCGACACGTTCGACCTCGAACTCGGGGCGATACGGCCCCGCGATGCCGACGATGGCGGCGGCGAGCGCGAGCACCGCCGCGCCCCGCAGCAGCCACTGCAGCGCCTGCGACGCACGATCGCGCGGCAGCAGCGCGACCCACGCGTTCGGCAAGGCGCCGCGGACCTGCGCGAACAAGGGCAGCAGCGCCAGCGGCAGCAGCCAGAGCCAGACGGGTTCGTCGAAGCTCATTGGGCATCCTCCGCGCTGCGCACTGCGGAATTCGCCTTGGGAGCGGCCCGGCGGCTCATGCCGCCCCCCGCTCGAGATCGCGGCAGCGGCGGCAGAAGGCGACGAGCCAGCGCGCGTCGACCGCGTCGTCGCCGCCGCCGGCGAAGAACTCGGCGCGCGAGGCCGCGAAGAAGCGCGCGAGCTCGTCGCGCAACGGCGCGAAGCGCGGCCGCTGCGCGATGAAGTGCTCCAGGCCGGGTTCGAACAGGACTTCGCCGGCGGTTTCGTTCAGCGCCGCATGGACGCGTTCGAACCCGGCACGCCGCTGCGCCGCGTCGGGCCGGGCCGGCAACGCGCTCAGCGCCTTCCACGCGCGGCCGAAGGGCCGGCGCCGCTGTGCCGACCAGGGCAACACCAGGTAGACGTTCGCGAGATAGCCGAGCAGCAGCAACGTTACGCCGCCCTCAATCGCCATGCGCACGCGCGCCGCGGCGGTGTCGATGCGCGGCGGCTCGCGATCCGGCCGCATCTCGCCCAGGCCTTCGCGCGGCGACGGGTCGAGCGGCGCAAGCGGCGCGACCGTGACCGGCCAGGCGTCGATGCGCAGGGTCTGCGGCCGCGGCGAACCCTCGAAGCGCAACTCGATCGGCGGCATCTCCAGCACGCGCAGCTCGCGCGGCGCGAGAAAGACCTGGTAGTCGAGCTGCAACGCGTCGGGCACGCCGGCGAGCGAGGTGTGCAGTACGACGCGCTGCAGCTCCAGCGCCCGGCCGCGTGCGCCGGCGCGCGGCAACGAGTCTTCGTCGAGCTTGAGCCCATCCGGCACCTGCAGCGCGATGCGCCGCGAGACCAGGTCGCCGACGGTGTAGCCGAACGCGCGCGGTTCGTCGATGCTGGCGCTCAGCGTGCCCGGTGCGGCGGCAGCGCTGCGGCACAGCGCAAAGACCAGCAGCGCCGCGGCGGCCAGCGGTGTGGGACGGCTCATGAATGAAAGTGGCGGGTGACGGCTTCGGCGTCGTACCCACCTTCGATGAACAGCGGCTTCAGCCGCCGCGCGCGGAACAGCTGCAGCAAGGCCTCGCGGCGCTGCGCGTGCGCCGCTTCCCAGCGCGCGCGCAATCCCGGGCGCCACCAGACCAGACGCTGCCGGCCGCTCTCGGGATCGATCACCTGCGCCAGACCGCGCGCGGCGCTCAGGCCGAATTCGAGCGGGTCCCACAGCACGGTCGGCACGACCTCGTGCAGGCTCAGGCCGTCGAGCACCGCAGCGACCATCTCCAGCGGCAGATGAAAGTCGGACACCAGGAACAGCAGCGCGCGTTGCCGGCTCAAGTGACGCGGCACCTCGAGTAGCCCGCGCGCATCGCGCCCCGCGGGGTGCAACGTGCGCAGCCGGCGCGCGATCTCGCCGCCGGCGCCGCGCGCGCGGGTCTGCGGCTGCAGCAGGTCGGGGCGCGGGGCGCTGTCGCAGCCGATGAAGCCGAAGCTGTCGCCGGTGCGCCAGGCCGACCACGCGAGGCTCTCGACGAAGTCGGCCAGCACCGCGAGCTTGGGCACACGGCCGCTGAAGCCCATCGAGGCCGACAAGTCGGCCACCACCGTGACCGGCACGGACTTGCGCTGGCTGTAGACGCGCACCCGCCAGTCGCCGAACGGGTCGCGCAGGCTGGCGTGCAAATCGAGGCGGCGCGGATCGGGCGCGTCGAGCAGCGAGGCATGGCCGCGGAACTCGAAGCCGCTGGCGCCGCGCGTGCTGCGGTGGTGGCCCGGAAAATGACCGAGCACCGGCGCGCCGACGCGGTAGTGCACCTCGCGAATCGTTGTCGCCGCAGCGGGCGTCTGCGCGTCAGCCATGGATGCGATGGTCAGGGCGCCGCGACGCTGCCGAGAATGCCGGCGATCAAGGGCGCGGCGATCTCGTGGCGGCGCATTTCGTAGACCGGCTGGAAGCACAGGCGGTGCGCGATGGTCACGTCGAACACCGCCTGCACATCCTCGGGCGTGGTGTAGTCGCGGCCCGCCAGCCAGGCCGCGACGCGCGCCGCGCGCAGCAGCATGCTCATGCCGCGCGGGCTCGCGCCGGCCAGCATCAGCTGCGCCGTATCCAGGTCGGAGAGCGTCACGCCGTAATCGGCCGGCGCGGCGGTCGCGCGCCACAGCTCGAGGGCGTATTTCTGCAGGGCCTCGGAGGTCTGCACCCCGCGCTGGATCTGCGCCGCGATGTCGTTCAGGTCGCGGTGCGCGAGCAGCGCACCGGCGAGCGTCTCGACCAGCCGGTCGGTGTCGTGGTAGCGCGGGTCGAACATCAGCGCGCGGCGCTCTTCCTCGTTCTCGGGCGCCTCGATCGTCACCTCCATCATGAAGCGGTCACGCGCGGCCGATGCAATCTCGAAGGTCTCTTCGCGTTCGACGCGGTTGCGGTCGGCGAACACCAGCAGGTGCGGGAAGCGCCATTCGCGGTTGAAGGCCGAGACGCTGCGCTCGGCCATCACGCGCAGCAGCAGCGAATGCACCTGCGGGCGCGCGCGGTTGATCTCGTTGAAGAAGAAGATCGCGAGGTCGTCGCCATACTGGATCAGCGGCCCGGGCTCGACCGCCGGCCGACCCTCGGCGCTGATGTAGGTGTAGTAGATCAGGTCGTTGGGCATCAGGTCGATGGTGCCCTCGGTGCGCGCGTAGGCACCGCCGAGCACACGCGCGAACGCGCGCAGCAGCGTCGTCTTGCCGACGCCGACATCGCCTTGCAGCAGCACGTGGCCGCGTGCGAACACGGCGATGTTGACGAGGCGGATCACGCGCGCCTGGCCGATCACCGCCGTACCCACTTCTCGTTCGAGCGCCAGCGCACGTTCGCGCCAATCGTGCAACAGCGCATCGCTGCGATCCATGCAAACCCTCTCTGCCGTGCAGACGGCGGGACAGTGTGTCACGCCCCCGAGACAGGCGCGGTCATCGAGTCGACGAGGCACGAGCGCAAGCAAGAGCCGAGCCGATTCGCCCGGCGGGATGCGGCCGGCTGAGGCCAGCGCCGGGCCGCCCCAAGCGGCCTGAGCACCCGCTCGGCGGGTGGCGGCGTACCCGTCGCCGGGTGCCTCACTCAGTCCGATCCGCCGAAGCTCCAGCGGGCGCCGACCCACAGCGCGCGCGGCGCGCCCGGGGCGGCAAACTGCTCGTTGCGCCACTCGGCCGGCGCGAGCAGGTTGCCGCGCGGGTCGAAGGCGTTCTCGGCCAGCAACCCACCGCTCGAATAGCGGCGGTCGAACAGGTTCGAAACCTTCGCGAACAGCTCCCAACCGCTGCCGAGCTTCCAGTTGGTCGTCAGGTTCACGAGCGCAAAGCCGCCGACCTTGCCGGCGCCGAAGAAGTCGTCCCCGTCGGCCTGGTGCGCGTTGTTCTCGTTGCCGCGCACGAACTGGCTGGAGTACGCGGCGAGTTGCGCGCCGACGCTCCAGTTCGGCAGCGGCCGTGTGTCCACGGTGAGCTTCAGACTGTGCGATGGCAGACCCGGCAGCCGGTTGCCGGGACGCACCTCGATCTCGTCGGCCGCGCAGGCCGGGCTGGCGCCCGCGCTGCTGTTCGATGCCGACACAAGGCAGGCCGACGACTCGAAGGTCGCGCGCAAATAGCTGTACGACAGGCTCCAGTCGATCGTCGCGGTGCGTTGCGAGACCCCGAGCTCCAGGCCCTGGCGCCGCGTGCGGCCGAAATTCGTGAAGTAGCCGGCCGAACGGCCATTGCCGACGAACAGCAGGTCGTCGCGGTTGTCGGTGCGGAACACCGAGGCGTTCCAGCGCAGGTCGGTGCCGATGCCGCCGCGCACCCCGGCCTCGAGCGTGCGCGAGACGACCTGCTTCAGCGGCGGATCGGCCTGCAGCGCATTCGGCAGCACGCAGGCATGGTCCGGGTCCGAGCAGCCGAGTTCGATCGGGCTGGGCGCGCGCGTGCCCTGGCTGAAGCCGCCATAGACCGTCAGCGCCGGCGAAAGCTGCCAGGTCAACCCGGCGGCCGGATTGAACTTGGTGTACTTGCCCTCGCCGTCCAGCGCGGTGTCCAGGCCGAGCGTGGCGCGCCCGACGTCGGTGGTGCGCACGCGCGTGTCGCTGTAGCGGCCGGACAGCGTGAGGTTCAGGCCGGGTGCGAGCGTCACGACGTCGGACATGAACACGCTCGCGGTCCGGCTCGTGCCGGCGATCGCTGCATTGACCTCCGCGCCTTCCGTCACGACGACCGCGCGCGTGGCATCGAGCTCGCCCTCGGCCTCGCTCTGCTCGAAGTCGTTGCGCGCCCGGTCGTATGACGCCCCGACGCTCAGCCGATGCGCTCCGACCGTCTTGCTCAGCTGCAAGGCCAGGCCTTCGCCACGCTCGCGGGTGCGGGTGCGGTTCTCGACGCCCGACTCGGGCGTGTCGGGCGGGTCGTAGCCGTCGTTCAGGTCACCGTTGACCGTGGAAGCGCGCACGCGGCGCGCGTAGGCAGTGCCGGCCAGCTCGAACCCCTCGCCGAACTGACGTGTCGCGTTCAGCGTCAGCATCGTCACGCGGTTGTTGGTCTGATCCGGGCGGGTGTAGACCTGCTCGCGGCGCTCCGCGAGCATGGACTCGGGCAGCAGGCCGTTGCCGATCAGCCGGCTCTCGCCATGCAGCAGGCTCAGGTCCCACGAATAGCCGGGCGCGCGCTCGCCGCCCTTCACGAACAGCTGACGCACCCGCGACGGCGAGGAGTCGCGCCAGCCGTCTTCGTCGAAGCTGCCGAGTGCGGCAAACAGGTGGCCGTGCTCGCCGAGCTGGCGGCCATAGCTGAACTCGCTGCTGACGCGGCCGAACGATCCGCCGCGCACTTCGAGCTCGCCACCGGGATGGGTGTCGCCGCTCTTGGTTTGCAGCACCAGCGCGCCGCCCAGCGTGTTCAGGCCGAACAGCGGGTTCGAGCCGGGCAGCAGGGTCACGTTGGCGAGCGCGGCGCTCGGGATCATGTCCCAGTTGACGACGTCGCCGAAGGGCTCGTTGATGCGCACGCCGTCGAGATAGACCGACAAGCCCTGCGGCGTGCCCAGCAGCGGGCTGGCGGTGAAGCCGCGGTAGTTCAGGTCCATCTGGAACGGGTTGCCCTGGGTCTCGTTGATGTTGACGCTGGCCAGCTGGCTCGCCATGAACTCGGGCAGGTTCAGGCTCTGCAGCTGACGCAGACGCTTGCCGTCGGCCGTCTGCACGTTGGCCGGCACCTGGTCCTTGGGCACCCCGGTGCCGGGCAGCGGCGAGATGCCGATGACCTCGATCGACGGCAGCGTCGTGGTCGGTGCGGTCTGCGCGTGAAGCACCGGGGTGCACGCGATCAGCGCGGCCCACGCCAATGGGTGGTGGCGCACACGTCGCCGTGGGTACTGCATCGGGAGTCTCCTGGGTCGTTTTGTTTGCATCGACCCTAGCAAAGGCGACGCGGCAGCGACAGGGAAAACTTCCCGGCCGGGCCGAGACCGGCCCGCCGCCTGCCCAGCGGCGAGCGAGGCCACCCCTAGACGAGTGCGCTGCCGATCACACGATGACGGATCGCCAGATGCGCCAGCGCGGCCGAGGTCGTGACGCCGAGCTTGTCCTTGATCGTCGTCTGGTGGTTCGACACCGTCTTCGGACTCAGTTTCAGCGCTTGCGCACACTCTGCCAGCGAATGCCCCTGCGCGAGCAGGCGAAAAATCTCGAACTCGCGCAGGCTCAGTTCCGCGAGCCGCTCGGCCTCGCGCGCCGGGTCGCGCTGCAACAGGCTCGCCGCCAGGTCGGCGCCAAGGTAGCGCTCGCCGGCCTGCAGTGCGCGCACCGCGTCGACCAGGCTTTGCGGCGCGGCCGCCTTGGTGAGGAAGCCGCGCGCGCCGGCCTCGAGGGCGCGGCGCACGAGCGGCGGGCTGTCGTACATGCTGAAGACCAGGATGCGCGCCGCGGGCGCACGCAGCAGCACGCGCCGGATCAGCTCGAGGCCGCCGCCTCCGGGCATTGCGAGATCGGTCGCGAGCACGTCGGGCGGGTCGGCCACGAAGGCGGCGTAGGCATCCTCGCCGGTCGTGGCCTCGGCGATCACGCGGATGTCGCGTTCCTGCTCGAGCAGACGCAGGTAGCCGCTGCGCACGACCGGGTGGTCATCGGCCAGCAGCACGCGGATCATGCCGCCGCCCTCGTCTGCCCGATCGCGGCCGCCGCGGCGGGCGGCAGCGGAACGCGCAGCACCAGCCGCACGCCTGCGCCCGGCGCGCTCTCGACATGCAATTCGCCGCCGAGCGCCGCGGCGCGCTCGCTCGCGCCGAGCAGGCCCAGGCCGCGCGTTGCCTGGGCCAGATCCATGCCGCGGCCGTCGTCGGCGATCGTCAGGCACAACTGGTCGGCGGCGTCGCGCGCGAGCGCGAGCCGCACCTGGTTCGCGTGGGCATGCCGCGTCACGTTCGTCAGCGCCTCCTGCGCGACTCGGTACACGGCGATGTTGATGCGCTCCGGCAGCGCCGCACCCAGGTCCTCGCGATGGAACACGCAGGCCACGCCGCCGCGCTCCTCCCAGGATTCGCACAGCTCCTGCAGGGCCGCGACGAGGCCGAGCGCATCCAGGTTGGCCGGCCGCAAGCGGCGCAGCATCCCGCCGACGAGCTGGTAGAGGCTCTGCGCCGCCATGTCGGCGCGCGCCGCGGCGCCGAGCAGCGCGGCGCGGTCGTCTGCGGCACAACGCCGCAGGCAGGCGGTCTCGATCAGGATCGCGCTGCAGCGCTGACCGAGCTCGTCGTGCAGTTCGCGGGCGAGCGCAAGACGCTCGCTCTCCTGCACCGCGATCAGCTGCCGCGCGAGTTCACGGTTGTGCGCCAGCAGTTCGGACGCGTGCGCCTCGGCCTGCGCGCGCAGGCGCAGCGCCGATTCGGTCTCGCGCCGCCGCCGCATCGCATACCAGGCCAGGCCGAAGGCGAACACCATGCCGGTCAGCGGCAGTTCGTCGAGCTGCCAGCGTTCGTAGTGGGCCAGTGCCTCGACCAGCGATTCGTTCAGGTTCAGCGCCAGCGAAATCCCGTAGCACGCGAGCGCCGCGCCGAGCACGATCCACAGGTCGCTGCGCCAGCGCGACGCGGTCGGACGCGGCCTCGATTCATCCGCCATGCGACGCTCCGCGCGGCGGGGTCAACCGGTCGACGTTGATGCGCTCGCGCGCGTAGATCTCGCGGCACGACCGCGCGTAGTCCTCGGGACCGAGGTAGTCGATCTCCTGGTCGTACTTCGCAAGCTCCTGAATGAAGCGCGGGTCGAACATCGCACGCTTGAAGGCGCTGTGCAGGGTCGCGACGATGCCCTCTGGCAAGCCGCGCGGCCCGGCCAGCCCGTAGGGCGACATCGCGACGATGTCGAAGCCGAGCTCGCGCAGCGTCGGCACCTTGGGCCAGCGTTTGGAGCGCTGCGCCGCGAAGGTCACGAGCAGCCGCAGCCGCCCACCGTCGACAGCCGGGCCGAAGCCGGTGGAGTTGACGCCGGCCATCACCTGCCCCGCCGCGATCGCGTTGATCTGCTCGGCCGTGCCCTTGTACGGCACATGGATGTAACGCAGGCCGCGCGCGCTGAACAGGTCTTCGAGCACCAGGTGCGGCGTGGTGCCGACGCCGTTGGTCGCGATGCTCAGCTCTCCGGGGTGCGCGTGCGCGTACGCGAACAGGTCGTCGAGCGTGCGGAACGCGCTGGCGGCCGGCACCAGCACGCCGAAGGTCACGCCGGATACTTGAATGATGGGCGTGACGTCGCGGATCGGATCCCACAGCACCTTCTGCACATAGGGTGCGCGGAACACCGGCTGCGGCATCTGCGCGATCGTGTAGCCGTCGGGCTCGGCCTGTTGCAGGATCGGCATCGCGAGGGTGCCGCCGGCCCCGGCGCGGTTGTCGGTCACGATGGTCTGGCCGAGCACGTGCGACGCGAGCTCGGCGAGCAGGCGCAGCGAGATGTCGGTCGCGCCGCCGGCCGGCCACGGCACCCACATCGTGATCGGGCGCGATGGGTACGGCACCGAGGCCTGCGCGGTGCCCAGCCCGCGCGCGCCGAGCACGAGGGCGCCGGCGGCGGCAAGCCAATCGCGTCGCGACGGCATCATCCTGTGCCTCCACCACGCTTGGTCAACCCGCCGAAGCCGCGCTGCGGGTCGTAACCCCAGCAGGCCAGCACGAAGAACACGAGCAGGCAGCCGAGCACGACATACGGCGCGGCGCCCGGGTCTTTGCCGTACAACGCGAAGCGCACCCACTCGACCGCGTGCGTGAACGGGTTGAAGCGTGCGAGCTGATAGACCCACTCGGCGCCTGACTCCTGCAGCTTCCAGAGCGGATAAAGCGCGGTCGACAGGAAGTACATCGGGAAGATCACGAAGTTCATCGTGCCGGCGAAGTTCTCGAGCTGCTTGATATAGACCGACAGCAGCAGGCCGAGCGCGCCCAGCATCAGCGCGCTGCCGATTAACGCCGCCAGTGCATGCAGCGCGGCGAGCGAGAACAGCGGCAGGTCGGTGCCGATCAGCGCCGCGACAACCACGAACGCGAGCGCCTGCAGCACCGACAGCAGCGCGGTCGCGCACAGCTTCGCGAACAGCAGCCACGGGCGCGGCAACGGCGCGGTGAGCAGCAGCCGCATCAGCCCCATCTCGCGGTCGTAGACCATCGCCAGCGACGACTGCATGCCGTTGAACAGCAAGACCATGCCGACCAGGCCGGGCACGATGTAGACGTCGTACGGGATGTAGGTGTCGTAGGGTTCGACGATCGCGACGCCGAAGACATTGCGAAAGCCCGCCGCGAACACCGCGAGCCACAGCAGTGGCCGCACCAGCGCCGAGACCAGCCGGCCGGTCTGGCGCGAGAACTTGAACAGCTCGCGCAGCACGATGGCCTGCAGCGCCTGAAGCGCATGCGCGATGCCGCGCCGCGCTGCGCGCTCTTCGACCGGGGGGACTTCGGCCTTCACCGCGCTGCTTTGCATAGCTTCTCCGGCGCGTCGGCGCCGAGGGTGTCGAGCACGTCCGTCGGGTGCAGCAGGCCTTCGATCGGCGCCTGTGCGATCATGCCCTGGCCGTCGGTCAGCAGCAGGGTCTGGCGCAGCTGACCGTCCCACGAACGAAAGCTCAGGTTGACGCCTTTCGAGCCATCCACCGAGGTCTTCGCGAGCGCTTGCGCCCACGCGCTGTTCGGCCCTTTGGGCGCGGCGGTCGCGAGCGCGAGCAGCGTCTTGCCGGCCATCCACGCGGCCCAGTCGCGGTCGGTCATCGGCCGCTTCGCAGCCTTGAAGAAACGGCGCGAGACCTGCGGCGCACCGTAGCGTTCGAACTGTGCGTGCCAGGCCAGCGCCACCAGGCCGGCATCGCCGACCACCGGCCGCGGCAGCACGGTGCGGTACGGCAGGCCGCGTGCGAACTCGCCATCGCTGTCGATGACCCAGACCGCGTCGTAGGCGTTGCCCGCGGTCAGCAGCAAGGGATTGGCCAGGTCGCGCTCGCGCGGGTCGGTCGAGAGCTTGAACGGTTTCGAGGCAACGACCTGCAGGCCGTAGCGCTTGATCGAGGCCTGCGCGGTTGCGGCGCGCTGCTGGTCTTGCGCGCTCGGGCCAACCAGCAGCAACAGCTTGCTCCATTTGCGCGACACCAGGGTCTGCGCCACGGCATCGGCGCGCATGCGTTCGCTCGGCAGCAGGTGGTACAGGCGCGGCCGGCAGTCTTGCTGGCGCAGGCTGTCGTCGGGCGCGCCGAGGTTGAGCACCGGCAGCTTGACGGCATCGGCGACGGCCAGCGTCCAGTCGGCGGGCAGGTCGGTCAGGATCAGCGCCGCACCGGCCTTCTCGGCGGCCAGCGCAGCGGCGCGTGCGGACTCGACCGAGCGCGCCGTGGCCGGGCTGAGCGCAACCGCGGCACCCGCCGCTTCGAGCTCGAAGCCGCCTTCGTCGAGCGCAACCTGCACGCCATCGGCGGCCGGACCGCCCGCGTGGCCGAGGTAGGCACGCTCGACGCGCGTGCGGTCCAGGCGCGGGTCGTTCTCCGGGCTGATCAGCGTCGCCTTCAGCGTCGCTGCCGCCGCGATGCCGGCCGCATCGAACAGCGTCACGAACAGCGTGAGCGCAAACACGGTCCACCTCATTCGACGACCACCACGCCGTACGGCACGCGCCCGACCGGCACGGTCTTGATCGGCTTGGCACCCGGCACGTCGACGACCGTCAGGTCGTCGCTCAGGCCGTTGACGACGAACAGGCGCTTCTCGCTCTTGTCGAGCGCGACGTTCCACGCGCGCTTGCCGACCAGCACGAGATCAGTGACCTTGCGCGCCGCCACATCGATGAAGGCGACGTGGTTGGCGCGGCCGAGCGCGACGAACGCGCGCTTGCCGTCGCGCGACATCTGGATACCCACCGGCGTGATGTCTTGTGCACGCGCGCCCTTCACTTCGAACTTCAGCGTCGCCAGCACCGAATGGTCAGCGGTCGAGACGACGGTCACGGCCGCATCGAGCTCGCAGGTGACCCACAGTTCCTTGCCGTCGGCGGTGATCGCCATGCGGCGCGGCCGCTTGCCGACCTTGATGTTCTTGACGACCTTGCCGCTCGCGGTGTCGATCACATGCACGAGGCTGGCGACCTCGGAGGTCACGTACAGCAGCTTGCCGTCGGCGCTGACCTTCACGCCCTCGGGCTCCTGGCCGACCTTGACCTCCTTGAGCTTCTTGCCGGTCGCGGCGTCGACGAACACGGCCGCGGCGTCGTCCTCGCTGGAAACATATATGGTCTGGCCGTCGGGCGAGAGGTCGAAAGCCTCGGGGTCGTCGCCGAGCGGAATGCGGCGCAGCGACTTGCCCGTCGCCGGATCGATCAGGTCGGCCACGCCGGAGTCGGAGCACGCGAGCATCAGCTTGCGGTCAGGCGTGAGCTGCAGGTGGCGGCCGCGCTTGCAGGTCGGGATCGTGCCCTTGATCGAGAGCGTGGCGAGGTCGATCATCGTCAGCGCATCGTCCTTCTCGCTCGACACATACACCGTGCCTTGGGCGCAGGCGCTGCCGGCCAGCCAGAAGGCCAGGGCAGAAACGCAGATCGTCGTGCGGGTCAGTCTCAAGGGGGTCTCCAGAGTCGTGTTGTTCGGGTTGTCGGGAGTCACGAGGTGCGCTTGATGAAGCCCGCCTCCAGCGTGGCTTCGCCGAGCGCACGCGTCACCTCGGCCGGTGTGCCATCGGCGAGCAGCGAGCCCTTGTGCAGCACGAGCACACGGTCCGCGCCCTCGGCCTCCTCGACCCAATGGGTCGCCCACAACACGCTCACGCCGCGCTCCCGCACATCGACGTGCAAGGCGTTCAGCAGGTCGCGGCGCGACTTGGGGTCGAGGCCGACGGTGGCTTCGTCCATCAGCAGCACCGACGGTTGATGCAGACCGGCGCGGATGAGTTCCACCTTGCGGCGGTTGCCGCCGGACAGTTCGCGCACCTTGCGGTCGAGATCCGCTTCCAGCCCCAGGCGCGCGCAGCCGGCGTCGATGCGCGCCAGCGCGAGGCGGCGCGGCACGCCCTGCAGATCGGCCTGGAACAGCAGGTTGCGACGGATGCTCAGGTCGAGGTCGAGCGCAATCTGCTGGAACACCACGCCGATGTGACGCAGCGCCAGGCGCGCCGAATGCCGCAGCGAATGGCCGGCGACTTCGACCTCGCCGGCGTCGGCCGCGAACAAGCCGGTGAGCACCTGGAACAGCGTCGACTTGCCGGCACCGTTGGGCCCGAGCAAGGCGACGAACTCACCGCGCCCGATCTGCAGCGACAAGGATTTCAATGCGATGGTCTGACCGTAGCGCTTGGTGAGATCGGTGGTTCGAAGCATGAAGGTGGTGTGTTCCGGATACTGCGAACAGCGTGTTCGCCGCGCTGTCCGCAGGGCCGACGGTACTGCAACTTCTGCGCCGCTGGTTGAGCCTGCGCAATCAGCACTCAAGCGTGGTGAAGCGATCGACAGTCGCCTGACTGCACAGTGGAACACTCTGCGCCAAAAGTGAATAGGAACGTTGCGCGCGGCGCAGGCTCGCAACGCCATCGATCAATATGGCGTCAGGCCCCGCCGAGGCGCGACCCAGGGATTTCCCGAAGAGCAGCGCGCGCGCCTCGAGCCGTTACGCCGTTCGTACTTGTCAACATTCGTGTCGACGAGGATTTCAAGGCAAAAAACACAGGGTTTCGCCTAGGGCCAAAGACGCCGCCTCGGCGTTGTCTAGATGCAGTGGGGCGTGGCGATGCGGGTGATTTCGAACCGCTTTCGTGATGGGCATGGATGTTGCGGTCCGGCCCTCCGTCAGACAGTTCGCGCGGGGATCCGGTGGCGACCTTCGCAAGATCCTAGACCACCTCACAGCAAGGAGACATCAATGAGAATTTCTCGGCAATCGAGCGCGGGCCTGGTGCGTCGGCTGGGGCTGGCGTTGCTCGCTCTACCAGCGTTGGCGCTTGCCAACGCCGATGTGGAGAAGAACATCGCGAACTCCAGCAACTGGGCGATGCAAGCGGGGGACATGTACAACCAGCGCTACTCCCAACTCAAGCAGATCACCACGGCCAACGTGGGCAAGATGCAGGTGGCCTGGACCTTCTCGACCGGCGTGTTGCGTGGCCATGAAGGGTCGCCGCTGGTGATCGATGGTGTGATGTACCTGCACTCGCCGTTCCCGAACAAGGTGTATGCGCTGAATCTCGACAACCAGCAGATCATCTGGAAGTACGAGCCCAAGCAGGATCCGGCGGTGATCCCGCAGATGTGCTGCGACACGGTCAACCGCGGCGTCGCCTACGCTGAGGGCAAGGTGATCCTGCAGCAGGCCGACAGCATGCTGGTCGCGCTCGACGCGAAGACCGGCAAGGTGGTCTGGAGCGTCAAGAACGGCGATCCGAAGCTCGGCGCGGTGAACACCAACGCGCCGCACGTCTTCAAGGACAAGGTCATCACCGGCATCAGCGGCGGCGAATGGGGCGTGCGCGGTTTCATCGCGGCGTACAACCTGTCCGACGGCAAGCTGGCCTGGAAGGGCTACAGCGTCGGGCCCGACGCCGAGATGCTGATCGACCCGGCCAAGACCATGACCTGGACCGACGGCAAGATGGCGCCGGTGGGCGCGGACTCCTCGCTGAAGACCTGGAAGGGCGATCAGTGGAAGACCGGCGGCGGCACGACCTGGGGCTGGTACAGCTACGACAAGGCGCTGAACCTGATGTACTACGGCACCGGCAACCCGTCGACCTGGAACCCGGCACAACGGCCGGGCGACAACAAGTGGTCGATGACGATCTTCGCGCGTGACGTCGACACCGGGCAGGCCAAGTGGGTCTACCAGATGACGCCGTACGACGAGTGGGACTTCGACGGCATCAACGAAATGATCCTGGCCGACATCGACGTGAAGGGCAAGCCGACCAAGGCACTCGTGCACTTCGACCGCAACGGCTTCGGGTACACGATGGACCGCGTCACCGGCGCCCTGCTGGTGGCCGAGAAGTACGACCCGCAGGTGAACTGGGCCACCAACGTCGACATGAAGACCGGTCGTCCGCAAGTGGTCGCGAAGTACTCCACCGCGAAGGGTGGCCCCGACGTCAACACCAAGGGCATCTGCCCGGCGGCGTTGGGCAGCAAGGACCAGCAGCCGGCGTCCTACGACCCTGAAACCAAGCTCTTCTACGTGCCGACGAACCACGTCTGCATGGACTACGAGCCGTTCAAGGTCGAATACACCGCCGGCCAGCCGTACGTCGGAGCGACGCTGTCGATGTTCCCGGCACCGGGCAGCCACGGTGGCATGGGCAACTACATCACCTGGAACGCAGGCACCGGCAAGATCGTGCAGAGCCATCCCGAGAAGTTCTCGGTCTGGAGCGGCGCGCTCAACACCGCGGGTGGACTGTCCTGCTACGGCACGCTCGAGGGCTACCTGAAGTGCGTCGACAAGAAGGACATCAACAAGGAGCTGTTCAAGTTCAAGACGCCGTCAGGCATCATCGGTAACGTGTTCTCGTACCAGCACAAGGGCAAGCAGTACATCGGCGTGTTCTCGGGGATTGGCGGCTGGGCCGGCATCGGCATGGCGGCAGGCCTCGAGAAAGACCAGGACGGCCTGGGTGCCGTCGGCGGCTACAAGGAGCTGGCGAAGTACACCGAGCTGGGGGGCTCGCTGACCGTGTTCGCACTCCCGAACTGAAACAGCAAGTCAACACCACAACAACAGCGCAGCCGTGACGTCACGCGGCGCATGATGACCGATCGGGGGGATGGCTTTCGTCGGGAGGCCATCCCCGTATTTTTTAGTCTCGATCCACTTGATGCCACATGAAGCACTCCAAGACTCTTTGCTCCGCCCTGTTGTTTGCCTCGGCTGTCACGGCGTTCGGCCAGGCCGCATCGGCAACCTCCCCCAGCCCAGGCGCCAAGCCTTACACCGTCGTCGACGGCTACAAGGTCGATCCCAACACGCTGCAGGGTTTCAAGACCTGGCGTGCCGCCGCCTGCGACCGCTGCCACGGCGCGAATCAGGAGGGCCTGGTCGGCCCGTCGCTGATCAACAGCCTGAAGACACTGTCTAAGGACGAGTTCGTCCAGACCGTGGCCAAGGGCCGCCCGAACACGCAGATGGTCGCCTTCTCGGGCAACGCCGAGGTGATGAAGAACATGGACCAGCTGTATGCGTACCTGAAGGGACGTTCCGACGGCGCGATCACGAAGTCGCGCGTCGAGGCGATGCAATGAGCCGAGCCGGGCCGGGCACCCGCATGCACGGCACCGCGACGGCCGCGTGGTTGATGGTGGCCTGCGCCATCGCGTCGGTCGCGACCGGCGCCGCGGCGCAGGACACGCCGGCCAAGCGTACCGAGCTGCGGGTTTGCCAGGATCCGAACAACCTGCCGTTCTCCAACACCAAGGGCGAAGGCATCGAGAACCGCATCGCCGAAGTCTTCGGCAAGGCGCTGAATCTGCCGGTCACCTACTACTCGTTCCCGCAGCGTCTCGCGTTCATCCGCAACACGCTGCGCTACAAGCTGCCGGGCCAGGACTACCCCTGCGACATCGTGATCGGCGTGCCGGTCGGGTTCGAAGAAGGCGTCTCGGTCACGAAACCCTATTACCGCTCGACCTATGCGCTGGTCTTCCCGAAGGGCAAGGGCATGGACAACGTCAGCACGGTCAGCGAGTTTCTCGCGCTCGATCCGGCCAAGCTGCGCTCGCTGCGCATCGGCCTCTACGACCGGTCGCCGGCCTCCGCATGGTTGTCGCGGCACCAGCTGATCGAAAGCGGTGTGCCCTACCCGATCATGAACCCCGATCCGCAGCAGTACCCGGGCGAGATCCTCGAAAAAGACCTGGCCAGCGGCAAGCTCGATGCGGCCATCGTCTGGGGCCCGATCGCCGGCTATTTCGCGCAGCGCGTGAAGACGCCGCAGCTGGTCGTGCTGCCGCTGAAGTCCGAGCCCGGCGTCCGGCTCGACTACCAGATGGCGATGGGCGTGCGCTACGGCGAACGCGAATGGAAGCAGCAGGTCGAGAGCCTGATCGATTCGCGCCAGGCCGACATCCAGGCGATCCTGAAGGAGTACGGCGTGCCGGTGGTCGATGCCTCGTACGGGGCGCCGAAGAACTGATCGTGCCGAATGCGCCGCCGGTTGTTCATCGCAGGCGAAGCCGAGACGCGGTGAAGCCCTTTTTGATCACCGTGATGCTGGCCTGGGCCCTGGGCAGCCCTGCGTTCGCGGCACTCGATCACGGCACGCTGATCAAGCTCTCGACCAGTGTGCTGAGGGTCGAGGTGATCCGCACGCAAGGCGGCTACTCGCTCGGCTCGGGCGTCGTGGTCGGCGCCGACAGCGTCGTGACGAATTGCCACGTCACCCGGGATGCGCGCAAGATCGCGGTGTTGCAGGACGGTCTGCGCCTGCCGGCGCAGTCGCAGCGCGTCGACGCGTATCACGACCTGTGTCTGCTGCAGGTGCGTGGCGTCGACAGCGGGCGGGCCGTGGAGTTCGGGCAGGCCGGACGGCTCGCGGTCGGACAGCCCGTGACGGCCGTCGGGCATACCGCCGGCGCGCTGCGCAGCAGCGTCGGCAAGGTGCTCGCGCTGCACCGCATGGACGGCGGGCGCGTCATCCAGAGTTCCAACTACTTCAACTCGGGCGCGAGCGGCGGCGGCCTGTTCGACGCCGATTCGCGACTCGTCGGCATCCTGAGCTTCCGCCTGCGCGGCGCCACGGCCCACTACTTCGCGATGCCGGCCGAATGGCTGACAGGCCAGCTTCGCGGCGCCGGGAGCGAACGACCCGTCGCGCCACGTGCGCCCGACGAACTGGCTTTCTGGGAGCAGCCGCGGGAGGCGCAGCCGTTCTTCCTGCGCGCCGCGGCGCTCGAGAACGACGGCGACTGGCGCGCACTGCAGCCGCTCGCGGCCGAGTGGGTGCGCCGCGACGCGACCGACCCCGAGCCGTGGTACCTGCTCGGCGTCGCCCTCGACCGCCAGGATCTTCCGCGCGAGGCCCGCCACGCCCTCGAGTGCTCGCTCACGATCGCGCCCGACTTCGAAAATGCCCGCACCGAACTCGCGCGCCTCGCTCTGCGTCACGACCCGACATCCGAGGCCGCGGCACCTTCGCTGTCCTGCCGCCTCTAACGCGCAACCCACCCGCTGCTCACATCACCATGGCCACCTGCAACCCACTGCGTCGCCTCGCACTCGTGCTCGCCGCGACGGCCGTCGTCCTGCCGAGCACCGCGGCGCGCGCCGAAGAGCCGGCAAAAGACTTCTCGGCCGCCGAACGCGCGCTGTTCATGACCGATCAATTCGCGAAGTTGCGGCCGCCGATGACCTTGCATTACCAGTTTCATCGCAGCGGCAGCCTCGAGCCGGCGTTCGACGACAAGGTCTCGATCACGCTGAAGGCGCAAGCAGGCAGCGGTCGGTGCTGCGACGCGACCGGCGAGTTCTTGAGCGGCGAGCGCAGGATCGAGCTGCCGCCGGTCGAGGGCGCCACCGGCAACCCGGTCACGCTCTTCTTTCTGGAGCGCGACGTGCGCGAGATGCAGCGCCTGACGACGGGCAAGTCGCCCTACTTCCGCAAGCGCATCCGGATGGCCATCTTCCAGGGCGCGCAGCAGCGCGCCGTGACCCTGCGCTACCGCGGCAAGAGCGTCGCCGGACAGGAGTTCACGATCACGCCGTATGTCGACGACCCCAACCGACCGCGCTTCGAGCAGTTCGCGAACAAGCGTTATGTGTTCACGCTGTCGGACGCCGTGCCGGGTGGTGTGTATGGCATCCGTGCGCTCGTCGTCGACGCGGCCAAGAGCGCCGATGCGCCCCCGCTGCTCGCCGAAGAACTGCTGATCGACGGTGCTGCCGCCGCGGCGCCGGTCAAGACCGGCTCCTGATGCCATATCCAGTGCAATGACGCTCCCCGACCTCACCGCCCACGGACCTGCCATGAACCATTCGACCGTTCGTTCCTCCTCATTGAGTCTTGTCGCGCTCGCCGCGCTGCTGATCGGCAGCGGCGCGGCGCACGCGAACGACTTCCCGACCTCGGCCCGCGTGCTCTACGTGGAGGATTGCATCCGTGCGAACCCGGGCCCGTACTTCGAGATGGTCAACAAGTGTTCGTGTGCCGTCGATGCGATGGCCGCCGAGGTCAAGTACGACGAATACACGACGATGCAGACGATCAGCAACGGCATGTCGATCGGCGGCGAGCGCGGCGGCGCGATTCGCGACGTTGCGACCCTGCAGCCCGAGCTCAAGAAGTACCGCGAGTTGCAGGTCAAGGTGAAGAAGGGCTGCTTCATCAACGACGCGAAGTAGCGGCTGTTCCCTCGGGGCCTGACGACCATGCTGAGTACCCCGCTGCACCGGCGCACCGGCGCCCTGCTGCTCACGGCCTTGCTGCACGCTGCCGCGGCGGCGCAGGCTGCCGGCGCCGATCCGCTGCCGCTGGCCGTCACCGAGGTGGCTCCCGGCGTCTATGTGCACGCCGGTGTCGTCGAGGACTGGTTGCCGGGCAACGGTGGCGACATCGCGAATCTCGGCTTCGTCGTCGGCAGCCGTTGCGTGGCGGTGATCGACAGCGGCGGCACGCCGCAACTCGGCCTGCGCTGGCGCGCCGCGATCGAAAGCATCACGCGCCTGCCGATCTGTTTCGTGTTCGACACGCACGCGCATCCCGACCATGTGCTCGGCAATGCGGCGTTCGCCGCAGGCGAGACCCGTTTCGTCGCCAATGCGAAGTTCAACGCCGCGATGGCCGCGCGCGAGCCCTACTTCCTGCGCGCGCTGCAGCGCGACTTCGGCGTCAGCGCGACGCACGAGGCGATGGTCTATCCGACGCTCGGGGTCGACGGAACCCAGGAGTTCGACCTGGGCGACCGGGTGCTGGTCGCCCAGACCTGGCCGACCGCGCACACCGACAACGACCTGACCGTCTACGACCGCCAGACACGCACGCTGTTCGCCTCCGACCTGCTGTTCGTTCAGCACATTCCGGTGGTCGACGGCAGCCTGCGCGGCTGGCTCGCCACGATGCAGCAGCTCGCCCGCATCGACGCGGCGCTGGTCGTGCCCGGACATGGCCCGGTGGCCCGCGGTGGGCCCGATGCATGGAAGCCTCAGCAGGAGTATCTTGAGGTGCTGCTGCGCGAAACCCGCGCCGCCCTGAAGTCGCACCAGACGCTGTCCCAGGCGGTCGACAGCGTCGGTGTGCAGGCGGCGTCACGCTGGCAGCTCGCCGAACGCTTTCACCGCCGCAACGTCACTGCAGCGTTTGCAGAGCTGGAGTGGGAAGACTGAGGTGCCGCGATGAAACACAGCATGACCCGGCGCGAGGCCACGACCGCGGGTGCCGCGCTGATCGCGTCGTTCGCACTCGGTGGGGCACGCGGCGCGCGTGCCGCGATCCAGTCGGGCGACAACCCCGAGGCGAGCGAGATCTGGCAGAAGGTGCGCGCGAGCCTGTTCGAGACCCGGCCGATCACGAACGTCGGCGACGACACGCTGCTGCTCGATGCGCCAGTGCGCGCCGAGGACGCCGCCGTCGTGCCGATCGCGATGCGCGCACGCCTGCCGCACACCGCGTCCAGCCATGTCGCCAAGCTCTACCTCGTGATCGACAACAACCCGTCGCCGATCTCGGCGATCTTCTCGTTCACGCCGCACAGCGGCCGCGCCGACATCGAGACGCGCGTGCGCGTCGACGAATACACGTTCGTGCGCGCGATCGCCGAGACCAGCGACGGCCGGCTGCTGATGCGCACGCGTTTCGTCAAGGCCTCCGGCGGCTGCTCGGCGCCCCCGGGCAAGGACCCGCAGGCCGCGCTGGCCTCGCTCGGCAAGATCCGGATGCGCGTCGACGGCGAGGTCGTGCTCAACAAGCCGACGCTGGTCCAGCTGATGATCAGCCACCCGAACGACTCGGGCATGGTGATGGACCAGCTGACGCGCCAGTTCACGCCGCGCTGGTTCGTGCGCACGGTCAAGGTCTCGTACGGCGGCCAGTCGGTACTGGCTGCGGATCTCGACTTCTCGATCAGCGAGAACCCGAACCTGCGCTTCTACTTCGTGCCGCGCGGCCCGGGCCGACTCACCGCCGAGGTGGTGGACAGCAACCAGACCGCATGGAAGAGCAGTCTTGACGTCGCGCCGAGCGCCTGAAGCGATGGAGCCCCCGGCCGTGCGGGACCACACGGCCACCCCCCGAGGGGGTCGCCGGCCACTCCGGAGCGTCCGCGCACTGGCCGGCGCGTGGCTGATGGTCATCGCGGTGCCGGGCGCCGCCGCGCCGTTCGCCTACATCACGAACCAGGGCAGCGACAATGTCTCGGTGATCGACCTCGCGTCGCAGCAGGTCGTCGCCACCGTGCCGGTCGGCCGCGCACCGGCCGGCGTCGTCGCGGCGAGCCGCTCCGGCAAGGTCTTTGTGTCGAACCCGGACAGCAAGACGATCTCGGTCATCGACATGCGCACGCAGCGCGTGGTCGACACGCTGCCGGCCGGCAGCGGCCCGGTCGGCATCGACGTCTCGCCCGACGGCGTGCGCCTCTTCGTGGCCGACTGGTACACGAACCGCCTGCTGATGTTCGACACCGCGACCGGCACCACCACCGCGCTGCCGGCGATCGCCGTCGGCCGCGCACCGGCCGGCGTGGCAGTCGACGCGACCGGCGCGACCGTGTTTGTGGCCGAACGCGACGACGACAGCGTCGCGGCGATCGACGTCGCGACCGCGCGCGTGCGCGGCCGCGTGAAGGTCGGCACGCATCCGTTCGCGCTGCTGGTCGACGCGCGGCGCGAGCGGCTCTACGCGCTCAACGTCGTCAGCAACGACGTCTCGGTGATCGACACGCGCCGGCTCGCGGTGATCGCCACCGTCAAGGTCGGCAAGGCACCCTACGGCGCGGCACTGACGCACGACGGGGCGCTGCTGTACGTGAGCAACCAGCACGACGACAGCGTCAGCGTCGTCGATGCCGACCGTCTCGAGACCGTGCGCACGCTGGCCGGCTTCGGCTACCCCGAAGGCGTGGCGGCGCATGCCGACCGGGTCTACGTCGTCAACTGGATGGACGACGACGTCAGCGTGCTCGACGCGGCCAGCGGCCGCACGCTCGCCCGCATCGCGACCGGCAAGAACAGCCGCGGGTTCGGTGCCTTCATCGGTGCGCCGCCCTCACCGTGATTCACGCTGATTCATCAACAACCACCAGGAGACCCTTTCCATGCTCAAGCGACTCGCCACACGTTGGCTGCAACCGGCACTCGCGCTGGCCGTGTTGGCCGGCCCCGCCGCGCCGCCCGCCGACGCCCACGGCCCGACGCGACAGAAGGTCGTCGAGACGATCACGATCGCTGCACCGGTCTCGGTGATCTGGGCCAGGATCAAGAATTTCGACGCGCTGAAAGACTGGCACCCGGCCATCGAAGCGAGCCCGGCCGACAAGGGCAACGCCGAAGGCTCGGAACGCCGGCTCGGCCTGAAGGGTGGCGGCGCACTCGTCGAGACGCTGGAGCGTTACGACGACGCGGCGATGCGCTACAGCTACCGCGCGAAAGATGGCGGCGCGTTGCCGGTCACGAACTACACCTCGACGATCAGTGTCGTCAGCGGTGCGGGCAACACCTCGACCGTCGAGTGGCGCGGCGCGTTCTACCGTGCCTACCCGAACAACGATCCGCCGCCCGACCAGAACGACGAGGCCGCCGTGAAGGCCATCACCGGCGTGTATCGCAGCGGCCTGGCCAATCTGAAGAAGATCGTCGAGGGCTCGTAGCCCGTTCGCCATGTTCATCATCAGACCGCAGCGCGCCGCAATCGCCTGGCTGGGGGCCGCCGTTTTCGCGTGGACCGCGCTCGCGACACCGGCCAGCGACGCTGCCGGCGCCGCCGCGCGTCCGCCGGCGCCGATCGAACTCGCCGCCGGCGTCTACATGCTGCCCGGCAGCGGCGGCGAACCCGACACGGCGAATCTCGGGCGCGTCGGCAACGCGGGCTTCATCGTCGGCCGCGGCGGCGTGCTCGCGATCGACACCGGCACCTCGTACCTGCACGGCCGCGCGTTGCTGGCCGCGATCCGCAGCGTGACCGAGCAGCCGGTGCGGCTGGTCCTGATCACGCACACACGCCAGGAGTTCCTGTTCGGCGCCGCGGCGTTCCGCGAGCAAGGCATTCCGATCGCGATGCAGCAGGCCGCGTCCGAGCTGATGGCGACGCGCTGCGACACCTGCCTGAAGACGCTGCGCGCCACCCTCGGCGAGGACGCGATGCGCGGCACCACGCTGTTCACGCCCGACATCGCCTTCACCGACCCGCTGGGCATCGACGCCGCGGCGCTGATCGGCCGGCCGATCCAGGTGCTCTACTTCGGCCACTCGAGCGGCCCGGGCGATATCGCGGTGTACGACCCGCGCACCCGCACGCTGTTCGCGGGTGGCCTGCTCGATGCGCAGCGCATCCCCGACGTCTTCGACAGCGACTTGGCCGCCTGGCGAGAGGCGCTGCACACGCTGCAGGCCCTGCCCGTCGACGTGATCGTTCCGGGCCACGGGCCGGCCGGCTCGAAGCGCATCATCACGCAGGTCGAGCGCTACCTGGATCAACTGACGACGCGCGTGCGCGCGCTGCTGAAGGCCGGCGCGCCGCTGAGCGAGGTGCCGGATTCGACCGCACTGCCTGACTTTGCATCCTGGGATCAGTACGATACGGTGCATCGGCGCAATGCGGCCCTGGTCTACCTGCGCTACGAGCGCGAGCAACTCATCAAGTAGCCCTGTGGGAGTGCCGACCATGACCCTGAGCTCACCCCTCGACCCGCGGATTGCCCGGCGCCGCCTGGTGCTCGGCCTGGGCGCGCTGGCAATGGCGCCGGCGGCGCGCGCCGCGATCGGCGGCCTGCCCAGCAACACCGGCCACGCCGACCTCTCGCCCGAATGGGAGCTGCTGCGCGGCCGACTCTTCGGCGCGCGACCGATCGATGCGAGCTCGGGCCGGGTGCAGCTGATCGCGCCGCTGCGCGCCGCGTATGGCGCGTCGGTGCCGGTGAGGATCGTCTCGCAGTTCGCGCAGACGCCGGCGCTGTACGTGAAGCGGCTGCACCTGCTGGTCGACAAAAACCCGTCGCCGCTGGCCGCCACGCTCGAGTTGACGCCCGAGGTCGGCCAGGCCGATTTCGAAACGCGGCTGCGCGTCGACGAATACAGCCACGTGCGTGTCGTCAGCGAGTTGTCGAACGGCGAGCTGCACATGGACTCGCGCTACGTGAAGACCTCCGGCGGCTGCTCCGCACCGCCGAACCGCGACTCGCCGGAGCTGATCGGCCGGACGATCTTCAAGCTGCCCGAGCCGCCGAAGATGGGCGTGCCGACCACCGCCGACCTGACCGTGATCCACCCGAACGACACCGGCTTCGAGCTGAACAACGTCACGGTGATGTACATCCCCTCGTACTTCGTGCGCACGATCGTGGTCAGCTACGCGGGCCGCAAGATCTTCGATGCCGACCTCGATTTCTCGATCAGCGAGAACCCGACCTGGCGCTTCAACTTCGTGCCGCATGCGCCGGGCGAGTTGCGCGCCGAGGTCGCGGATTCGAAGGAACGCCGCTACACCGGCTCGCTGCAGATCGGATGATGATGGCGATGCCGCTGCGCCTGCACCGCGGCCGCGCCGGCGGCGCCGTCGCCGGCGCGCTGCTGGCGCTGCTGGTCGCAACGGCGCATGCGGTTGGCATCCCGCCCACGTACACGCCACTGGTCGTCGAACCTTTGACCGCTGCGGGCCGCTCCGAATTCGACCTCGGCCCGGCGCTCTTGCGCGCGAAGCGCGAGAACAAGCGGCTGTATGTCTACCTCGGTGCGAGCGACTGCCCGTACTGCCGGCGCTATGAGAACTTCCTGGCCAAAAACGCCGACGAACTGGTGCCGCACTTCAGGCCCTGGATCGTCGTCGACCTGCGCAGCACGCTGTCGACGACGGCGAGCCGGCTCTTCATCCGCGTCGGCGACCGCGCGCTGAACTACACGGACTTCCAGCAATCGATCGGCGACCAGCGCACGCGCATGCTGGTCTACCCCAGCGTGTGGCTGTTCGACCCGCAGTTGAAGCCGCTGATGCAGATGCCCGCCGGCACCGGCACCTTCGAGACCGTGGACGAACAGCTCGAGATCCTGAACCTCGTGCAGTAGCGAGTCCGTTACGACGCCAGCGTGCTCAGCTTGCGCGAGTTCTTCGGGTCGCGGAACACCAGCGGGTGCTCGGTCGCGACCGCCACACCCGCTTCGGCGCGTTCGACGGCTTCGACCACGAGCGCATGGTGCGGGCTCTTCACGCACACCGGATCGGCCACCGTCGGATCGTGCGCGATCAGGTACGCCTGGCAGCGGCAACCGCCGAGGTCTTCCTCGCGGTGCTCGCAGCTCGAGCACGGCTCCTTCATCCAGCCGGTGCCGCGGTAGCGGTTGAAGCCCTCGGAGTCGAACCAGATCTCGCGCACCGATTGTTCGCGCACGTTCGGGAACGTGAGGCCGGGCAGCATCTTCGCGGTGTGGCACGGCAGCGCGGTGCCGTCGGGCGTGACGGTCAGGAACATGCTGCCCCAGCCGTTCACGCACTTCTTCGCCTTGCCCTCGTGGTAGTCGGGGGCGACGAAAAAGATGCGCATGCGGTCACCCAACTTCGCGCGCCAGACATCGGCCACGGCCTCGGCATGCTGCAGCTGCGCGCGCGTCGGCAGCAGCGCATCACGGTTCTGGAACGCCCACGAGTAGTACTGCGTGTTCGCGAGCTCGAGGTACTCGGCACCGAACTCCGCTGCCATCGCGATGATGCGGTCGATGTGGTCGATGTTGAGGCGGTGCAGCACCACGTTCATCACCATCGGCCAGCCCTGGTCCTTGATGATCTGCGCAACCCGGTTCTTCAGCTCGAAGGTCTTGGTGTGCGAGAGAAAGTCGTTCATCTCGCGCGTCGAGTCCTGGAACGAGAGCTGGACATGGTCGAGCCCAGCGGCCTTCAGCGCCCGCGCGCGCTCGGCAGTCAACCCGACGCCGGAGGTCAGCAGGTTGGTGTAGTAGCCCAGGCGCCGCGCCTCGGCAACGATCACCTCGAGGTCGTCACGCAGCAGCGGCTCGCCGCCGGACAAGCCGCACTGCACCGCGCCGAGCTCGCGGCCTTCGCGCAGCACGCGCAGCCAGTCGTCGGTCGAGAGCTCGTCGGTCTGGTTCGCGAAGTCGATCGGGTTGTAGCAAAACACGCAGTGCAGCGGGCAGCGGTAGGTCAGCTCAGCGAGCAGCCACAGCGGCGGTCCCGGCCGAGGCGTCGTTGTCGTCGCATCGTTCATGCGGTCATTCCCAGATCAGCCAACGCTGCTTCCCGGCGATCTCGACGAAGGACAGCACCTCGGGTTCCAGCCCCGAGGCATTGAACGCGGTCTCGAGCTCATCCACGATCGCGTCGATGCTGCGCTCGCCGTCGCAGCGCCGCATGATCTCGCCGGCGCTGCCGTTGAGCTTGACCATGCCTTCCGGGTACAGCAGCACATGGCAGTCCTGCGCCGGCTCCCATTGCAGGCGAAAGCCGGCACCGATGCGCGGCCGGATCGACGTTGCCAGAGCGGTCATTCCGAGACCCCGTACTTCAACGCGATCGCGTCGTTCATCGTCCACAGAATGTCGAGCTTGAACTGCAAGATCTCGAGCGCGCGCTCCTGCTGAACCCGGGTCTTGAAGTGCGCGAGCGTGACCGCTAGACCTTGCTCGACGTCGCGCCGCGCCTGGCTGACGCGGTTGCGAAAGTAGCTCAAGCCCTCGGGCTCGATCCACGGGTAGTGCTCGGGCCAGGTCGCCAGCCGCTGCTTGTGGATCTCGGGCGCGAACAGCTCGGTCAGCGACGAGCACACCGCCTCCTGCCACGGCGCACGGCGCGCAAAGTTGATGTAGGCGTCGACCGCGAAGCGCACGGCCGGCGCCACGTGGCGCAGGTCGACGACCTCGTCGCGGCTCAGCCCAACCGCTTCGGCGAGGCGCAGCCAGGCCTCGATGCCGCCGGCATCGCGGATGCCGTTGAGCTCGAAGCCGTCGTGGTCGAGGATGCGCTGCACCCAGCCGCGCCGCACCTGGGAGTCGGGGCAGTTCGAGAGCACCGCCGCGTCCTTGATCGGGATCGCGATCTGGTAGTAGTAGCGGTTCGCGACCCAGCCGCGCACCTGCTCGCGGGTGGCGCGCCCGCTGTTGAGCATCACGTTGTACGGGTGATGGATGTGGTACGCGCGGCCGCGCTCGCGCAGCTTCGCCTCGAACTCATCGACGTTCCAGGCCGGCGCGGCGGTGTGCTCGGGCTCAGGCCGGGCTTGAAGGATTTCGGGTTTCATCGCGACCTCAGAGCTGGATCAACATGCCGTCCTCGCAGACTTCGATGCGGGCACGGTTCAGCGCGGCGCGCTCGTCGGAATCTTCGTCGAGGATCGGGTTGGTGTTGTTGATGTGGATCAGACAGCGCCGCGTGCGCGCGGGCAGCTTCGCGAGCCACTCGATCATGCCGCCCGGGCCCGATTGCGGCAGGTGACCGATCGCGCGCGCGGTCTTGCTGCTGAGCCCCAGGCGCGGCATCTCGTCGTCGGTCCAGAAGGTGCCATCGACCAGCACCGCGTCGGCGCCGGCCATCGCGTCGAAGACCGGCGGCGTGATCGCACCGAGGCCGGGCGCGTAGAACACGCTCGCGCCGCTGGTCGTGTCGGTGATCAGCATGCCGATGTTGTCGCCGTCCACCGGGTGCTCGCGGTGCGGCGAATACGGCGCCGGCTTGCTTGACAGCGGCAGCGCCTTGAAGCTCAGGCTCGCGACGCCGGGCACGCGGAACGGCGCGCCCTCGAGTTCGATGCGATGGCGCTCGACGCCGCAAAAGTGGCCGAGCACGCGCAGGATCGGGTTGCCCTGGTTCAGGTCTTCGTGGACCGGGTCGGTGCACCACAGCGGCAGCGCGGTGCTGCGCTCGCGCAGCATGAACAGGCCGGTCGCGTGGTCGATCTGGCCGTCCATCAGCACGACGCCGGCGATGGCGGTGTCGCGCAGCGTGCGCGCCGGCTGCAGTTCGGGGCGGGCGCGGATCTGTTCGAGGATGTCGGGTGAGGCGTTGAAGAGCACGCCGTCTGGCGCATCATCGGGCCGCACGAAGATCGACGACTGGGTGCGCGGCTTGCAGCGCACGAGGCCGGAGCGAACACCCGCGCAGTTGCGGCAATTGCAGTTCCATTGTGGAAAGCCGCCGCCAGCGGAAGAGCCGAGCACGCTGATGCGCATGGGCGTGAGAGGGTTCGAGAAGAGTTGCAGAGGAAGGCGCCAACGCCACGCGCGAGCGCAGCGCCGGCGCGGTGGTCATCAGCGGGCGCTGACGTACATCGTGATCTCGAAGCCGAAGCGGAAATCACTGGCGGTCGGGGTGGTCCATTGCATACGCAGTCTCCTGAGGAAGTGAATGACACGCAGGCCGGTCGACCTGCGCAGGGACACGACTCGTCGCATCCCGCACTGCATGGTCTCCCCGGACGGTGCCGCGCACCAGTGGCGCCGCCATGATTCGAACCTCATGATTTTCATGAATCGCACTGCGGGTCAGCCCCCTGTCGATGGTGGGGAACGGTCGGGTCGCTACCATGGGCGCGTGCTCACCCTTCCACTCCGAGACGGCGCGCCCTCGCCCACCGCATGACGCTGCGTCTGAAGATCAACCTGATCGTCGGTGCGCTGACGATCCTGTTCGTTGCCGCCGTGCTGGCGCTGCAGCTGCGCAGCATGCGCGAATCGGTGAACGAAGAAGTGGTGGCGGCCAATCGGGTCGCCACACAGCTGCTGCAGCGCAACGCCTGGCTCTACGCCGCGCAGGGCACACCGGCGATCCTGGCCTACCTGCAAGGTATCGGCCGCGTTCGCTCGAACGACATCGTGCTGTACGACGAGCAGGGCCAGGAGCTGTACCGGTCCCCGCCCTCGACCTACAAGGCCGGGCGCGATGCGCCCGACTGGTTCGAGCGGCTGATTGCACCGGAGCCGTCGGTGCAGTCGATCGAGTTTCCCGGCGGCAAGCTGGTGACGCAGTCCAACGCCTCGCGCGCAGCGATCGACGCCTGGGACTACGTGCTCGTGTTGACGGCCGGTGCGACCGTGCTGCTGGTCATCGTCAACGCGCTCGTGTTCTGGCTGGTCGGGCGCACGGTGCGGCCGTTCGGTCAGATCGTCGGTGCGCTGGAGGCGCTGGAGGCCGGGCAATTCGACGCCGCGCTGCCGCCGCTGGCCGGAACCGAGGCCGCGCTGATCGGCGCCGCGTTCAACCGGATGGTCGGCCGGCTGCGCCAGAACATCGAAACCGAACGCCGCGCCGCGCTGGCCGAGAGCCGGCTGTCCGACAACCGCGAGCTGACGCGCTGGATCGAGCGCCAGCTCGAGCAGGAGCGGCGCCTGATCGCGCACGAGCTGCACGACGAACTCGGGCAGTCGGTCACTGCGATGCACAGCATGGCGGTCTCGATCGCGCAGCGCGTGCGCGGGCTCGACGCCCAGGCCGAACAGGCGGCGCGAACGATCGCCGACGAGTCCTCGCGGCTGTACGAAGCGATGCACGGCATCATCCCTCGGCTCGCGCCGCTGGTGCTCGACAACTTCGGCCTCGCCGACGCGCTCGCCGACCTGGTCGAGCGCACACGGCGCAGCCAGCCCGGCGTGGCCGTCGACCTGCAGGTCGATCTCGGCGATGCCAGCCTACCTGCCGATGTCGCGCTCGCGCTGTACCGCGGCGCGCAGGAAGGCATGACCAACGCGCTGCGCCACGGCCACGCCACCCATATCCGGGTCGAACTCCGGCGCGATGCCGATTCGGCGGTTGTGCTCACCGTCACCGACGACGGCCGAGGCCTGCCCGCCGACCCACCACCCAGCGGGCACCACGGCTTGCGCTGGCTCGCCGAGCGCACCGAGGGTCTGGGCGGCACATTCAGCATCAGCGACTGCCGGCCAAAGGGTGTGGAGCTGCAGGTGCGACTGCCGCTGGAGGCCGCAGCGCCGGCCACGCCGGCCGAGGCGCGCGCCGCATGATCCGCGTCATGCTCGTCGACGACCATGCGCTGGTGCGCATGGGCTTTCGCATGCTGCTGGCCGATGCCGAGGTCGAGGTGGTGGCGGAGGCCGACACCGGCGAACAGGCCTGCGCCGACTACGCGCGCGTGCGGCCCGACGTGGTCGTGATGGACTTGTCGATGCCCGGCATGGGCGGGCTGGAAGCCGTGCGGCGGTTGATTGCGCAGGACCCGAAGGCTCGCATCCTCGCGCTCTCGGCGCACGAAGACACCGCCCATCCGCGCCGCGTGCTGCGTGCCGGCGCGCTCGGCTACCTGGCCAAACGCAGCGCGCCCGAGGCCTTGATCGCCGCGGTGACCGCGGTCGCGGCGAACCGGCCTTACGTCGATGCGCACACCGCACAGGCACTCGCCGTCGCCGAGGTGCGCGGCGAGACCAGCCCCGCCGACACGCTGAGCGAGCGCGAGTTCTCGGTGTTCGTGCAACTGGCGCGCGGACTCAGCGTCGCGCAGATCGCCGACAACCTGAAGCTGTCGCCCAGCACCGTCGGCACTCATTTATTCCACGTCAAGCAGAAGCTTGGGGCCAGCAATCAGTCGGAGCTGACGCTGGTGGCGCTGCACTGGGGGCTGATCGAAGCCTGAGACTGAGAAGTCATCGGGTGCGTCCGTTGTCGGCCCGATGCTGCCGTTCGCGACCGACTACTTTGACTTGACCGGCGGCACGTGCCGAGGCAGCCGGGTGGGCAACTCCGCTCATGTCCCCCGGGACGGGCTGCGCCCGACCCTCCTCCTTTACTTCGCTGCGTTGCCCACCCGACTCCCTCGGCTGCATACCTGGGCGCTTGTC
>Ga0307517_10001963_pt1 | contig 33538 bp, 19 predicted proteins | sample 23_EM_MG_FD_194515 | JGI IMG/M metagenome (GOLD analysis project Ga0307517, IMG submission 194515) | Populus trichocarpa ectomycorrhiza microbial communities from riparian zone in the Pacific Northwest, United States - 23_EM | ecosystem: Host-associated > Plants > Roots > Unclassified | place... | reverse complement strand
GACTAAGTTAAGGGTTTCTATTTTTATTTTTATTTTATCAATATGAACACTGTATATATTAATATATTGTCCTGTAACTGACTTGTATAAATTCACTGCGGCTTTCAACATTGTCAAGGCAGATCAATCATCTATATTATGGGCATATCGCTGGTAAAGTTATCCGCACGATGTTCACTGCTTTTCAAAATCTAGATATTTATAAATAAATAAATAAATAAAACATTTACGATTTAAATTCTTAAAAAATATATTTTGTTAAATGAATTGTTTTTTATATATATATGACTTTTTCTACCATAGTAATTTTTTTATTCGTCATGTTTTTTGAATTAATAGTAAAGGTAATTATAATAAAATTTTGAAAAAATAATTTAAAATAAATGAATATATACACACACACATTCAATTTAAACTACATTTTCTTATTAATGAATTTTTTTCTAACAAAAAAATATTTTTTCATCAAGAATTTTGTTTTTTAAATAAAAAACTTAAAAACAAATTTCAATTAAAAAAACACTGAAAATCATATCTTGATATTTTGTATATAATTAAAAATAATAATTAATATGAGAAAACTTTGTAAAACTTTTATTATAAAAATAAAAAAAATTATTTTCACTAAATAACCTTGACCCTAATTTTTTTTTTCTAAAACAAGTGCATATTAAATTCATATATAATAATTAACGAAGTTATTAATGAAATGATTGCAAATATTACCAAAACAAAAGGCTATAATCTTAATTGAAAATAAAGACAAAATTAAATGGTATTTAATAGAATATTATTTTAAATATATTTAAAAATAATTTTTAATTAAAAATATTAAAAAAAAAAAAAAAACTAAATGGTTTTCTAAAAAGAGGCTTTGTCCATTCGCTTGGATAGGTCAATGTGCCTGGAAAAATAGAAAAATCCCAGTTACGAGTAGGCCTGCAAGGCCAACCACTAGTCTTTTCTTTTCTTTTTTGTTCCCGTTGCTTGCCCAATTGTTTTTTTTAAGGAAAAAATTTGGCAATAATGAGCGGAAAATCGAGTCTGAAGTTTTGGATTGGATTTTAAAATAGGATTTTCTAACCATTTTGTTTTATCTAAAAAGATCTAAGCACCTCAATAAATCCGCTCTTAACATTTAAACACTCTAAAACAGTGTGTGTGTGTCTATATATATATATATATATATATATATATATATATATATTAAACCAAACCAAAAGAGAAATTAGTTATTAATTAGCTGCCATATCCATTAATTCAAAAAAAAAAAACTCTTAAAATTCGGAAAAGAGCTTCAATCTTTATATCAAAAGAGATGGGTGGATGATCTTTAGAAAGCACACAAGCCACCATTGTTTAAAAGCAAAGGAACACTGCACTTCTTGACATGGGTGGATGATCTTTAGAAAGCACACAAGCCACCATTGTTTAAAAGCAAAGGAACACTGCACTTCTTGACATGGGTGGATGATCTTTAGAAAGCACACAAGCCACCATTGTTTAAAAGCAAAGGAACACTGCACTTCTTGACATGGGTGGATGATCTTTAGAAAGCACACAAAAATTATTGCCTGTTGCTGCTTTGGCCGACAGCTCCGATACACAGGGGATTCTGTGGTGCGGCGGTGGACATCTTTTCCTGCATGCTTGTGTTGTGTTATTACAATTCACAGGCTTACAGCTAGGACAAAGCTTCATGAGAACACGCACATCCGTTATAAATCACCCCTCTCCCTTCTAAATCTGCTAATTTCTCCCCTAGCTCGCTCCGAAAACATTAAAATAAAATTGATTTGTAAAATGAAAGAAAGTATGGAGTTTTTTATCTACAGGTGAATCCGCTCTTCTGACTTTAATATTGGGGTTTTTTTTATCGTGCTTAACTGTTCACATGAACAGTAAATATATCATAATATTTTTTATTCCTTTTATATCAATTTTGTGACGTCGTTTGGAGCGCTCACTGCATCCAACACAAAGCTAAGAACTCGTCAGTCTTTTTTAAAAACAAATAAATAAAAAAACAATAACATGTAGTCCATCTCTTTAATAAAAAAAAAAAAAATGGGCTATTATGATGGGCCAACCATTGGGCTTGGCCTGTTGTTGAATTTTTCTTCTTTTGTTTTTACATTTATTTCTTGGGTTTGTTTTCCAAATACTTTAAAAGACAATTGTGCTATGTGCACGTAAAAGATATTAAGAAATTGCCAAAAAAAACTCAATCTAACTCTTTAATTAATATTTAGTTAATTTGTGACCTAGATTAGATTACAAACTTCACTTGATCAATTTAATTTTTTGATTTTATTATATGATAAAAAAAATACTTTATTATTAACTCAATTCTAAATAATAAAATTAAATAAAAATCTCTTTCTAAATGATAAATTTGAAAATATATTTATAAAAAAAAACTAGAAAAAAAATGACTAGAAAAAAAGTGTGTGCCCCATCTTTTTGTTTTTTTATAACAGGTCGTTTATGTTTGTTAATAAGGAAAATACACGTTGTGAGGGACTCGAACTCGCGTCGATCGCATGTACAAATCACGTAAAATAACATATTTACATGTTTCACTAGATATACAAAGTGAAACCGACTCTTAGCGTTTTAGTTATGTTTATAATATAAAATTCATTGTCTTGTTTTAGTAATTGGATTATCATGACTTATTTATTTTTGTGTTTTAAAAGCGTTTTATAAAAAAATTAAATTTTATTTATTTTTTTTATTTTAAATTAATATTTTTTTAATGTTTTCAAATCATTTTGATGCGCTAATATCAAAAATAATTTTTAAAAAATAAAAATAATATTATTTTAATGTATTTTCAAGTAAAGAATACTTTGAAAAGCAACCACAGCTACACTTTCAAACGGTCCGGGAACTCATGATTATTTTTTTTCTAATCCCACACTACAAAATATCTTTAAACCAATATATGTATTAATAAAAATGAGATTTTCTCTTCAAATTATTTGAAAAATACATCGCAGATCCAGTTAATGCATTCTGATGAATGCTATGAATACTAATATTGCTGGATTTGTAGGAAATAAATTATTCTCATGCAAAATGTAGCTCTCCCTCTCCTCAATTGTACCATGAATTATTTTTTCCTGTGTACTATAATCGTAATGGGTCATGTAGGTATCTATATCAATCATTGGTTGGCGCTCCTCAAAAACACGATATCTCCTAGCATCCCAGATATCAAGGTAAGATGCATGAATTACCAACCAATTCCCCTCGCATATACCCTAGCGACTAATATTGTACAGCTCCTCTTTAGTATCAATATAATCTGGTATATGTAAAGATTGTCTAAATTATCGCATTACTTGATCTAGACAATGCATCTCAACAATGCCGAAGTAACGTTGAGGGACTTGTGCTAACCAAATATCAAATCCCTCATGGTATATAGGAGAGAAGTAACGTAGAGGGACTTGTGCTAACCAAATATTAGATCCCTCATGGTATATAGGAGAAGCTGAAAGTATCAAGTTCTCTGTAGATAGCATCTATATAACATATCAAAACATATGAAACAATTACCTCAAATAATCAATTAAAAGTAAATAATTGACATTAAAATAACAAAAAATTAAATACATTTGTAATATATACTTGATATGGTTGTTGTGCGTCCAACTCATCCTGATAAAACTTGTGGACATGAGTGAGATTTATTGTGAAATGTCTAGCTCCACACCATCTAACAAGACAAGCCATAAAGTTAGTATATTTTTTACATTCAATTTCTATAAATGACATGTTGACTACAATCAATTATATTTTATTATTACTTGAAACCAATGGAGAGTGGTCTTTAAGTGATAGTGTCAAACATGTTATTACCCTAACTCTTTGGATGCCTGATATGAAAATGCTCTCATGACCAGAGCTATACTAATGAACATTGAAAATTATAAGTTAGTATTTAAAATGTCATTAATTCTAGTAATCAAATAATTTAAAATACATATTCCTGAAGAAATAGAAGACACCTGGCAATTTGTCTTCTCTTTTTTAGACATGCTTTGCAATGTTGCTGGTATACAAGCATGACCCCCCCATCTGTAATTCGGAATAGCTAACAAATAATCAAGTATTGTTAAAAAGTACAACGGAATTGCATTGCCAGCAGTACTTGTGAAAATAAATCCTCCAAACATGTGTAATATGTATGCCCGAGCATACATAAACAGCTGGTGTGTTGTCATATCTACTAGAGGGTATTAAAATTAGCGTCCAACCATGTTAACTTGATGCAGTCGCGCCCCTATAAACACTAGCTAGAGGCACTTGTCCTAATAGACAATCACATAACGAATCTTTGTTAATCGAGTCGCGACTGCTATTCATAGGTATCCTATCTATCAGAAGATCGATTAACATCGTGACATCCTGAATTATTGGTGTCATCTCACCAACATGCAAATGAAAGGTGTGTGTCTAGCGCCTCCATCACTCTACCAATGCTGCAATTAATGAATGGTCAAGATTTATATGACGCAGCTGACTGATATCATAAAAATCAGCCTCGATAACATACAAACACACACGCTCATGCAACTCCATCAAGGTATGCTATCTAGGTGTCATTGAATCACCGCCTTGAAAATCAAAAAACATATTTAAATCATCAATAAAAATCATTAAAATTGTAATAAATTAACAAAATTAATTAAAATATTTAGTTGACCTCCCCTCTTTATATATTATCAAAACGATGTTGATCCTACATATATAACACCAGCCTATCATCAGGTCCTGCATTAGCAACAAGATGGCCCTACCTGTTGGCACTCCTAGAAGAGGTCAAACCTCCTCTAGTCCGAACCATGTCTATCTTCGAGGTCCTGTATAAAAAAAAAGTGTTAACATTTGCAATTGAATTAAAGTATCAAACAAATTCATGTATTTCATAGCTGGTATTATTATTTTATACAAAATTCGATATAATTCATATTTTAACCTAAATCAACACTAACTATCTCATTACATAATCTTTTTAATTCACGATCAACAATAACAAAAAAAAACATTGATTATTTAATAAAATAATCAAACTATCAACTAAAAAGATATCTAATTAACCTAATTCTTAATTTAACCTAAATCAACACTAACATTTCAAACACATCATTTTTTTTAATTCGCAATCAACAACAACCTAAAATATTAATAATCAAACAAAATAAAAATAATAATTATATCTAATTAACAACTTCAATTACATCTAATTAACTTAATTCCTAATTTAAAACCCTAACATTCAATAAAATCAAATTAACACTAATTAAACATAAATTACATCAAGTTAATTGAGAGGAAATGTTTAAAATATCAGGGGTAGAGCTAGAGAGAGAGAGAGAGAAAATGATGAGTGTTTTAGAGAGAGGAGAGTGTTTTAGGACTAGTAGGGGTGTTTCTGGTGGTGGAGAGAGAGATATCGGCCGGTGGTGAGAGCGAGGAGGGGAGAGAGAGAGAGAGAGAGATGCCTTGTTTTTAATTTAAAACAAGTTGAAGATGTCATTTGGGACTCGTTTAAGTGTGCTAGTTTTCTAATTATTTTTTCAATTATGTTACTTTACCAAAAGTAAATTTACTGTGTTAAACAACCAAAAATCAATCCCTTCAGCTTGTTCGGTGCTAGTGGGGATGGGATGGGATCAGTACCCATTGCCCCTTGTTGGTTTTGCAGACTTCTTCATTTGCTACTTGTATTCGGTTGGAGAAAAGAGTGGGAAAAGGAAACGGAGAGAGAAAGGGGCTCAAACTTTAAATCACATACCAACACAACAGTCAGTCATTGCGAAGGGATTGATTTCAAGGAAGATCTTTTTACCCTAAAATTTAACTAACATTAATCGATCAACTTGTGTTTATGTATCGGGTGATACTTCCAATTGGTTCCTCCATCAATCTTAAAATCGAGCATGTAAATCCTGAGAGTTCATTTTTATATAAAAAATTAATTTTAAAAATTAATTATCATGGGCTCCACTGGCCGATAATGATTTTCACTACCTTCTAATCCTACTGGATCAACTCCACCTGAATTTCCACAATTTATAACCAGCTCACAATCACATTTTACAACCTCTGCTCGAGCAAGCCAGGCTCACAGCTCATCTTACAACCTCTGCTAAGATAAGCTTTAATCTAGCAACTTTTTTTGCTCTTTTTTTTTATGGGAGAGCTGGGGTCATTGTAGATCTTCGTTGATTACTTACTACAGATGGCACTAGGGAGGGCTCACGAGCAATCCACTGGCTCCGTATTAGAGCGGGCTCGAGCCCAGATTGTTTCTCAGCTAGCTTGTAAGAATCATTCTGAGCATGGAAAGATACTCATCCGCATACATCTCGACAAAGAAGCCTTCAAAATGTGATCATTTTTATATATATATATATATCTTGTTTTCAAGTGAAGGACTGTCTGGGGTTTGGAAAAGGTCCCTTGCACTATACACTCTGAGGACTTCCCGGAAAGGAATTTGACAAAATGGTGATGGCCGATCTATTTTAAACAAATCCAACTACAGGAGTACAACATTACATACAGCCCCTCTCTCCCAACTCTTATTTACCCCTCTAACTTAATGCCTGCTTATAAATGCTCAATCTGTTCTTTCGCTCGCTGTTCTTCTAAAGGATACCCCGGATTTTACACCATTTAAAGGGTTAACTGATCCTAATTTTGTTGAGTCATAACTACTACTACTAGCTAACTTTCTACCTTGTTTAGCCGTGTCAGAATGCAAAAAAGTTCCTCCCTTACCTTCCAAATACACCAGCTTGCTGCTCTCACTGGGTATCCTGTCCCAAAGATCAGAACCCCCAACCCCTGAATCTGCATATGAACCATGCTGGTTCATCTCACCATGAGGTGATTGCCTTGAGTACAAAGGGGGGGAAGATGAAGAAGTATCCGAATCAGATGTATTCTGCCAAGAGTTCCAACCTCCAAAAATGTAATCAGAAAGGTCATCAGTACTTGTAGAATCATGGGTGCTGTCAGTACTGCACGAACCTTCATCGGAGTTGCCACTAGTAAAAGAGAAACTGTCACTTGATGAGTCCTCTTCTAAAATCCTCTGAAGCCGGTGGAACTTCATATAGAAAGATTCAACACTGGCCAAATTATCTGGAGGAATTGAATCGGGATGCAATTGGAAAGCACTTGATTGCATGGATGTGGATCTTGAATCCAATGCAGTGTTTGTTGCATTGATTTTGGAGGTGTAGCATTTATTTTTAGGATCAGAAGATATTATTCTGCTCCTTATCGATCTTGGGGCCCTTGGTGAGCACCTGCAAATATTAAATTGAGTCAAACATCACAATAAAAAAAAAAAAAAAAACACTCAAGAAATTTCAATCTTCATGGAACTAATCTCCTGAGATCCATCACCTTGCATAAAGAAGCATGTATGCGCCTTTTGATAAAACCCTTTCAAGTTCCACAGCTGTAACCTAGCCAATCATTGCCAATACCATGATCAAAAGCTTAAAATAGCAAATGCACAAACACACACGTAGATATTTTATCCATAAAAAATTAATGCATAGCAGAGAAGGTGTTAACACCAAAACAGTACAATTTGAGACTAAGAAGAACTTGGGACCCAGCTACCAATAGGTCTTACAATGAAAATACTTCCAGAAAGAAAACCAACCAGAGCCTTAAAAGATACTGCTACAATAAACAAACTTTGATTCTCTATATGGTTTGCTACCTCACGGACATGGGTAAAACACAGGTTTATCACCAATAATCAAGGTTTGGACTTCTTTAAAGAGACAAAATATGCACAATACACTGGCTTGGTCATCTAAATAAAAGATTTAATCAGACAACAATCCTAAACAAAACAGAAATGTCGAGGGTTCCTTGACTAAAGCACAAAGCCACAAACCCCTAACTTTTCTTGTATTGCACCAATGGAGATTATTAACAATAAAGTTATTTTTTAGTTTAGCCAAGGGAGCTGGAGATGCCAGGTTAAAGCATGTCAAAATACCCAATTAATCAAGCATAAGCAATTTCAGGAAAAACATATCAAATAACCAAATAAACTTGCATTGCATATTAAGATAGAGAACATACTGTGCTGTCATCAATTTTGAACCACTTGTTCTGGATGTTTTTGACATAGCACACATAGTGACCAGAAAATGCAGCATTCATGACATCCAAGTGAACAATCACCCCATAAAGCCTGTATATGGGTGATTTATCACTAGTTCCACTCATATATGGTGCCAAGTCCAGGATCTCTGGGAACCGGATAGATTTATTGAGCTTTCCAAATTTACCAGACTGAAAATCAAGCACAGTAATGAAAAATAAGAATTTGCCTGTAACATGGGAATAAAATACCATCTTTGATTTCAAGATGTACCTGAAAGCGCTTCAATGCGATTGTAAGGACATTGGGAGCCTCCAATATTGTCATTTTTTTCTTCGCCTTCTCGTAAGATTTGCATCTGAACAGAATGATGATGGTGTAAACAAACTCTGAAAGCTCAAAATCAACAACTCCAATAAAAAGAAAATTCAATATACACTAGAATTAATACAAATTCAGATTCGAAAAAAATGATATTTCCTTGGAAGTAAAGACTGGCAGAGCAATCATCAAAATGCTGTACAAGCAGCATATCACAAAGCATCACATCTCAGTTTGTTTTCAGTAACAAACAGTTTGATCCAAATGCAAAGAAACTCAGATATAAAATCAAGATTTAACTATTTATGGTTGAAATAACTTGGTTAAGTCTGCAAAGTCCCACTGCAGTATAGAATTTTAGTAAGAACAAATAGCCAGCACACTGCTGAAGACAATTTAAAAACATGCTTTGACAAAAAAGTCGAAATGGTTCTCTCCTGCTGGGCCCCAACCCCCCACCCCACACACACACACACAAGAAAAAAAGAAAAAAAACAGGTTGAAGAATAAACCCGTACAAACAATATGTTCAGGAGTTTTATCAGAAAACATAAACTGACAAACCTGCCACATTGGTACTTGTTGTCTCCATCCAGAATCTCAGCACTCGTGAATCGTCTTAGTGCATCTTCAAGCTTCCCTATATTCCCCTCTATTTCAACAGTAAGATCCATCATTCTTTCTTGCCGCTCTGACTTGTAATGGCACTTCATGCATTTTATCTACAAACAACAGCAAATTTTGTTTGCATGAACTAAATTATTGAACTTTTCCCAAAAGTAAGCATTCAGATGCAAATGTGTTAGGAGCAAGAAAGATAATAAAATAAAATAGAAGGAGAATTGCTTTGCATTAAATCTCTGAATGTCATTAATCTCCAAAAAATGCATTACCTTTGAGTGAAGGTAGCCTCCGAATGTAAGGCCTATGAGAGTGGTTTCTTCTGCAAAGGAGTCCATTGCATTTACCCCAGCTTCCTTAAGGCAAACAGATTGCATTGCATCAATTGCATACCTGTTTATTGTTCCTTTATTATCTACCATGAAATTCTCCAAAAGATGAAATCATAAAAACAAAAGAAATTCCTATTTCATTGGTTGCGGAGCAAGGAAACCAGCTCACCTTAGGAATTCATGTGCATCTTCTTCTCTCCCATTACCAAGCTGACTCCCGATATTCTGTAGTTGGGATAGAATGCCAAGGGGAGAAAGTGGAGATTTCCCTTCCTTTGCCTTCAAAATTATACTTTCAAACTCACAAGAGAAGCAACATTCTCTATTTAAACCTGGTATGGAAACAAAATGATGACCTTATTTGAAAATGTTACCAAAACATGCTATTCAAAAAACTCAACATGTTAAATCTAATAAGGTGACCATGATGAGAAACATACATGCTTTGGAATGGAGCCCTTGTACAAAAAACGAAGTCAAAGGAGGAGTAAATGCCAAGCATTGTAGAACAGCATTAGCATAGCAGCTGCAGAAATGGAACAGAGGATATGTTATCAACATCTTGGGGTAGTTTATGCAATGCTAACATATAAAAGTAGATGCAATCAGATAGTCACAGGCATAATTAACATTAAGGCAACTGCATGTAGTATTCATATTTCTAAATAATGGATAGTGAAGCCCTTTTAATCACAGCTGCAGCTACTTCAATCTGCTTTCACTTGAAAAGAAACATATTGCATACCTGTTTCCACAGTTGATAAGACCACATGGTCGCATTTCCGCCTTACTCGAATTGTATAACTTTACAAATAAATCATATGGGAAAAGGCCCTGAAAAGTAAAAATAAATTTATGGTAAATTCATTGCATCCAAAGAAAAAAGATTGTTGGAGATGCAAACAAGAATCAATATATAAGCCAAACCTTTTTACTATATCTTCCACATTTAGGTCCTCTGAATTGGTCAACAACTTTCCACACTGATGACTTCAATCCATTAATAGAACTAGGAGAAGAGCTTGCCATTTGAGAGGAACTTGCAGCACCCAGTTCCACATTTCCATATTGCACACTTGAAACTGAGTGCCCACCGATGGTAGAAGTCAAATGGGTCTGAGAAGCATTAGATGATAATCTGGACTTGGATAGATGTAAAGCACCAACAGGGTCATTAACAACAACATCTGATCTTTCAGATATCAAGGATTGAGATCTGCATACTTTTGAAGCACCTGCATCTAATTTAACTCCTCCAGAACTGGAAGAAACATGACCATAAGAAGAGGATGATGATACAGATTTACGCTCACTGGAAACATTCAAATCACCACGAGAGTTAACATCAATATGACTGGACCTTTCACAGCTTATGGATGGGGAGTTCTTGACTTTTTGAGCATCAACACCATTCTTTTCTGATGAAAGAGCTCTATCAGAAGCGGAAGGGAGTGCATCATCTGGTATGATGTCATTCACCCTTGTGCTTTTTGCATGCTGGGTAGGAGCATCACTTCCAGATAGATTAAACTTGAAATGTATGAATGATTCATCATTTGATCGCTTGCTGTTAACAGGGCCAGTGAAATTCGACATAGCAGATCTGTCCATGGTATCACTGCTGGACACAGCAGAATCCAGGGTTCTACCCCAGAAACCAGAAGAAACTTTAGCTGGCTTTGTGATTGAATCATCATTCCTGGCACTGATGCTATGACCTGAAGAGCTAGATGAGCACTGGCTCTCCCCATCATTTCCGTGAGGTTTACTCTGATTTGATTTACTCAATTTATTAAAACTATCTACAGAATCAACCAAAGTAGCAAACTTTGGAGACAATGGCTTGGTCACATCCACCTTGTTCAAACTGGACTCCAGTGTGTCAGGAGCAGTATCAGCTGGCATTTGTCCATCTGATCCCTCAGTTTCATTTGAACCGATGCTCTCACTTACAGAGACATTATCAGATGATTCACCACCTGAATGAGCAGAGAATTCAGAAAACGAAGAGCCAGTAGGAGTAGAAAATCCAGAAAATGAGGTGCCTGATGATTCAAAAATGGAATCTGTTCCTTCTGTATCTAAAACAGAATCAACTTTAATATCATCATCCTTTACAAATGAAACTCCAGGAGAGTAATTGGAATCAGACACTACAGGCTCCACAGAGAATGTATCGACTGGTCTATTCTCGTATCTGCCATCATAAATATCATGTTGGTCTCCCTTTGCAGCCCTCTGGCCAGGATTACTTCCATCATCGTTAATGTGATATGTAGTGGTAGGAGGATGGCATTCTTCCTTGTGACCTTGTCGCCAGTGGATAATTTGACACTTGCCAGAACTGAAACAGACCAAATTATGACGTCAATATACAAATACAAATAACAGAAGCCTACCAAGTAGGAAGGAAAAAGGTGAAAAAATAGTCTTATAGGTTGTAGAGAAGAGCACATCACAAGTTAGCTGATCTCTATTAGGTCCTTATAAAACATGTTTCATCAAAAGTTAGTGCACTAAATGACATTAAATTCTAGAATACCCCTGATTATGCAAACAAACTTTGTACAATTATATAACAGAGTAATACTGGAATTAAACACTATTTACCTATAACAAACAAGCATTTCATACTAATCCAGGTAAGCTACCACCTTGCAATATTTGGGAATTTAATTTCATATAACGATAAAAAAGTAGATTGTAGTTAAACAAGTAGTGATTTGTAAGTGTATGAAACCAGTTGTACAGATAATGATTAATTTGAGACAAAATCTCTACAAATTCCTTCAAGTATTGACTCTCACCACACTCTCTTTTTAACAAACTAAAATGTTTTCAGTTAGCAATACAAGTCTTTTCCTTAGTTTCCCATATACCTAACAACTCTAATACAACCCACGCAAAACAAGAAACTGGTCAGCAAAGATTCTTAAATCCCACATTTAGCATCTAATTAATAAACATTGATAATTAGTTTAGTATGTCAGAAATCCCTAAGGATTTCCACGCAGATTAAACCTCTATTTGGGAATTCCCTTCATCAATTAGCACCTAATTCCACAGTTTTTTCCCCTTCCCTGTTTAACTGGAACAACGCGAAGTAAAGAATCAGATTCTTCTCAAATTTTACTGTTAAAACAGCTTCCCTTCAAAAATATTACAAATTATCATCAGCAATTATCTCTCATTCACTTAATTACAAGAAAAAAGCAAAAACAAAAACAAAAACTTCAAATCTCCCCAGAACCAAACCTGAATTCAACGCAATTAAGGACTAAAACCCGATAAAAATCAAGCATTAACACGAAATTAACATACCAATATCTAACAGCTTTACAGCGGGCACACCGTGTCGTTGTCGGGCAAAAACAAACGGCACACTGATAGTTATTTGTCAACACCGGAACGGTGCCGTATGAAGCCGCGGCCTCAAACTCAGCCCTAGCGGCTTCCTCCGCTGCCAAAACCAACAGCCTCTTGATCTCCTCCTTTCTCGCAACCGCACCTCGCCATTTACACCTAATTATAAAACAGCCCAGCGGAATAATCACTACACAGAAAACAAGGACCACCAGGCTCGAAAACCCTAGATCCCCCTCGACATGCATTTATAAAAATGAGCAGCATCCACCAAATTTCACAATTTCAACCTCCTTATCTCGTACATAGATGGTAGTGATGTCTTCGTGGACGATTTTGCATCGGTTGATTGCAAGATCGGAGCCGCTGATTAAAAAGCCGACGGTGGTTGAGGAAAAATTAACTTAACTGGGTTTTGATGTCGAGCTAGTGAGAGAAAATTAAAAAGAAAAAAAAAAAAGTGGTCTTTTAGCTAGAGGATTTTCGTACAATCAGATCGAGATTTCAGGGCTTCTTGTTTTTGTTTTTGTTTATTTTCAAAGAGGGGGAATTAAGAAGGAGAAAATCGAAAAGGGGAGGCTAAATTGGATTTATGTTATTTTAATATTGTTTTTTGAAATAAAAAATAAAGAAATTTAATGGGTGAGGGAAAGGAATTTTGTTTTCAGGAACATTGAGATGCGTGAATTCTTTGCCCATCAAATATTCGGACCTCCGTGGCCCCCACTTGGTCTTAGTTTTTCAGTGTTTAAACGGTTAATTTTTATTTTAAAATATATTAAAATAATATTTTTTATTTTTAAAAAATTATTTTTAATACTAATATACCAAAATAATCTAAAAATTATAAAAAATATATATATTAATTTAAAGTAAATAAAATAAAAAAAAATAAATTATTTTCAAAATGCATTCAAAATACAATCTGAACCACACCCAAAACTCATCTAGGGGAACCAGCCGGGGTTTGAACTTTCGAAATAAGAAGGAAGGTAACCTTTTTGTTCTTAATTTTTATTTTTCTTGTTTGATTATTATTTTTTGATAATATTAGTTACTGTTGGGATTAATGGCTTTTTCTTTCTTTTTTAAGGTTACGTGTATGGTTGATGGTTGTCTCTGTCAAGAGATGCTTGATCATGCCTGATGGAGCCGGCCATGTGATGGGAAATGGGTTGAGGGGATCCGACGGTGGCGACATGTTGATTTGATTACATTGAGGATGACGATGACGATGGTGTGTTGAATTAAATGCCTTCCAGGGTAAGGAGTTGTGATAGAAAGCTGTTTCATCGTGTTTTTAAAAATTTTAAATTTTTTTTAAAAAGATTTAATATATTTTATATATTTTAGATTGTTTTGATATGTTAATGTTAAAAATAATTTTTAAAAAATAAAAAAATATTATTAATATATATTTCAACACAAAAAATTATTTAAAAACAAACATAACTACACAATAAATACTCTCGAAGTCTTCGTCACAAGTCACAATTTTTGGTTGTTGATGGCCACAAGCCTGACTCAAATTGATTGGATAATTATTTCTTCTTCTTCTTCTTTTTTTCATTTAGGGGTTTTTGTTTCATTTATAAGAACGACTGATAATAGCAATATGTTATCTTATGCTACAAGCCAGGTTAATTTTATATCAATATAAAAAAAAAATTACATGATATTAACATATTAAAAGGAGTAAAAAAATTTTAAGATTATAATAACAAAAAAAATTAGAACAATAATCTAGAAAACAAACAAAAATAAAAAAAATTATAAAGCAAGCATATGATGCTTACTCTTATGCAATTAATTTAATTTGATTAAAAAAATAAAATTTATTTTATAAAAGTTATATGTAACAAAGGTCAGAAAGAAAATTTCAAGTAAACCAAAAAACTCATAGAAAGTGAATAAATAAAAATAACAAAATATTGGTGAATCTTGTAAAGTCAGGTTAAACTCTCAAACCTGCAATCCGTTAAATTAAATATTAAATAATAAAATCAATTAATTTAATTTAAAAACAAAATTCTTTTAGAAAAGCTAAATTTAACAAAGAAAAAAAACGAGGCAACTCGTGCTATTCTCAATGATTAAAAAAATTCACATAGAAAGTGAAGAAAAAAATAACAAAATGCTGAAGGATGGAAAAAAAAACTAAAAAAACCCGTATCAACTTTGTAAATTAGGGTTAATCTTTTAAATCCATAACCCATTAAATTCTATAATTAGACTCAACTAAGAAATCAAACACCCGACCAATTAAATGTTGGTGGAGAAAATAAAAAAAAAATCAATCTATAAAAACCTTTCAAGGCAAAAAAAAAACAATAACAATAAAAAATGATTAGATTTGATAGGAAAAAAACTCAAGAAGTATGAAATTAAAAAAGAAACAAGTGCGAAAAGCATTTTATATAAAATAAATAGTAATTAAAAGAATGAGAATCAAATCTTACATATGAAAATATCAATTGAAGACGAAATTGAAAAAAATCCTTAACTTCATAAATTATTCTAAATAAACAAAATTTTAATAAAGACAATAGAGATGAAATTAAAGAAAAAAAATTCTTAATTTCAGAAAAAATTATAATAAAAATAATAAAAAAGAAATCTTGAATACAATAAATCTCAGGGTCTATTTGAATTTTGTAAAAGAGAAAAAAGAAGAAGAATAATTTGGTGACAAGGGTGGATTCATTAGACAATTGAATGAATAGTCAAAGTTGGATGCATAACTTCCAATATCTCGACTCTTTACCTGCCATTTGCTTCCAACTTTAAGTTGGGCAATACTGGTTATGGTTGTGTTTTAAAGTTTTTTTTATTTAAAAACATATTAAAATAATATATTTTTTTATTTTTAAAAATTATTTTTGATATTAATATATTAAAATAATTTAAAAACATAAAAAAATATTAATTTAAAACAAAAAAAATTTTAATTATTTTTAAAAGTGCTTTTAAAATATAAAAATAAACATAGTTAAAAAATAACGATGGTTGGGTGACGATCGCGGGGAAATTTCTTCACCACAATCATGGTAACTGTGTTTCCTTCGTTTTGACACAAGCCATTAGCAGTATCGTGATAGAAAAAGAGCATTTTGTTTCTACTTTATAATGCACAACATGAGTTGGGATTTGAAACAAATGCATCACACCTGCAAGCTATCTCTAGACACGAAAAGCAGGAAAAAGGTCACCAAGTAGGTAAGATCTTAGTTGAGCCTCTAGAGAGACATCTTCTCTCCATTCCTCGGGTTAGCCAACTCGTTTTTTTGGACTTATAAGGTCCTGCATCCATCTAACAAGTTGCTGCCGCGAAATATTGCTATGTTAGATCCATCCATTAAGGAATGATGCGCCATTCCTTTGCAATCCCAACTTCAAATCGAGCCATTTTCCCCTTCACAATGCTTGTATCTTCTCCATTCCGTGTATGCTACATTTGCAGGGCTATTTATAGACCATGCCTATGGCGTTAGTTGCTGGGGCAAAGAAAATAAAAAATAAAATATTACAGCAATGGCCTCCGTCGTTGAGATACATGGAGGCAGCCTATCAATAAACAAAAGCAACAGAGCTTTCGGTTTTGGTTCTTTCTTCCTGGAGAAAAATTCCAGATCCCCCACGAGATATTACGGTAAACCGACCCCTTAATTTCAAAAAAAAAAAAACCTTAAAAATAAATTGGAATAATAACATAACCTCCGGTAGCAACACCAAACTAGAGGTGTTCAAAACCCGGATTGGATTGGCATGAGCTGAAAAATCCAATTAAACCAAGTTCTTTAATTTTTACAAAATGTGTTCATTACCGAGTCAAAAATCAGTTCAAACCGACCTGGTCCAGCTTGTTCGGGTTCAGATTTTGTGTTTTGGAAACCCGAAAATTCAATACAATCAGAGCCTTTAAACTTCCCAATACTTCTCCTGTCTACCTGAATTCTTCCATCCGAATCTCCCAATCCAATGAAAGGTAATTAACTCCAGATTAAGCAATGAAAAAATATTTCTACCTAACACTAAAAAACCAGGTCTACAACCAAAAAAAAAAAATATTTACTTAAGAGAACCTCCATCTTACCAAGCGCATAAAAGGAAAAGGAAAAAACCTCTTTTTAAAACACTTAAAAAAAACAAAAAAGACTTGATTAGCGCATGGATTTGCCAAAAGCAAACAAAAATGAGAGAATTAAAATAAATCCAAATGAAAATCTCAAGTGGTTCAAAAAATATTAACTTCCCGTCCTTTAAAAACTTGAAAAAATAACTATCTAGTAGATAGTCCTTTAAAAACTTGAAAAAATAACTATCTAGTAGATAGTACAGTGGTAAGAGCTTAGAATTAAAGGATTTGTTTCCCATGTGGTCTTATATTCGAGCTTATAGTTGCTAATATAATGATCACTGAAAGTTTACATGATTGTTAATTTTAGGATCTGTGAGGATTAGTCAAGGTATGCACAAGTTAGACCAAATACTTATATTAATTAAACGAAAAAACCTAGAAAAATAAACTGGACAAACAAAACAAAACGAAGAGTTGTGAATATATAGGTATGTATATTCGTATATGCAGAAACAAACTTATACTGATGGAGTAGGTGAGGGCAGCACGGAGAGTGGCAGTGAGTTGTTGAGCAGCAACCATCTTGAAAAATGTGGGCCGCGTTCCATGTCCTCCTACTTGAAACAACATCTTCCTTTCTTGAGGTTTTATAACAGGAAGTCGTTTGGACTCCAATCACATCGGGGAGAATGAGGGGGCGGGGTGTGATTGACTGTAATGATGGAGGTTTTTGGAGTTATGATTATTTTTTAAAATGTTTTTTAATTAAAAATATATTATTATAATATTTTTTATTTTTTAAAAATTATTTTTAATATTAATATATTAAAATGATTTAAAAATATTAATTTGAAGTAAAAATAATAATAAAATTTAATTTTTTTTAAAAATAATTTAAAATACAAAAAGAAATAGGAATTTTTTATTTTACAATTGGTTCAATTTTGATTTTTTTTATAATTGGTTTAATTTTGATTTAACCGATTCACTCTGGTTTAGTTTTTTAAAACTAAAATCAAACTGGGCTGGATGATTTTTCTTGCTTTTAATTTTTTTTAAAATTTGATTTATTTAACTAATATTTTTTTAGATCTTATCAGTTCTTTCATTTGATGACACCCTTAATCCAAACTATAATATCATTTATAAATTTGGAGAATTGACATAAATTCTTTGCAAGTTTTAAAAAAAACCCCCACAAAAACACGTTTATACTAAAAAATGTCTTTCCACAGTTTAAACTTAATTTTCGTTTCTATACGGGTATTGTAATTATTTTGATATTGTGATTTTAATATTAGGTAATAAGAAAAAAACAATAATCAATTATAAAACTTGATGAAATTATTTTTAAAACACTAAATAATTTATCAATACTCCAATGGTTTTATGTTTAATTTTATCGAAGAGAGAAAAAAAAAATCTATTGGCTCCTACAACAAAGTGTTGTATATACATGGCTCAAAAGGTATTCCAATATACTGTTGTTTGATTTCATCTCAAAACTAATATCACATAAATTATTAGAAAATTACATAATGGATTATTTTTTTAAAAGAATCAATTAAAAATTTATTATGATTTATTCGATATATTTTTTTAAAAAAACAAAGTCTCAGTTAACTAACATTGAAATTAATAACAACAAAGCAATTAAAAGGCATTTTTGGTATAAATATTGCAATTTGGAGATGGATATTTTCTTAAATAATATATGTCTAAGGTAGTTATTATAATTCACCAAATAATAAATTAATTACTTGGAAGTATTTTGTTGAACAGAATTTAAGGAAAAGATAGTCCAAGAAGAGGTAAACACTTGTTCGGTCCACGGCTGACTATTCTATTCGCGCGCATCAAAGAGCCGTCTCCTTCACGCTCTCTCTCTCTCTCTTTCTCTGGTTTCTCACGTTTTTTTTTTTAAATGAAAATGAAAATAAAAATAAAATCACCTTCTATCATCCTCCTTTTCCAATCACCACCTTCTATCGCTGCTGGACTTAATCTCGGTGCCATCCCGTTCGGTGGATTCAGTTAAGTATTAAACTCCCGTGTCTTCTGCTTTCGGCCTTTCGATACTGTTTGATTGTCACGATTTCTGATTACTGAATGGTTGCTTTGAAATTAATTAAGGTGATCTGGAGGTACCTGCCTTCAAGGCGGCGATTGAAGCGCATCAAAGGAAGATTACGGAGGCGATTCTAGAACATGCCTTGGAGATTTGCCATGAAAAGAAAGTAACTTTTGTTTCTGTCGTATCAGCTTCATGAGCTGCTATCTCTATTAATTCGTTTTGCTATTTTGTTGAGAATTACTTTAATGCTCAGGAAAATGTGAAAATACAAGGGGTGATGGGGGATTCGAAGGAGAAGATATGTGAAGTTGTTGAGAATCTACATTCTGATTTGCTTGTGATGGGCTGTCGTTCTTTTGGCCCCTATTAAAAGGTAGTTAATGCCACTCGAGATTAATTCATTCGACTACTAGCATTTAGTGCTAGAATAGCATATTTCCATTAATTGATGTTGAAAATCAAATGGAGATGGCATTTATTGGTTCCTGTAGTCCCTTAATTAAGCATATAGGTAAGTCGTAAGCACTATCCTGGTGGTAATTTTGTGATTGAGAGTTAAAGAGTTATTTATGGGCAATTTTACTGATACAATTGCATTCGATGCAATCAGTTATTTCTAGTAGGAGTAGCAATTTTCTTTAATAGTTATCTTGGACAGAAATTCTAACGATGACAAATGCAGGTCCTTTGTTGGAATGGATTTGCGTAGTTTTATGCAGTCAACAACCACTCATGCATCCATTTAACTGAATCCCTCCAATGATTTTGATTTCTCAATGCATAGATATACGGATAAGGTTTTTTTTGTTTCTTGTTGTTGACTGTTGAGTTACTTTTTAGATACTAATTACTGAACTTTTCATTTCAATGTTATTCAATCACTTTTTGGCATTTCTTTGCATTCATTTACCATTTTTTTCCCCTCAATTTAATATGATTTTTAAAGTGTGGTAGACTTTCAAGTGAAAAAGCATGGTCAATTTTTATTTTTGTTCTTAGCTTCATAAAGGCATGACTGGCATGTCAATGTGCTCCTTCAGAATGCTAAAATTGCTGAAGTATGTTGTTTGTGACCAGGATGTTCTTGGGAAGTGTAAGCAATTACTGCACCAACCATGCACAATGCCTTGTCATTATAGTTAAGGGAAAGGACCCTTCATCATAAACTAAACGAGGTATGCTTCCTAATACTACAGTGGACAAATGACAGCACTTCATGTCTTTAACCCTTCGATTTATGATATATGAATCATCTATAACCTCTTCAATCTTCCAAAATTTATTTTCTGTATATCTGTTCTAGCAATTCATTGTTATACACTTAGATAACTACTGTGGCAATGGACACAAGGTGCATAGTTTGCATTCTTGAGTTACTTCAAGTTGATATCTTCTTCTGCAGATAAATTTGTTTTGAAATCAAGCTTTCTTTCAATTATGTACTTGGCGAATTCCAACTAGTCTGGGACTAGGGTTAGTTGAATTGGATTTGATGCTGTTCTCGCAAACAACTAACTGCTTTAGAATATTAGTTTGGTTGATACTATGTGCCATCGAGCAATTATTTCTAAGCCTGAAACTTTGAATGAGTGGTTCCTAGATTTCATTAATAAATTAAACTGCATAGGTCAGTGTTTTTTTAGATGGAAAAGCTTCATTGTCACACATTCTTGGACAAATTTTATGTTCTACATGGCAGGCAGAAACTTGATGTTGTCTCTTTGGCAAATAGGTTGCTGAGTGACTGGTTTTTGACTTGGAAATCAAAATTCGCATATTTTCACTTTGTTTCCATATATAATTTCCTAATTGGAGAGCTAATGTATAGGATGCCTAAGTGATTGCACAAGTTAAAATGCTAAAATAAGCAAAACATGTGCTTTGACAAATTTTGGGTGCTCAAGTTTGCTTATTTAATGAACTAAAAGAAAGTCTAGGAAAATTAGAACACGTAAATACTTTCGCATCAGTTCGGATGGACTCTTTTTCGCTCAGTGGTACGAGCTTACTTTTAGTATCTCTGGCACGTTTCTTGGTGCTTTTAACAGGAATCCCCTAATGCTTTTAAAGCTGTGCTTGCACCAACAGTTTTTCATGCTTAAGATGAAATTATGCAGGTAAGAATATGTTTGGAAAAACCATCTCCAGTGAATTAGGTGGACTGCTGTATAACTTGAATCTCGACTTCTAAATTGGATCTCACTACGTTGAATCTTACCACGCCATTTATAAATTTCATTCGCTTTTAGCTTTAGGTTATATCCTCTGGTTACGTCTAATTCCAATCAAAATCAATATGGAATGCTATCGTGATGCTGACCAATACTGTTCTGTTATTGGCTACAGTTCATTGTGGATGTGATGGGAAAGAGTTTCAACCAGTTATGTTGTCCTTCACTCTGTTTTGTAGAGTTTGTGAGTGATTTTGGAGGAAAAGCTTGGTAGTGGGATATGGATTCATCTGTGCTTGCGCTATTGCTGGGTGAATAATAATAATATTCTGTTGTATATTCATTTTTTTTTAATAAAAATGCCTTCATTTGTTTACTCTGACGGGCATTGCTGTCTGTATTGATTTTAGTCTAGGAAAATTGATTAATTTCCTCAACCGCAGGTGGCTGCTTCAGAGTCAACTTCTGTGTTGGTGCGTTTGATTTTAAGTTTTGTATACTGTTATACTCGTACATGAACTGCGGCATTTCTGTTGCATAATAATAAAATTACAAAACCCCCTCATTCCTCCCTATAAAATAAAGCGAGCTCAATAATCTTCTCAATTCCGATTTCTTGTTTTCATGCGAAAACTCCTTGCTTAACTCCAGAAAGTCTGTCTTGTGCTTCGATTTTGTTTCAGTCTGCTTGTAAGGTTCAGAATGGTTGCTCAGCTTCTGCAACAACTATCACGAATTTTGCTTTTAAGGTTTTAATTTCACATAAAGTGAAGAGCTATCATTGGTTTTAATAAATGGTTTTAGATGAACTTAATGCAGGGTAAAAAAAGAAGAATATGTGATTTTTACTTAGCTTGAGGGTATGTGTTAGTGATGGTTTATTACTATTTATCCGATGTGATTTAGAATTCGGATAAATAAGCAACATTCATGAGTATCTGGTTTATTACTATTTAAGGTTAAACATGACAGGATTAATACAAATAAAAACAATCATATCAATTAACATAATGCTTTGATAAGATCACCGTATAAAATATTAAAATGATAAAAGATTTGTTATTTTACACATAATCAAACTATCAAAATTGGACTACCAAAGCATTGTTAGATAATTAGGGATGTTTATGGATATAGCCTAGTCAGGTTTAGATCAATAATCATCATCAACATAACTTGTAATATTTTATAATTTGTCAACCTAATCCTAGTATTATTCAAGTAAGATTAGATTCGGATTTTGAAGTAAAATTTGAAGTAAAATCTCCTACTGTCTAGTGTATGCTATTAAACATAACTTTTGATTCGATCATTGGATTGACTAAGATATTTACAAGAGCTTTTAGACATGCTTTTATATATTAGGTTAGAATTTCAGGTTAATCATGATTAATGGACATAAATGGATACTCTATTATCTACAAGTTTCAGCAGCTACAAGGGATCCAATGCAAGGCGATATGATTTTGAGACTATTTTGATAACTTGTATTAATATGAATATTTCTTAAGGTTTATTTATTGTTTTAATTAATATTTGAGATAATTATATTTTAGTTTTTAGGCTTTTATTTCCGTTGAGTTTGTTTTAGCCCAAAATTAATGTTTAGACTTGTTTTAGACATTAAGCTTGTGCTTGACTGAGTTTTAGTTAATGCCCATTGGTTTGCAACCCAATATGAAACCATTAGGGTTATTATCTTAGAACTATATTATGTTTTGTCTTGTTTCAAATTTGGGGCAACCTTTAGACATTAATGAAATTCAGTTTTGCATTAGCAAACTTCTTCTTTTTTGATGGGAAAAAGAGTAAATTTGACTTATCATGGTATAACTAACCTTGTAGCATCATTCACAATCATCCAATACATCTGCTTCTTAGTTACAAGTTAATTATGGGTCAAGGTTCAACCAAACCTGATTATTCGGTTTTTTTAGGGAAGTTATAATCTTTGTTGTGGTTTACATAACTATGTGATCATAAGATTCGCATCAGACTTGTTCATTGTTTTTTAGACTCAATTAGGTTAAATATATCAATTAGGTTAAATATATATCATGTTGGACTAAATGTTTTATGGAAAAAATGAACTTACAAAGGCAAATAACCTGATAAATTATATTACCAAATACATTTAAATTGCTTGTTAGATATGCAAAACCCTTGTCTGCAATCTGCATAACAAGAAAGCAAAATTAATCCATTGACAAAAAAAAAAAAGAAAAAAAAAGGAGTAACTATGTGAAAGAAAAGATGAAATTAATATCTACAGTCCCGGGTCTATAAACATACAACAGACTTCTCTATTTTTTTTTATGAATAATCTTTGTTAGTCATTGAGGAATAAAAAGGAAGTTTCAGAATCGACAACATAAACATAGAGAATTGCATCTTAGATGACACCAACACAAAGTTTATGTTTTAACACAACTTAAATTTTATTTTTGTAATTAAAAAATGCATGTAAGATCAAAACATCAGTGAAATAAAAAAATAATTTAATAAAAATTACTAATTCTTAGACAAAATCCTATCATTTAATTTCAATGGCAGGCAACATGTATTGTCCCCGAGAAGGAAAAAAAGATATGGGTACATGGACATAAATTTTTCTTTTGGGATAATTCTTCAATGTACAGCCTAAGAACAATACATGCCTTTATTCAACAAAACTTCTCTCGATTGTTAAAAAAAATATTTTCTTAAGAAATACCACTTCATGGTATATGCAATATTCAATGGAGGAAATAACAAGAAGAAGCTAGTAATTAACTCAAAAATAAGTATTGCATCACAAATTCAGACAAATTAGGTTATTTAAAAGAGAGAGAAGGAGATCCTACCTGAAATTGCATTCCACATCTTTAATGTTTTAAGGAAGCACCAAGTGAGCTATAAAGGTTAGGTCGGTTGAACGGGTTTCAAACATCTTGACTTGTACCCAACTCGTGATATTTATTTATTAAGTTTTTTTACCCATCATAATTTGTAATATTCATATTAATCAATTTTAACAAGTCGAGTCAAGTTGAATAATGTAAATTTTATAGATACCCTGGCTTTTTTAAAACACCTATAAATAATAAAATTGAAAAAAGTTCATGAACTTATAAGATATACATGGATATAAAGCTCTGTATTATGATTTTAATTTTGAAGATAAGTAAAATTGATAATGAAATAAATCACAAATAATCTACTTATATAATTAAAAAAAATTATTATACAATATTCTAAATGGTGTGGGGGAATTACTGTTCCCCCACACCAAAATCACTGTGGATTACAACAGTAATCCACAGTGGTTTTCTGTTTCTTTCTTTTTTTTGCATTTTTTTCCCAACTTCCCCCCCCCTTTTTTCAACTTTCCTCTGTTTTCTTTTCGATTTTGCATTTATTTTTTTTTCAAAATTTTTTTTGTTGATTTTACTTTTTAAATATTGAGCTGGTTAAAAATTTCGCTTTGTAATTTTTTTCCTTTAAAATACTGTGCATTGCTGCGATGTTTTCCCACATAGTTTTTATATTTTATTTTTTAAAATTATATTTGTCGATTTTTTTAATATTGAGCTGGTTAAAAATTTCGCTTTGTAATTTTTTTTCCTTATACATACATCTAAATGGTGTGGGGAATCATTGTTCCCCCACACCCAAAATCAATGTGGATTACAATAGTAATCCACAATGCATTCCTCTTTTTTTTTTATTTTTTATCTTTCTTTTTTTTTTTGCATTTTTTCATTTTTTTCCAACTTTCCCCCTTTTTCCTTTTTTTTTCAACTTTCCTCTGTTTTCTTTTTGTTTTTTGCATTTATTTTTTCTTTTTTTTCCAAAATTATTTTTGTTGATTTTACTTTTTAAATATTGAGCTGGTTAAAAATTTTGCTTTATAATTTTTTTTCTTTAAAATACTGTGCATTGCTGCGGTGTTTTCCCATATAGTTTTTCTATTTTATTTTTTTATTTTTCAAAATTATATTTGTCGATTTTTTTAATATTGAGCTGGTTAAAAATTTCGCTTTGTAATTTTTTCCCTTAAAATACTATGGATTGTTGCGGTGTTTTCCCACATAGTTTTTCTATTTTATTTTTTAAAATTATACTTGTCGATTTTTTTTTAATATTGAGCTGATTAAGAATTTAGTTTTATAATTTTTTTTCTTTAAAACATTAAGCTGGTTAAGAATTGCAATTACAAGTAAATACAAGTTTTTCCTCACAAAACACTATGGATTGATACAGTTTTTCCTCACATGGTTTTTTTTCTAATTTCTTTTGTGTTTTCTTTTTTTGTAATATTTTTTTCTAAAATTATCTTCGTCGATTTTTTTTTCTATATTGAGTTGGTTAGAATTTAACTTTGTAATAAAGCTTAATCATGTGGGGAAAGCATTGTAGCTTTCCTCACAAAACATTGTGGATTGCTACAGTGTCTCTTCACATGGTTTTTTTTTCTAATAATTTTTTCCAAATTATCTTTGTCAATTTTATTTTTTTAATATTGAGTTGTTTGAGAATTACAATTACAAGTCATTACAAATAAGGCTAAATCATGTTGGGAAGCACTATAGCTTTCATCACAAAACATTGTGAATTGATACAGTGTTTCCAACATGATTTTTTCCTCCTTTTTTGGTGTTTTTTTTGTTATTTTTTTTCTAACATTGTCTCTGTTGATTTTTTTTTAATATTGAGCTAATTAAAAATTTAGCTTTGTAATTTTTTTTCTTTAAAACACTGTGAATTGTTGTAGTGTTTTCCCATATGATTTTTTTATGATTTTTTCCAAAATTATCTTTGTCGATTTATTTTTGAATATTGAGTTGATTAAAAATTATAATTATAATAAAGCTAAATCATATGAGGAAAGTGTTGTAGTTTTTCTCACAAAACACTATGGATTGCTACAATATTTCTCTAAATGGTTTTTTATTTTATTTTATTGGGGAAAACACTGTAGTTTTCCTCACAAAACATTGTCAATTGCTACAACGTTTTTCCTCATGGGTTTTTTTCATTCCAAAATTATCTTTGTTGGTTTTTTTTAATATTAAGTTGGTAGAGAATTTAGCTTTGTAATTGTTTTTGCTTTTTATTAACAGAAAAGTTAAATCATGTGGCGAAAGCACTGTATCTTTCCTCACAAAATATTGTAGATTGTTTCAAACTTTCAAATCATTTTGTTCAGTCTCTAAGTTTTTGATCACTAACACAACTTTTTTTTCCGTCATGAAATATTTGCTGCATCATACCTTTAGTTTCTATTATTTATCTAGCGCTGGTTCACAATTATAACACTATCAAGTGCATTTGTTTTATAAGCTCGCGGCAGCGCGCGGACATATCATCTCATTATAATTAAAAAATGTGATAATCTTGATCACTTGCCGGACGGGCAAGCCTCGAACTAGTAGATTTTAAAAGGATGAAATCCTTGTAAATGGGTAATGAGAGTGAGACAAGATGGTTGCTAGTGATAGGTTTGGCACAACATGGGCATATTCAATGGGAGAGCCAAAAGAAGAGCTAAAAATAAAATAAAATAAACTAATTTATTAATTTTTTTTCTTTAAATTTGAAACTTAAATGGGAAAGCTAAATGAAGAGCTAAAATGACTTTTTTGTCAAAGAAAAGCCGTTCCTGAATATTTTTCAAGAGTAAAAACATTAAAATAAATTATTTAAAGATTTAAAGATTTCTTCTTTTATCAATTAAACTTTTCTCAATAGTTTTTCTCAAAGAAGCCAAAATTATTAATATTCAATATACTAAAATAAAAATGGGTTGTTAAAATAATTTTTTTTCCAATTGAAGTTCACATAAAAAAAATATTTACACTTGTCGCACCCGATGTCACGGTAACCTTTAAAAATTAGATAGAAATAACAAATTAATGACATGTTCTTTAAGAGAAAAATGTCTTATTTAAGAAGTCATCACCTAATATTATGATCACTAGGAACTCTAATCGGTCAATATGGATTCTATGGTACATAACTTGTTATAAAAAAAAAGATACTATCACCCTTAAAGCGTCCTACCTGAAGTAGGCTACATTGCTGGTTTTGTTCTAAATTGCTAAGGATCTACTGTGTTATGCTATTGATGATCTGCCTATAATATTTCTGACTCTAATATCAGTGAATGTTTAACTATAAATACTTCCAACTTTAGCATTAATAAACATATGAAGAAAAATATATGATATTCCTAATTTGGATGTCAATGAATACTAAACTAAATTTACTTTCAATTTTGGCATTGATAAGTATTATATGAAGAAATGTATGATGTTTTTAACTTTAGCTTGGGTGAATACTCAACTAAAATTACTTTCAACCTTACCATTGGTAAATATTATATGAAAAAAGGTATGATATTCTTGACTTTGATGTCGGTAAATATTTGAGGTTTGAAGTTATTTATAATTCTAGTGTCAATATTCATTATTTTTATCGCACCCGACATCGCGGCGCATTAAAAAATTCAAATTCTTTACGCAAAGAACATATTTCTGGATCTTATTCTTGGGTAGAGAAATGTCTTGTTTAAGGAGTTGACACCTAGTATTATGGTCATTAGGAACCATAACTGGTCAACAAAGATTTTATTGTACAAGACTGGTTACGTGAAAGAGAAGATATTATCACCTCTTAGGCGTCCTATCTAAGATAGACTGCATTGCTGGTTTTGTCTTAAATTGCTAAGAGTTTGTCTTTATTCCATTTTTATGATCTTTCTATAATATTCCCGACTCTGGCGTCAGTGAATATTCACCTATGAATATTTCCAACTCTGACGTTGATAAATATTACGTAACCCAAACGGTATGGTACTCCTGATTCTAGCACCTGTAAATGAATCCATAAAATTTAAATTAAAAATAAAAAAAATATTTATTTTTTTATTTTTTTGAGGTTGGATCTAGTTCAGCCCGTATAGGTTGAGCTAGACCCAACAACCCAGCCCAGTCACTGGCACAAGCCAGTAACCCGGCTGGGCAGCAGGCCGCATAAACTGATTCACGCGTGCATGCATAAACCAGTGAATTATATGTTGGCTGAACAGTAAGTAGTGATTTAAATTTGCATATGTACAGTACCTATGTAATTATAATTGCAAAGGAGAGGGAAATGAAAAACTTACCTGTGCAGGGAAGCGAAGTCGAAGACGGTGGCTTGCTTTGGATCCCTTTGTTTCTGCTTTCGTTTTCTTTCCCTCTGATTCTTTCTTTTCTTTTGCTTTCTCTCTGTGCAATCTTTTTTGGTCTTTATTTCTGTTTTCTCTCCGTCTCTCTCTGCGTCTGGCTCTCTCTCTGTGTTCTGTCTCCTTTCCGTTTCTGTGTGTTGTTCGTCCGTCCGTCTGTTTTTTTTTTTTTTTTGATCCTGTGTTGTTCTCTGTTGGCTTGATATCGAAGCCTGGTTTTCTCTGTGTCTCTCCCCTTTCTCTGTTTTTGTTTTGTTTTTGGTTTTCTGTTTTGGTTTCTACTGTGATCTTCTCCTGGAATGCTTTGTTTCTGGTGCAGCTGCTGCTGAAGGTGGAGCTTTGGAGCTGCTACTGAATACGAAGTCGAGGGCGTGCTGCAGGAATACAACGGTCTCCCCTTTTGTTTTTCACTTCTGTTTGTTTGTCCCCCTCTGGTTTTTCACCAGTTCCCTGTGTTTTCGTTCTTCTCTGTCTTGTTCGTCCCTCTGGTTTTTCTCTCCTCGTCCCTGTCTTTTTGCCCCCCCTGGTTTTTCTCTGGTTTTTTTATTCTCTCTCTCCCCTGGGTTTTTATCCTCCTTCCTTTTTTGTGGCCTTTCTGCCCTCTCTTCGTGCCAAAGCACGTTCGTCCCTGTTTGAGGAAAAACAGGGGACTAACAGTCCTGCCATTGCAGGACTGTTGGTCACGACAACGTGGCCTTTGAAATGGTATCGTGGAGGATAGTGGGCAGCTGAGGTAAGAGTCGTGGGTGACTGTCTTTGGCGTATTTCCCTGGATTTTCCTGTTGAATCGGTCATCCATTGATGAAAAAAGATGACGATGAACAGTGATTCAAAGACGGCACTGTTTTAATCCATGGCTATTTCCAATTTGGCCCCTTAACTTATGGAATTTAACAACTGCATCCTTAATCGGGGAAAATCTCTTTTTTTGTTTTTAATTTTACCTCTAGATCAAATTGCAACGCCATTTACAAAATAATGATTGGTTTTTAATTTAATCAATCAAGTTCTTAATTGACTCTTCCACTTTTAATTCTTTCAAAATTATCCCTGGAAAAATCAATTAACCCCTATAGTATCACCACATATTCACTTTGGTCCTTGAACTTTAATTTCTTGTAATTTTGATCCAAATCACCCCCAAACTTTGATATTTCTCTAATTAAGCCTCTGATTGCATTAATTAGTTAAATCAAAGTTTAATTAAGTCTCCCAACTTATTAATTCTTTCAATTTTTAATTAAATTGACTTTCAAATTTATAATTTCATCCTTATTAATCCTTAAATTTTCAATTTGTGTTGTCTTAACCTGATCTTTAAATTTTTTTCATTCATTCATTTTGTTTTTTTTTTAAATTAAAAATTGAGTTATGACAACTTTGATGTTAGTTAATACTTGGGAATATTTCAAAAAAAAAAAAGCTTAAATATGCAAGAATATGTTTTTTGGCTTTTTTATGGATACGTAGGTCAATGCTTCTTGTATAATGCCAAAAAAAAGAAGGCAGGAATGATCCTTGGCCTTGTAATTTTTTTTGAATTATTATTTGTATTAAGAAGGATATTGTGGTAAAAAGAACCGAGAACCTCACACAAGCAAACGAGAACGAGCATGGACCTAAACCAGAAACAGGAAAATGAAAACCACAGCCCCAAGACCCGTACCTTTCCCACTAGGATGCATTATATTACCCCTTTTTTTTTAAAAAAAAAAAGAAAACAAAATTGAGGTGGTAGCATTTTAACAGGGCATGTAATGATTGAAATGGCTGACACTAGAGCGACCCATCATCTGATCAACTATATGAGCAATCTGAATATCTAAATGAATGATTTTTTTTTTTTGGTAATGATTAAATTTGCATTCAAGATTATTCAAGTTTGAAAATCACTCATATAAAACTGTTTTTTTATATATCTCATGTTCATCTTTTATTCTTAATAACATTCTTATCATACCATAAATTACTAAAAACCTTTTATCTATTCAAAAGTTTACTCAAGATAATAATGTTTATTTTAAATTTTATAATTTGTTCTTTTTTATTAAAGAGTACTCGGGGAACATCCTACATAAAAGCTTTATGTCTGATGATCTTGTTATTATGTTTGTTTTTTGGATGCTTTCATCAAATTTATTTGGATATTTCCTTTAAAATTCAAATATGATGTTGAAATTACTTTTATTCAATTTCCAAATATGTTGAACGATATTTTGATTTAAAAATTAAGGCTATTCAAACGGATTGGGAGAGAGAACATAGACGTTTAAATAATTATTTCAAAACATGTGGAATTCAACATCGTATATCATGTCCTTATACACATGAACAAATAGGTTTTGTTGAATGTCAATATCATCATATTGTTGAGATGGGCTTAGCCTTACTAGCTCACTCAAATTTGCCTCAACCTTATTGGGAAGACACCTTTTTAATTGCAACATATTTAATCAATCGTCTTCCCTTCAAAGTTATCAACAACGAATCACCTTTTGAAATGACTTATAATAAAAAAAAAACCCAACTATTTGTTTTAAGTGTTTTTGAATGTGCCTGCTGGCCAAACTTGCGTCCTTATAACAAACATAAAATTGATTTTCGTTCTAAAATTTGTATTGTTCTTCGCTATAGTCTATCACACTAGGGATATAAATGTCTCGATTTAGCTTCAGGAAAACTATATGTTTCCTGCCATGTCATTTTTTATGAGTCTTTGTTCCCCTATAAAAAGACTCCTCAACATCTACTTTTTCCACACCAGATACTCATTTACCCCCTCCTTAATTCAACCGAATATTCCAAACTATCATCCAGGGTCAAATTCATGTTCCAATAACCAACAAATTGATCACGCCATTCCACTGAATCAGGGTTCTTCGGATATTCAGTCTGTTCTAGTATGTTCAGATGGTACTACCGCACTAGCAAGGGATCTCTCTCAGCACTTAAATGTTGTTGAAGAACCTCCACTTTCCAGTGATAATCTAATATCATCCCGAACGATTACTCGATATCAAACACAATCTCTCAAGCCAAAAGCCTCTTATGTTGGTATAACACATTACCCACTCCCTCAATGTTTCTTAACTAATCATGTTCCATCTGATGTAGAACCTTCTTGCTTCTATGAAGCCATCAAACATCACCATTGACATGATGCTATGGACATTGAGTTCAATGCACTTATAACAAATGGCACTTGGGATCTTGTCTCCCTTACACAAGATACCAATATTGTTGGAAATAAATGGGTGTTCCGTTTCAAACAAAATGTAGACGACAATATTAAGCGTTTTAAAGTGCGACTAGTAGCCAAAGGTTATCATCAACAACCAGGTCTAGACTTCACGAAACCTTTAGTCCAGTGGTTAAAGCAGGTGCTATACGATTAGTATTATCTTTAGCCATTACACGACAGTGGACCATTCGACAGATAGATATATAAAATGCATTCTTACATGGCAAATTTCAAGAAGAAGTTTATATGCAACAACCTCAAGGCTATGTTCACCTTGATTTTCCTCATCATATATGTCGCCTTAAGAAGAGCTTATATGGTCTTAAACAAGCACCCCGAGCCTGGTTTTCTAGATTGACAGAAACATTGCAGCAAATGGGATTTGTTGGTTCCAAAGCAGATACATCTTTATTCACACTTCATTAGACCACATTCTCTATCTTCATACTCATATATGTTAATGATATAATCATCACTAGAACCTCTTCAACTGAAATTAATAACTTCATTCAGCAGCTTGGTGATGTCTTTCCCGTCAAGGACTTAGGCATTTTATCCTATTTTCTTGGTGTAGAAGCGTTGTTTTATAAGCCTGATCTCTTTATCACTCAACGAAAGTATGTAACAAATTTGTTACAGAGAGTTAATATGCATGAAGCCAAGCCATGTACAACTCCTATGAGTACAACTTGTAATTTATCTAAGTTTGAAGGTGCAGATTTTTCTGACCCTCAACTTTACAGAAGTACAGTTAGTGCTTTACACTATTTGGGTTTCACTCATCCAGACATTGTTTTCGCCGTCCACTGTGTAAGCAAATTCATGCATCAACCTAAAGACCCTCATTGGCAAGCTGTCAAAAGAATTCTCAGATATCTCAAACATACAGTTGGTTATGACCTTCATTTGAAAAGCCTATCAGATCACTCTTTCCATGCATACTGTGATGCCGACTGGGCTCTCAATAAAGATGACAAGCGTAGTATTGGGGTGTACTGTATTTTTCATGGCTCTAATCTTGTCAGTTAGAGTTGTAAACATCAACAAACTGTTGCTCGCAGCAGTATTGTATCAGAATACAAATCACTTTCCAACACAACGGCAGAATTACATTGGATCCAATCAATACTATATGATCTATGACTCCCTTTGCCAACAAGTCCGAAATTATGGTGCGATAATATTGGTGCGACATATTTGTCCTCTAATCTAATCTTCCATGCAAGAACTAAACATATTATTTTCACTATGTTCGGGATCAAGTCTTGGCAAATAAACTTCAGGTCTCATTTCTATCTACAACACAACAACTTGCTGATTTATTGACAAAGTCTTTGTCATCTGTCCGTTTTCAGCTGACAAAGACTATCTTCATGTTCAGGATCTGCTCATTCGGTTGAGAAGGCGTGTTGGAGATAAATTTGATCTTTATCCTAAAGACATAGTGACAGCCAAGATAAACTCAGTCAAAACATGAACACTATTCCTGATATCTTGCAACAACTACTTTGTTAGGATTGTGATAGTATTTTTGATTTTTGAATAGCTAAAGTATAGGAAGTAATTATGAAAAGTTTGTGTTTAAATATACAGTTCATGGACATACTTCAACTAATGAAAACAAAGGAAGACTTTTCATTCATCTCTATCTCTCCTGTATCAATTAAACATTAAAGTTCCTTTACCAACTTTTCATCACAAAGGCTTTTTCCATAAAAAGCAATTATTTTTAGACGAAATGTGGAACCCAGCGGATGGCAATTATTATAAATAGCTAAAAAAGATCAGTGTTTTACTGTGGACTGCACTGTGCAGTCCACAGTAAAACATTGATCTCTTGTCCCTGCTGCTTTACCCTTTTTTTTTTTTTTTTTTTAAGTTGTTTCTTTTGGCTGTTTTTTTATGCCTTTTGGAAAATTATTTTTTACTCTTTTTTTTTAGCAAATTTTTTTTCTTTAATTTAGTTTATTAATGTTTTATTAAT
>Ga0307517_10001962_pt1 | contig 33543 bp, 32 predicted proteins | sample 23_EM_MG_FD_194515 | JGI IMG/M metagenome (GOLD analysis project Ga0307517, IMG submission 194515) | Populus trichocarpa ectomycorrhiza microbial communities from riparian zone in the Pacific Northwest, United States - 23_EM | ecosystem: Host-associated > Plants > Roots > Unclassified | place... | reverse complement strand
CCCTACTCAACCGGAGATTGTCAACACTCGGACCAAACTTTCCGGTCGATAACGGTAGGATCACCCACCAGCGCTCCGGCCCAAACTCTCGCGCAACAATGTCATACATCTTCGGTGGTGATCGAGTGCGAACAGTATGCTACCCCGGCCTCGAGAGGAGGCGAGCGCATGGATTCCGGGAGCCTTTCTTTTTCCCGAGCTACAGCTCCAACCCGCTGTTGCCTGCCAGAATGGGAGAAGGCGGGATCTTGTTCCAGCTTGATGGAAAACTAGAAAAATGGGTGGACGACCAGGGGGGTGGAGGGCCGTACCACCTCTTCCTCCATCACAACTCGGAGAGTCACTGTTACTTCGGGATCTATAATTGCGTGCGGATCGAACAGGTAAGCAAGAACGAGTGGTTGTCCCAATCGCACAAGGTAAGGCGGAGCTCAGTGCGTCAGGTTCGACAATATTTTTAACTAGCGGACGGAACAGGTGAGGAAAACCTGGGTACAGCAAGCCCACGGTACGTCACACGGGGGGAAAACTCGCGCGAGGGTTTTCCTTCGAAGACAGCTTGATCGGGAACCCACCCAAGCTGAGGTTGCAGAACGCGAAAAGGACGACAGCCTCAAACAGCTAGTAACGGAATTTCAGATAATGGAAGACTTCGACTCTGGGGTAGAGGTATGCACCCCTCCCGTTCTGCCGGGGGTAATCCTGTGAACGAGCCTTGCATTCAGCACTTGATTATATGGGGGTTGAAGTGTATCGGGTACAACTACCACTTGGAAAGGTATCTGGCCGATCATCTTCCCGAAGCTAATAAGGCCACGGGGTGGAGTCGGAGCGAGAAGGGCTTCGAGCAGAAATAAAAAATGCGCTAGAAGAGTGCTAGCGCAACGGCGCGGGATTCACCTGATCCATCTTAGTTGCCGCCTCCCGACTCCAAATTATTCAGACGCCCAAAACCAACGCTACAAACGTTATCGACGTGGTCGTCTGATCGATTCCTCTCCACTGAAGCTCCGGATGTCCACTGTGATGTGGTTAACATCGCCGATCGTTTTCTCACCCTGTTCCAAGCCTTTCAAACTAATTGATGTACTCGATGCGGCGCGGACTTATCACGCAACCAAACTTTCGCCTTTTATTTCGAACCCTCTCCATGTAAAGCGGAGCCCTGACCGGACAGCTGGGTTCTATTTCTACAATCCGTTCTCGTTATTTCGCCGGAAGTTCTTGTGGTGGGAATGGAGGGACGTTTTTCTGGCGGACTCGCACTTCCCACGCTCACTTACATATTGTGGCTGACCGCTGGGGATTGTACCACCCAACCTCGAAATTGTTGTAATCCTACCTTGACTGTGTCCCATTATCTAAGCTTTGGCTGGCCTCAAGGTCATTTCCTCGCTGGTGGGTAGTGCGGGGGTGTTCCTCGTAGTACCTCCGCGTTCAATACAATAACCAAGGAGGAGCCCGTTCCAAGCTTTGATCTCCAAAGCGGACCACACATCCAGTCGAGAACGAACAGTTCAGCTCCTCCGGAACAACTCACCCATCATCGAACCTCTTGAAGTCTTTGCGGCCCCACCGATTTCAAACCTCCACGCACCCAACGACGGCACGCCAGCTGGACCTGAAATGCTAACTCCGCTCCGATCTCCCCTTCAAACTTATCGGATTCGGCCGCATACTGTATGAGAACCATAAAAAGCTGCGGCACAGCCCTCTCCACTGGCAGCATTCGGGACGTTCCCGAAGTTAACGTTATCCGTCCCACACATCGGAGCCAAAAGGTCCAAATGCGGCACAGACACATTCGAATCCCTCAAGCGGTTACTTGAATGCCTCCTTTGGCATTTCGCACCCGACATGTGGTTCCCCAGGTCGAAACGGGACTTATTGGAGCGACGGGATCATCAGATGCGAGGCACCCGTGCCCACGCGTTGTACGTACACTCGACGTACAAAAAGGGACTGAGAAGTAACGTTACCTTGAGTTGAAGGGAGGTCAGGAGAGCCCAAGCAAAACCCACGGGATGGATTATGTATTAAGACTTGATTGCACTGCTATCCGCGACACATCTCGTATGAAGTCGAACGCGCTTGAACGATGGGCCACAGGACCTATCAAGGCACGAATGTAGAGACTCAGGCGCGTGATGTTCCGCGGGAGTGTGGCGGACGACAAAGGAATTCATGTTTCAAACGAGGGATACAGTAGCTGCATGCCCACATCTCTCGGGCCAACGGAACTTCGGCGGAAACAAAAATTTCTGGTATCTTCACCTTCAAACTCACCCCAGCTTTCGAAGATCTTTTCAGGAACGAAAAAGTAAGAATGGCCATCGATCTTAGGCCCAAAACCATGGAGTGGGATCTCAAATCCTACAACATGCCAACAAGCTTCAGATAGATGGAAACCAACGTGAGGACAAGCCTGCAGCGAGGCGGTCGTAACTTCCTCTATATTCAAACCGGACCACGAAGAGGAATCTCTTATCGATACTAGTCCGAAAACATCGGGTACAGAACGGGGATGGGACGGGAGTAGTGACTCCGCGAGGGCTGAGGGCACAATCCGCTCGCCGGAACCTCGGAACGGAAGGTTCGGGTGATCGAGGAGCCTCGAGGACGAGCTGCCGCATGCCAAGGTTGGCCACAGTTCGCGTAACAGCCGTGCAAAACTTGAGGCTGTGAGACGCTGCGTGCGGGTGGTTAGTTCGCCTGGTTGCCCACCCGCGTACCTGGTTTCCACCTTCAAATTCCAGATATCTTCGGAACTAACACCAGAGATAAGTTCATCTAAACTCGAGCTCTCCTCGCTCTCTGCCTCACCTTCTTCATCTTCATCCTCGTTTATCCTTTTCAACTTCCGCGATCCCGGGGGATACATCTCCCTCCAGCCGCCCACCGCCCACCTTGGCCTTGACGAGGATATCTGGTGATTATTACCTCCGTTCTTACGAGAATCATTCCGTATGTACTCACCAGATCAAGACTGGATCTGTTTCGCGGGATGGAATAGTTCATAATCCTTAGCTAAGGAGTCCGGGTTAAAGTGAGAAAAGAAGGGAGCGAGGCATCGTATCTGCAATCAGAGAACCAATATCGGGCTGCCTAATCCAAACCTAAACGGAGTGGAGGACGCACGGAGGACGCGATCTTTCCGTCCGTTCCTTCCGAAAAAAATGGACGAGTGAACAGAGATAACCAGACAACTCATACTCACACATAATGCGAACCACCTTTTTCGACTCCCTTCCTCGCGGGATCCACCCCATTCAGCGGCGACAAGGTTCAGGTACTTACCCCACGCCATTCAGACCTGTATCTCGTTGTACTCGTGTCAGAATTCGAGCTTCCGACCTCACCTTTGTCGCCAACCACTCCGAGTGGTTTCGACCGCCAGCCGCCTCGGCACAATACACGGCTCGGGGGCTTGACAGATTTCACCCTCGAAAAAATAGAAGACATCCATCTTTCCTGCGCATTTTGCACAGGAAAACGATTGTAATGAATCTTACCTGCGTTCTTGGAAGCGTCCGTTTTGTGGCACATTCCCACACGACGCGCGGAATAACGACTCCATTTGCACGTTCCTGCTACACCCTCCCCACTTCCGCGCGGCCGGCACGGTTTTCCTGGAAGCTCCGAGCGTTCCAACGATATTGATCACTAGTTCCACACTTTAGTCAACCTGCGTTGTCTCACCTCTTCACCTTCAGCGTTCGAAGGCTGAGAGCCAAGGTTGTAAAGTCTCCAGATCCCGATCACATCTTCGGAGGCAGTTTCAACGTTCGTGTGCATACGCTAGCGTGGTTTCGTGAGGGAAAATTGCGGAAGAGTGCTTCTACTTCCTCCGAGATACAAGTCCCTCAACAAGTCGGCGGACGAATTAACTATCGAGGATTGAAAAGCGCCCGAAGTGAACGTTGGATGGCAATAGGATAGAGCGATCAAAATAGATCACTTCGTTGATCGACCGGACCGATAGGGAAGATAACGAACAGATGGAGCGAACAAGCTCAGTGATTGGACGTTAGGCAAACGTAAAGACCTCCAAGCGCATCAACTGGCGCAAAGAACAATGAGGGGGGGTTGGAGTCGCACTGAGTTGCTCCAAAGGAACAGAAGAAGCAACAGTCCAAGGGCCGCCGAGGGTTTCGAGGGTAGGGGAGATACCATGGGATTGTGACAGACCAAGACTCTAGTGGAGATAAAAGAAGGGAGCCGTACGTACAATGGCACCAATACCGGGAGGCTACCGGAGCATGAAGACCCGGCCAGAGAAAGGGAAGAGTTGATTTTTTCCCTCCCGTCAGGTTACGGGATCCCTCCTCAGATGTGGTGAATGGGGACCGGGTGATCTCTGGTAACCGGGTGATGAAATGATGTTCGGGCACCCACGATTGAGTTACCTCAGCACGTTGGTGCCCTTCAGGAAAACAAACATCCGTATATGGGCGATATGAGTACCAACGAGTTCCTTGTCTTCCGGATACTGAGAGGATACTGCGTATTAATGGAGAAGAGGGTCACGAGGATGGAAGGAGAGTTCAGAAGCGATGCTCACAGCGCGTTCGCATTCCGACCCCGTCCGGTGCGTTGGGGTATGGAGCATACCGCGAATCGGTTCAGAACAATCGAAAGAAGGCGCCGACGATTGCAGGTACAAGAAGAGTTCCCCACCGATGACGACAAGGTTGACCTATTGTGCCAAGGAGAAGAGGCAAACACAATCAGTACGATCAGTGAATAGAATCGAGGAGGCCTGGCCGCGTCCTCGACCCTCCGCAAGCGGGTATAGATTCATATACTGGGCATCCCCTGTAGATCCAAAAACATCGGACACCCTCGCGCAGCTCGTCGTTGTTCCGTTTCCGGTCGATCACGAAGGACTCAAAGGCACAGTGACGTTATGAGGCGGTCCCGTCGATCCATCTGGGGTAAGTTCAGACAAACAGGCAGCAGTGACATGCCAAATGGAGTGAAATGTTCCTCGTTCCCAGCATGAACTGACATTGAGGTGTCGTTCACCGGTCTGCGTCAAATGTGAGAAGACAGAGACCCCCACATGACCGTTGCCATGTACGAGAACGTGTCCAGAAGGAGGATAACGAGCTTCTGAGGCGTCACTCACCCGACTTAGTCGGAGATGGTCAGTGGGCAGAACGCACGCAGCGTTGCTTGATCTGCGCACAACCGACCTCTGGCCAGTTCGTCGTCACTGGCCACCACTTAGGGCGAAACGCGGGCACGGCGGCACTAGTGGCGTCGGTTTTGCGCTGGAGTTCGCTCGGAGATGTAACGCCCGTTGCAATCTAAGTTCGTTATCAGGGGGTAAACTGATCTGTAAGGGTTCCGCCGATTTACCTTAGGCTTCAGGGTGCAAAACTGCTGCTCGTCGTTTCCCCCTTTGGTGGTCGCGAGACAAGATCGTTTCGGCAAATGGAAGAATTGCTTGCGGGGGGGAGACCATGATGTAATGACCTCTGAGGGTCTGGAAGCCTGGCTAGTTTTAGGATGCGGCTGCAGAGGCTTTTGGCAAATAGGGATAAACAAATTACATGGTCCTCGTCACCCCGGTACAACCTCTTTCGTTCCTCCGTCGTCTGCCAGGACTTCAACCCACCCAACCTGACGGACTATTGGCCCAACACGCCCCCGCCGCTCGTGGCTCGTCGGGTTTGAATCCGCTGGCACCTGATGTCCTCCCCGCGTTAGATTTGATTGGCTTTTCTTAGGACCGGAACTTTCCTGGTTGGCGACTGGCTTTTTGTGCTCATCATATTTCATTATCGCGCCCATGACGCAAGGTTTGCTCCAAAGAAGTCGTGCCAGCTGTCTTGTATTACGGCTTTGCTGCTCGGTGCACCCGTCATGTGGACGGAATCGCCTCCCTCCCGGGCTCTGGGAGTCGCTCGCCTCTTCCCGCATTTGGTTTACGACATCGAACCAACTGACGGTAATGAACGGTCACCCGACGTATCAGGAATTTCAACGTGTCACGTAGTTGGGACAAGCGGGACATCGACATCCGTCGAATTTTCGCGACGAACAATGACGTACCCGCCCTCTTCCCCAACGTTTCCCCCAGAGTACCTTGCCGGTGCTCTGCTCTGGGAACTCCTTGCGCCGGATCATCGCACAAGTCCTCAGCTGATTCGTTTGTTCCTGTGCCCAACTGAATTGGTTGAATGTTTGATGACATGATGCATCGTGGTCTTTGGGTTGCACCAACGTGGCGGATGATGCAGAGGAGGGCCGCGCGATGCTATCTGGTATCGAACCGGACATCGGAGCAAACATTGCGGGTATGGATACGGCATGGACGAGGATGATTCACTATCAACGAGGTGCACGGCTCTGACACTTCCTTTACAGTGTGCGAGAGGGAGCCGAAAGGGTGGCGTCTCATGTCAGCGTGTGCGAGATGGGGAGGGAAGAGACGATCGCCCACGCCCAACAACGCACAACATGCGGCACCTCCCTTCCGCAACAAGGAGTGCTTCCGTTGGCTGGTTGATCTGTTTTCAATCCCCGCTTGCCGCCGTCCTGAATTGATAATGGGCATATCATCCGTTATCTTTGGAGAACCCTCCCCGAATCGGTGGGTGCAGGACGTCATTGAACAGGAGCTCTGCTCGTTTCCGAGCAGGGTTTATCTTTGGGAGATCTGCTGCAGCATAATTGAGACCGGGGGGTTGGGAAGGTCTAGGTTCGCCCCGTTGGCCAGGATGGGCGTGCGGGTGGGGGGAACCGGAGGGGTGCGGGTGATGAAAGAGGTTCGGTTTGGTTGGGGGCGAACCGCAGACCGATCAGGCTGCAGCCTCAAGCCCCGGCGGGACCCGCTGACCAGTAGATTGGGAAAATAAATGAGCAGTAAAGTTTGCACCAAAACCGAGCGGGGTTGCAAGACGGCTGATGAGATCAATCCGTGCAGCTTGCAGGCCGGCTTACGTTTCACACGATCCGGACTATTTTACGCTCAAGAGTGCGGACAGCCAGAGATCCCTTCCGCTCAGCTCAACAACTCCGACCTTGCACGCCGCTCACGACAACGCCCTAGAAATTCCTAGATAATTCTGCGAAAATTCGCCTGCCCAGCGGTCGACCATGGATCAACCTGGACAGTACGTCCAGCCCCCCTCCCACCAGCGACACCAGCGATTCCCCTCCTCCCAGCTCCCCCCTCCCTCCCAGCTCCTCCCAGGCTCATCCTACAACAATCGCTCCATCACCCTCCCCCCGATAAACTCTCTCCCCCAGGCCAGCTCCAGATACACCCCCTACCCCCACCACTCCTCCCCCGTATCCTCCTCCCACCCCTCCTCCCAGCTGCCCTGGCAGAGCCAGTCCATCCCCAGGGAAGACCTCGCCCAGAGAGCTCCTCCGCCCGTGAAACAGGAATCCCACCCCCTTCCCCATAGAGAGCCACCAGAGCCGAGCGGCTCCCAGTCCGTATCGTTGAGGAATGATCTGGCAGAGGATTCCATGTCTTCCACCTCTGATTTCGTGAAGAAGCTCTACAAGTATGCCCCCATTCCGCGCTCCCCGGTTTGGAGCCACAGGCTGAACTGGTCAATTTCTTTAGGATGCTCGAAGACCCCAACTTCCAGCACGTCGTTTCGTGGGGTCCCGGAGGCGACTGTTTTGTCGTCAAGGACATGAACGAATTCACAAAATCGATCCTGCCTCGGATGTTCAAACACTCCAACTTCGCCTCTTTCGTCAGGCAGCTGAACAAGTACGACTTTCACAAGGTCAAGAACACCGACGACAATCAGTTTGGGGAGCATGTGAGTGTCTTATCCAATATCTCCCTCTCTCTTTCCTCTCGTCCTCCCGTTCCCCGCTCCTTTTTACGAAACGCACTTTCGTGACCCGCGTTGCCCTTCTGTCATCTATTTGGTCACCCTCCCCCGGTGGCTGAATGGCAAATTTCGCCCATCGATTTATTAAATTTGCCTCACTTGATTCATCATACTCCTCCTTCCCGTTTCTCCCCATCTTCTTCGCCATTTTCGATCTCCGCACTTAACGTGTATGATCCAATTCCTTGATCCCTTTCTGATGTTTCCCATTCCCACGATGACCCGTCTCGTTATGTGCTTGGTTTTCTGACTCCGCTTCGTCACCCTCCCATTTCACTTTCTCACAGAGTTGGACATTTCGTCATCCCGACTTCCACGCCGACCGACGTGACGCTCTGGAAAACATCAAACGCAAGGTTCCCGCAGCACGTAAGAACTCGACACGCAATGTCAGTTCCCCTGCCCCTTCAATTGTCTCCAACCCTCCCGTCGAATATGTCCGCACACTCGAATCCCTCCAGGGCCAAGTCGACCACCTCACCCGAAGTCATGATGAGATGGCCACCCGTCTCCGATCTGTGGAAGCCAACTATCAAAACGTCCTGAGCGAGCTCGTCAACTTCCAACGCAATATGGCCCAACAAGACGGCGTGATGCAGAACCTCATCCAATACTTCCTCAACATCGAGAATGGCAAACTCAAAGCCGAAGCGCTCGTAGTGGCCAAGAACGGCACAACAACCGATGCGTCATTCGGCGGATCGACTTCGGCGGACTCGGAATCTAATCCGTTTGTCCCCGCTCAGGAGGCTCAGCGGATGATTGGGGGCTTTACCGAGGCTGACGTCGCTCGTGCTTCGCTCATACAGATGAACGAGATTGCGCGACGTGCCGAACTGGCGGGAATGTCATTCGACCTTGGCGGGACAACATCTAATGCGACCGGGCCGGCTTCGATCAACCCTGTGAACGCCAGCCTGAGTGGTGTGACATCAGGCGGCCCTGGGTCGACCAGAGCGACTAACACCGCCGGCGGTGTTCCCCAACAAACCCCCCGGCAATCACAACAATCCTTGCAACCACCGGACACACCGCCCAGACCTAGCTCCGCAGTACAAAGGCTGATGGCAGCCACTGCCGGGTTGATGAACGGAAACAATGAGCCACCAACACTCGGTACGAACGGAACAGACCAAGCCCAACAACGGGCCACAGAGGCACCACCAAGACCTCTCAGCAGGCAAGATGCCTTGGCACGGATCGGCGAATTGCAACGGACACGACCAGAGACGCAGATGAGGCTCCCACTTCCAGGTCCATCGACGGCATTCGGTCCTGCTGACGCATTTGTACTTGGGCCAGAGGAAGGATCCGTCGGAAACGTCCCGACTGAACCGTTCCCCACGACCGATCTAACGCACGAAGGGCTGCAGGTGTTCACTTTGGGTCACCTCATGCCTCGCTCCTCTCTGGACGATGAAAACGGCAACTGGACTTTCGACCCGGACTCAATCGCGGACGCTGTCGTTCTGCCAACCCCGAGGACTGCCGACGGCGGCATCGGCCAGTCAAGCGAGGGGACCGTCCGGAACGTTTCACCAATGGAACGTCAGACGCTGAGAGTCAGGAGGTCAACTTACGTACCCGGGTGGTCAGTTCCTCCAAGGGTTCTGTTGGTCGAAGACGATGCGGTCAGCCGGAAACTCTCGAGCAAGTTCTTGCAGATCTTTGGATGCACGATCGACGTTGCTGTGGATGGTGTCGGCGCTGTGAACAAGATGAACTTGGAGAAATACGATTTGGTTCTCATGGTGCGTTAATCCTCCCACGCAACTTTTTTCTTTTTTGATGTAGAACTGACTTTTATGACCCTTAGGACATCGTCATGCCCAAGCTGGACGGTGTTTCGGCAACTTCGATGATCAGGCAGTTCGATCACATGACTCCGATCATCTCGATGACGAGCAATTCCAAGCCAGCGGAGATCATGAATTACTACGCGTCTGGTGAGTATTTGGCTAATCTGATGACACGGAGAACGGTATATCAACTCGCTTGACACAGGAATGAACGACATTTTACCGAAGCCGTTTACCAAGGAGGGTCTGTTTGACATGCTTGACGTGTGTCTTTCTCTCCCCTCTCATTGCAGGATCCCGCTGATCGGTGATTGTATGTCGAACAGAAACACCTGATGCATCTCAAGGCAATCCAGCAGCAACAGCTGAACGGCAAGATCCCACGATCAATAGGAATTCCACCGATGTCGGATCCTTCCTTTGAGAATGCGATGACCCTCCAAGCGCAGGCACACGGCGTTTCCGCGGACCTCTCGCAGCCCCTCGGTATGTCAATAGACGACGACGACGACGACGGCAAGATCAATCCGTTCGCCGGAATGGGACTCACGGATGAACAATACAATCACATCCTCCAAAGGATAGTGAGCGGAGAGAGCTTTACGGATATCACTGCCGGTGGGATGAGCGGTAGCGTCATTGGAATGAGCGGAGTGAACGTGATGGGCAAGAGAGGTCTGGGAGAGGTTGAGGGCGTGGACGATAGGAATAAGAGGGGTCGGTTTGAGGTTGTTGAGTGACGCTAAGGCATCATTTCCACGATCTCACCGACCTCCGGCGTCGCCTTTCCATCCCTCCCCCGGTTTCCACCCCCCCCCCACAACCCCCCGAATTGCCTCTCTGCGCGACGCCTCCACCTAATCTCTCCATTTGCTGCGCCCCCCGTCCTCCAACTGCTCTCCTCTGTATATGCCCCCCGCCTGTGATTCCCCCTCTAACTTGTTATCGACGCGTTTCTTATTCGTTGACCGTCTCTTATCGTTACCCCCTCGCTCGTCTTATGCACGTCTCTTGATTCTTATTTACCCTGCCCTCATTCTGTGTGTACCTATAATTTGTCGTCGAGTCTGCATCGTCGCTTGTGTCGTTGAGCCCTCCACCCATTTTTCCTTCCTCCTTTATCCCCCCACACCAGTTGAAACAACCCCCTTGTACTCTCCATCCTTCCTGTCCCCGTTGAATCCCCCGTCTCGGCCTCCCTCTCATCTTTGTTCTGTTTTGGGTTTTGCGTAGGTTGAATGTGTATCTAGGGGCCACTGTATTGTGTATACATACGTATACTTACGACTTGCACGACCATCTCGCGATCTTCCCTGTCTCTCTCCGTTCCCTCTATACATGTATCTCCCCTCATCAACACCGCCCCTGTGTATATTGATGTTCCCTGGGAGACGCGTATACGTCAGAAAACGAGTGGAATAAAGAAATTGGCATCTAGACTTGTCGGAATCAAATTGGTTCCGCCTGCTCGTGTGTGACTGGTAGTAGTTAGGGGATTTTGAATTCGTACCTTTTTAGATGCTTCAAATTCTGGGATCGACGGTGACGAAGTTGGAAGGAAGGCGGGCTGGGTTGTGGGTTGTGCGAGAAGTCCCTTTGGTGGTTCGTTACCCCAGTAGGATGTTTGGGAACGAACTTCCTGGTTCGTTGGTTGACCTTTGATATCCCCTTGCTCTCTTAGTGAAAAAGCCTGCCGATGTTACGAATGACCACCCGTTTCGTGTGTTATCGATATCATGAACTCGTCTGTCCTGTCAGAGGATGGAATGGATCAAATTATATATCGTGTGTTTGCAATACGTGTTTGGGATAACCACCAGTGGGTAGCCGGAGTAATGTTAAACCTCCTACTCGGAAACGTTGGGAAGTTTTCGTGTCTAATCAGGCGGGGGGTCTCGTTCGTGTGGATGCCCCGACGCGCCCCGTTGTGCACCGAAGGAACGGAACCCGGAGGAATGAAGACGTCATGACAGAAGTTTTTGAATAGAGATCAGGCTGGGCTACGTCGCTTCTGTGGGCTTGAAGGGGCCCAAACTCTGATGCTATACGGGTAACTGGTCGCGTGCTCCGAATGTATTAAAGGGGAAAGGATTGATTCTGTCGCCGGGGTGACGTAGCACAGTGCATGTCGGCCGTATTGGGTGGTATTGGGACCTGTTGAGCGCACCGTGACCAATGTAAACGGCCTGGATGAGACGATGAAACGAGGAGAAACGATGAGAGAGTGGTACCACCTGTCGCGGTGAATCTGAGAACAGTAAGTGCCGCGGGACTTGGAATCTTGGGAGGGGATTCGAGATTAGGAAGGTTGAGCCTTAAAGATCTGAATGATCCTACAAAGTGAGTTAGTAGGGTCCATGTGGGATCGAGCGCTCCGAGGCAATACGAACTCATTGTGGATACCGGTCTGGACCCCCACTCTCACTCTCTTTTTCCCGTGGGCTTAGGAAGGGGTTCGGCGTATATATGCATCCGTGCCCCGAGGCGGTTCGGTGAGAACCAGAGTTTGGCTCGTGCTTTCGTCAGGTGAACCCAAAGCAATGAACGGGTCGAGAACAGTCCTCTGATGGATGTCTATTCGTGGAGTCGAGAGTCGAGAACCCCCTTCCCCCTACAAGGTGCCTTTATAGCGTAGCATACGCAAGACCAACAGGGTCGACTCTGGGCCCTGAGATGGCAGTGTGGGGGTGTGGCCGGCAAAGTTGAATGGAAAAATACGGAATCATCTCGATCTCAATGTGTAGAGTTGACTGTTGAGATGAAAAGGCCGACTGGGGCGGTTAAAGCCTATCCTTTCATTGTGATTGGTAGGGTTGTTATTTGGGGTGTTCGCTGAGGATTCAAGACTCAGCGGCTAAGTGTCGTAAGGATTCTCGATGTCGTTGTTGAACACGTGGTGTCACCCACGTGTGGGCCCCGGGGCGGGCTTCAGCGACTCGGATACAACCAGGTACTCTCCGGCGAAAGATATCCCAGACATTGTTGTGAGACAGTATGCTCGACAACGAGTTTATTGTTGGCTTGGGGAAACCCGACAGAGCGGGAGGATGTCAAGTCGCAGTCGATCGCTATCACCGCTTTGCCAGGCTTTTTGTCATCCAGTACTATCATCCTATCCAGGCGATACCCCCCCTCCCCACTCCGCTCTCAAAGCTGGATCTTTTCACACGTTGCCGCGTTCACCCGTGACGAATCCTGAGCGAGAAGACTGTACATGCCCCCGCCCACCTCGACCGAATCATGGCTCCATGCGCGACGGTTTGGGATAGTCATTGATGCTGGTTCATCCGGCTCGAGGTTGCAGATCTACAGTTGGAAAGACGCTACCGTCGTACGACAGTTGGAAGGAGAGAGCTCGTATAACCGTTTGCCGACGGTGGAAAAGGGGACGCGGAATCCGAATGATTGGGTTTACAAAGCCGAGCCCGGTACGACACACTCTCCGAAACTGCTTGAGTTGCCGTCATCTTAAAGTCTAGGCTTGTTATTGTGACAGGAATTTCGTCGTTCGCTGAGAATCCCAAAGGTGTTTCCGACTATCTGCAGTCGTTCCTTGACTATGCTAGGACACATCTTCCACCCTCTGTCGAAGCTGATACGCCGATTTTTCTATTGGCCACCGCTGGCATGCGCTTGCTCACTCAAGACCAACAGGTCGAGATCTTGGAGGAAACCTGCCACTTCTTCAAGACCCGATCTAACTTTCGAATCGACGGTCCCTCCTCTGCAGGACCATGCGGCTCAAGCATCCGAATAATCACTGGCGAGGAAGAAGGCCTCTTCGGATGGCTTTCTGTCAATTATCTCATGGACGGGTTCACCAGTCATTCACAAGACCGCACCACGTATGGGTTTCTCGACATGGGAGGCGCTTCGACCCAGATCGCTTTCGAGCCAAGTTTAGCCGAGCGAAATAATCCTGAAAACAGCCTGGTCGAGGTCAGGTTGAGATTACTTGGAGGAGAAGAGATCATCCACAAAGTGTTCGTCACCACTTGGCTGGGATACGGAACAAACCAAGCTTGGGAACGATACGTCGCACAAGCCATAAACACTTTCGAACCGGATCGCTCAGAGAGCAGCGACCCGGCTTCGGATACGATTCTCGATCCATGTCTACCAAAGGACCTCAAACTAATTGGACAACCTCTTCAACCCTCCTCCGCCTCTCAGCACTCAAAACAGCCGCATACCCTCATCGGAACTGGTTCCTTTGAACAATGTCTCGAGAAAACCTCCCCACTCCTCAACAAAGACGCGCATTGTTCGGTTCCCCCATGTCTTTTCAACGGCGTGCACGTTCCACCGATCGACTTTTCGGGTTCTCACTTCATCGGGGTGTCAGAATACTGGTACTCTGCCGAACACGTCTTCGGGCTTGGTGGCGCATACGATTTTGTTCAATACGAACGAGCCGCGGTGGAATTTTGCCAGCGGGAGTGGACCGATATCCTCCAACAACACAAGGATTCCCAGTTGGAAGGCGGGAAGGACCGGCTAGGTGGCGATGGGGAGGTTGAGAAGGATGGCCAGATTGTCAGTGTCGGAAAGTGGGGAGATAACGTCGAGATTCCTCGCTTGCAGATGCAGTGTTTCAAAGCCGCCTGGATCGTCAACGTCTTACATTCGGGTTTGGGGATGCCGCGGATCATAGATCCCAGGGGAAACTTGACAGCAACCGAGGGGGGGTCCGCTGTGTCCGCCCAAGCACAGCAGAAGGGGTTAGGTCGACCGGCGTTCCAGAGCGTGAGCACCGTAGGAGATATCGCGTTCAGTTGGACGTTAGGGAAGATGGTGCTCGAGGCTTCGAAGGAGGTTCCACCGCTCTCATCGACGACGAAACCAATAACCGACCCTCTGGATGGATGGTCACGACCCCATTGGATGGACTCGCCCTTCGCCTTCAGCCCGCCGTTCTGGGACTTTGATGCTATCGAAGACAAACTATCGGACCACTTGCCTACTTCGCTCACAAGAAAGTCCTTGGGATTCTCGCTCGTGGGATTCGCCTTCTATATCTTCATGCTTGGCGCGTTGGGGATGGTGGCGTGGAGGTTGAGGTTTTCGCTGCGGGCTACGTTCAAGCGAGTTGTGAGGTACACCTCGAGAGGATGGCATGGGAATGGTGGACATGTTACTGGGAAGAAGTTTACGTCGGACAGCTACGCTATGGAAGAAGGTCACGCCAATGGGCGCGTTTTCGCGTCTCCGCGCTCGTCGCCCCGCTCTTCGTTATCGAACTCGAGATCTGGTTCGACCCTCAAACCATTGCAGCGGCTCACCCTCGGTCTGCTACCTGGGTCTTCGTCCCCTTCTCGTGTTCCACGGCCTCCCTCGCTTAACACATCGCTCTCGAGAACCTCTTCCTGGGGAATGGCCCAAAGCCCCCCAAAACCGAGTCCAAGTCGATCGTCCTCATTCCCGCTCCCCGCTTCACACTCCACCATCTCCCTTTCCTCATCCTCATCGGTTCCCAATCAAAATCCTCCCAACCCTATCACCGGGTCCTCTCTATCTCTGAACACAAGCTTGAGTACGGGTACAGCTCACCAGCCGACTCCCCCATCCCCCCAACTTGGTGGGTTCGATGAAGCTGGAGCCGGGATATCCCTGGGATCGTTCTATTCTACGAGGTCATTGAACTCAAGTCAGATGAATCTCTCAAGCTTAGTACCAAGACAGCCTATTTCGAGATCGAGCAGTGTGTTGCATTTGCCTTTGGATGGGGATTGAGTGAGCAACGTTTCTCCCCATCTTTTTCTTTCACGACTTCGCTTTTTGTCCTTTTCCTTTGTCACCTGTTTCCGTGTTTTGTCAAGTGGAGGGATGCATGAAGGACCCTCTATTAGCCCACGTTTAGTTCCAAGTCACGACTTTGTTTTTTGAACTTCGAGTTTGACCGTCGGTCTTGAAGTGTCGATGTTTTGCATGCGTTGGGGAGATACTTTGTTTTTTTGACGTACTTGGACTGATGTGCTTACGGTTGTTACAACACCGGGAGATGGACTTTGTCACGGATTTCATTTGCTCCTGCTTCCAGACCTTTCATGTGTTGGGGAGTCTGACGAGGTTCGTCTTCGATGACTGGAAAGATATATACCATGAGTCCAGCTTACGACATGAGTTTGAGCCAAAGATGTGATGCTGTTCACTCAGAAGGAGTGGGATGGGAACGCGTAGAAAGAAACAGCAACGACAGACATGGGAAGCGAAGAAGGGGGCTAAGTATACTTGCTATGGGTTTGGCTGCACCCGAGTTAGCAGTTCATACCTGCATTTGCATGTTATGGTCTTGACGTATTAAGGCTTTAATATCGGATTCTGAGCTTTCATCCCCATCCCTTTTCGAGCTTAACCGAAGTACAAAGTGGCGCAGTTGTTGTTGAATTTGGATACAGGCAAATTGTGATGTTATCTCGGCGGGTTACAATGCACCTGCTCTTCAGCACCACCATCCAACGCTACCGTCCAGGTAGAAGCACATCAGTAACAACGCGCCCGTCACGGTGGTCGCGTCCGATCCAGCAAAACCAATCCAGGACGTCCACACGTCAACCCCTACCCCAGCGCACCCCCAAGCTCCGATGAATATCCGGGTCGGGTGGGATCGTCGGGGAGTACGAAAGTACAGGTAATTCCGGCCTCTTTGCATCCTGTGCACGTATGCGTAGTGTCCGCAATGCACTGTTGAAATTAACGATGGTCAACACAAGTGCACAATACTACTTTATCAACACTCTCACCTGACTCCCGTCCAATTTGCATTTTTTGCACGAAATCTGTTTCACCTTCTCGCTGATGTTATAACTAACGAAGTACCGGGGGACGGTGGACCCAGTGGAAATCCAGAAGTACCACCCGGTTCTCGCGTAGAAGTGGTATCCGGCCGCACAACATAGACATATCAGGGCGCTCCCATCAACCGACTAGGACTTCGTCAGTCACTTGAAAGTTCTCGGAGGAATGGAATTACCACTTGGCCAACACCCCATTCTCGACCATACCTTGGGTTGCATGCATGGCATGGCGGGGATGATGGCTAAGTTAGATTGAGAGGGGTGATCAGTAATGTACCAGGAAACCCGGGAATAAGCCCATACAGAGAGGGGATACACAGTGATAAACCGGCGCTCGCGATATGCTCCGCCTTGGGCGCGGGGAGGCTCGATCAGTGGATGAGATGATCCTGGATAATTAGTTGGCTGGTGTTGGGCCCGCCCAACCCTATGGACTAGTGAAGGCCGATCATCATTTAGGACGGTTGTGGTGAGGGTGTCGTGTGTATGAACTGGCAGGCTTGTAGTGAAGTGGTGCTGGGAAGGCATGATGAACGATAATCGGTGGTGCGCAGGACAGGGGACTCGGGGGAAGGATGATAGGGAAATCCGACTGGGTTGGTTGAGGCGTTATATACGAGGGATGGCGGGCCCCATTTTGACATGTCATGAAGGGAGGCCCATGTCGAGGAGCCCGCCATGGCGACCCTTGGGAGGTCCCCCAAGTTGAGTATCTTGATGTACCAATTTTCGTAGTATTTGCCGTGTCAAGCACGAGTGTACAGGGCGTCTAGCATCTTCGAGCTTGTTTTTTGAAAGGAATGATGCGGTCCCGGCCATTCAGTTGGACGTACGTATTGGAAGTACAGGGACCGTTTACTGCCACAGGGTTACTCGAAGGAGAGCCATGGCCCGCCCTTGTATCCGAGCATAGCCGTGTGGCTGCTGCTGGATCCCGTTAGGAATGAGGTACTCTAAAGACAACGCTTACAGGACCAACCTTAGAATCGCCTATGTCCTTTCCTGCATGACAAGAAAGCAGTTTGTGCATCTCTTGGGCAGTCGTCGCCGAGAAGTACTATGCGCCGTGCAGAAGCAGGGGTTGGAACGTCAGCTGTGTTCACCGGAACAGCCTTCGTCAGTGGAAATTTCCGCCCCTCCAAATTGACTCTGGCGGGAAAGAGGGAGTGACTGTTCTTCTCGTTCCTTGAGCTAATGTCAACGGTGCACCTACTTGGAGCTGCGAGGATGACACACCTCTGGGTTTGAGGGTAGTTGTGGGCCTGTCGAGGTGAGCTGGTGAACTAGGTGGTGGGCCTTTGTTTGTATCAGCGTAGGCCGGGCACCCGTGGCGGGATCATGGGCGTCCGGATCTCCGTTCGCCAGGGACTAAGGAAGTGAACGGCCATACGGTCGCATCGTGTTACTTCTCAAAGAGTTCACGGGAAGGGTCCAGACGGCAGAGCGGGCCCACAGCCGCTAACATGGCAGGACGGCCTCATGAGGACCCGTCATAGACATGGCCACCAAAAATAAGAGTTATCGGACCCTCGGTGGCGGGCGTCGGGCGGGGAGTGTGGCCGATCTACCAGCGCCTAAGCACGCTTCTTACATCCACACGGACCACACCCTACCTCCGTCATCAGGTGGGAGAGCCCACCGATGTCCACGACAACGGCCAAGCAGCCATCGAAGAGTTCGAAGCGGAGGAAGACAAAATCACAGCCCGTCACGTCCGGTTCAAAGCCTGGCACCCCAGGGTCGTCGACTGACGCAAATTTGAATCTTCCTCCCGATTGGGACGACTTGGATACAAAACCTAACTCTGCGTCTGACCCTGCTCTCGCCGGTCTTGACCCTCAACCTACGTCCTCGACCTTGTCGAGTTCTGGGCGGCAATCCGGAGAACCTGAGTCCGAACCGGTTTTAAACGTGATCGGTACCCCCGTATTCCCCAGCCATTCTAAGTCTTTTACCCCTGCTTCTCTACCGCCTCCTGTACCTGCTCCTCCGCCTCTCCTCGCTACAATGCCGAAAACCCCAGGGACCACTGCTCTGGCGCCGTTCAGTGTCAACGAAGAGTTTATCGCATTTTCTTTCCCCGACTCTGGCGAAGAGACCGCCGCCGTGCCGATACGAGAATGGGACCAGGGGAAACAGAGTGGAGACGTCGAGAAGAGGGGTACGAAGAGGAAATCCGGAGAGATGTCTCGAGACGACCGGGAGTACAACCGGGGTGGTAGGAGGGAGAGAGGTCGTGGTGGAGATCGAGGTAGGGGTGGGGGTCCGCGTGGGGACGAGAGACAGCGGTTGGAAAATGTCCCCCGGTTCGCTCCCTGGATTGTGAACGTGGATTTGGACAGGTGCACGAATGCCCCAGAGTTGTGAGCGACTTCTTGCCCATGCCTATGGGGGTTGTGGCTGACACTGGATATAGACTGCACAGGGAGGTCGAAGCTTTCGTAGAATATGTTTCTCCCACCAAGGCCGAGGATGAGGTTCGCGGGTTGATCGTGAATCTGATCACAAGAGCTGTGGTGAGGAATTTCCCAGACGCAAAGGTTTTGCCGTTCGGGAGTTTCGAGACGAAGCTTTATTTGCCCTCGGGGTAAGCGTTCTCTCGTCTTTGCCTTTTGGGGTATCGGGAATGTTCACTTAAACTCAAGCGTGATAGTGACATTGATTTGGTCATCCAATCCGACACCATGGCATACATGAACAAGGTCACCGTCCTCCGGGCCCTGGCGAACACGATGAAGCGCGCAGGGATCACGAATAGTGTGACGATCGTAGCAAAAGCTAAAGTCCCCATCGTCAAGTTCGTCACCACCCACGGCCACTTTTCTGTCGACATCAGCATCAACCATATTAATGGTGTTTTTGCTGGTCAAATGGTCCTCGGGTTCCTTAAGGAACTTCCGGCCCTCCGTGCGCTCGTGCTCATCATCAAGGCATTCTTGGGTCAGCGTTCGATGAACGAGGTGTTTAGTGGCGGACTGGGAAGCTACAGTATCGTTTGCCTTGCGGTTTCATTTTTGCAGATGCACCCGAAGATTCGGAGAGGAGAGATCGACCCATCGGCGAACTTGGGCGTGCTGATGATGGAGTTCTTCGAGCTTTACGGATGTTATTTCAACTACCACGAAGTTGGAGTGTCGATTCGGAATGGCGGATCATACTTTTCAAAGCTAAGGAGAGGGTGGCAGGATCCAGTCAAGCCCCATCTACTATCCATCGAGGACCCTAACGACGTGTGTGCGTTGTGGACCACGCTTGGAAACCTATTCATCTGCTGACACTTTATCTTCGCAGCTAATGATGTCTCGAAGGGTTCCTATGGAATTGCGAAAGTGCGAACCACACTTGCGGGCGCTTTCACGATCTTGACATCCACTGCGTTTTTGCATGCTGGATTAATCAACTCGCGGAGGGAAGGTCGGTATACGAATCTCAGAGCACGGACAGCACCCGCGGATCTGAGTATTCTTTCGAGCATTTTGGGTATCCCACAGGAGGTTCGTCCCTATCTCACATCACCGTCTGGGTTGGTCGCTGAGTCTTTGCGCAGACGATAAACCATCGGGAGCTAGTTCAGGAGGTTTACCGGTCAGGAGTGCTTCACGATATGCTCGGTGTCCCACGACCCCAACCTCCTCCAGAACCTAAGGCAAACGGTGCCGAGGAGTTCGACGTTTCAAACGTATATCCCCAGGAGGATGGGTCCGATATGGAACTGTCAGACCGTTCGGAATCAGGGAGGTACAGACATGGGAACGATGAGGACGAGGAAGAGGGTGAGAGTCGGTATCGGATGCGATCATCGAGACCGCCCCCTGCAAAGCGGCGCAAGCCCGAGCCATATCACGAATACACAACAGACGACGACTACGACGACTAGCTAGGTAACCTTGTTGAATGCGACCCCTTGCACACCTATTTGTTATTCAGACTAGACTTGGCTTCATACAGTACTGCACTTAAGTCTAATTGGGGTGATGGTAATTTCCCACGGCTTCACCTCCGGGGATTAGGTGCGAAACCCCGGGATCGCTGTCTCGCTTGTTCCATCTCTGGCCATTTCTTCCTCCTCCGTCCAGACGGATATCGACAGCGAATAACGCGGGCCGTTTGTGTGTCATACGTTTCCAGGACTGAAGACGAGGTCAGAAACATTCTCTCCACGGCCAGGCCGACCAGCTCGTATATTCCCTCCTCCTATCATCCCGTCTCAGGCGACTTACCCGCCTAGGCCATCTGCCATGTAAGCTCGCTTTAATGACCACCTTGTACTCGTTTACCAAGTTAGCTTAATTCCAACCTTCCCCACTTACAGGTCGGCAAACGCGACGGGGTCCAGACTGCCAACTCACAAAAACCTGAGGGATCGTATTGCCGCTCTTCAGCGACTGAACCAGCAGAACAACTCAATTTCCGCTTCTCCAAACCCGAACTCAACCCCCCCTTCCCCTGACCCTCATCTCTCCGCCACCAACCCCAACAGCAATGCAAACGGTAGCACGAAGGCTTCATTACGAGACAAAATCGCGAGATTCGAAGCAGCCGGCGGAACACCTATTCCTAGGGGTAGCTTCGGTATGGGCGCCATGCCGTCCCATGACGACGACGTTTCAAGGAGGACAGGTGAAATGTTGGGGAACCGCGTCCCAGGTCTGAACAGACCGAAAGCTCTGCCGACTGAAGGCCTGGGTATGGTCTCCAAGTCACATTTGACCGTGAAGCCCGTCGCAGGGGGTTCCCCTCACCATCACAGCCGAGGAGAAAGCCAGAGTCTGGGGAGTAACCATCGGAGGTTCGCTTCACAGTCTTCGTATTCCGCCTTTTCTTCACCTTCACTGTCGGCGTATGATGGAGAATTTGGGGTTGGGTTGTCGGAAGTGGATGAGTTTGGAGGGTTGAATGGGTTGGGCAGTCCTCAAATTCCTTCGGGCTTTTCCCCAATGCCATCCCCGGAGGTCACTGCGATCGACAAGCTTCCGGGAAAGGTCATAATTCCGGATAGATTCCAAAGGAGGGTTGTTTCGGATTCACAGGCGAGCTATGGGTTCACAAGGGCCTTGACACCGGACCCGGAGATGCCGTTGGAACCGCTTGAGGAAGAGACACCACTGCCTGTACCGAATGACTGTTTCCCACCGGAAGAGGGGTCAGTCCCAGAGCCCCAAACACACGACGATCCGAAGGAGGCTGAGGTTCAACTTTTCTCTGCGCCAATTCCCGAGCTGCAGATCTCTACTCCTGAGACACAGTTCTCCCCTCCTCCAGTCGACCCATCCGGAGAAGTACCGACAGAGACCGTTCTCATACCAACAACATTAATCGTGCAGGTTTCCGAACCCACCTCAGAGCTCATCCCGGTGGTAGACGCTGTTAAGGAAGAGGGCGTTGAAATGGACGATCATCAGCGATCTACGGATATAGCCCCAGCCACTCAAGATCAGGATCGTGATCCCATTCCGGAAGTGCCCATGCCAAACCCCATCGCCATTCCGTCGGCACCTGTCGTAGATGGTGTGGGTATGTCTCCAGCGTTACCCGAGGTTTCCGCACCTTCAATCCCCATACCGGCAGTGGATGCTCAGCCTATTGTTGAGGGTGAACAGCCCGCCTCCGAACCTGTCGAAGAACTTATTCCATCGGTCAAGGTCACTCAAGGCTCTGATGACCCACCTACACCCGGGGAGACCCCCACCTCACCGACTCTCGCGTTCCCACTACCGCCGATCAATGCATCTCTGGTCGACGATGACTCCTCACAGTCGCATTCACCCCCTGAATCTCCTAACCCCCCTTCATCCATTTCTACCTCGGCTTCTGATCTGAGCGACTCCACCATCGATTACCGATACAGGTCAGATCATCCAGATCCTGACCACGATCTATTCGTCCTCCCCCTTCCCAGAGACGACGAGCTGCCTCCTCGGCCGGTCGTTCAAGAGGTGGTGGTGCCTCATTCGATGTACCAGGTCCTCGCATCTCCTCTTCCGACACTGCAGTCCCCAATCGATTTCCCTATCATGACGTCGGGAAGCATTTCTCCTGATTCACCGGACCCTAGCATCAGCTTCACTGGTGACGAAAGTCTTGCCTTGGATGCTAGTCAGGCAGAAATTGTTATCGCTCAGTCAGAGGTTATTAGGCCTGCAAGTCCCACGCTCTTGATCGCAATGCCTTCTCCCTCCCCAACCACTACCACCTTCCGCGTGGAAACCCCTCCCCTACCGGAGGAGCCTCTTCCACCGCCTGCGGAGATTGATGATCCTCGGGTATCCCCTCCCAGAATCCGCAAGAAGTTGTATGCGAACCACTCTATCCCTACGAACTTCAAGGATACTTTGTCGCCCCCTCCCACTCAACGGTCCTTCTCTGCAGTCGTCCACCAGAAAACGAGGACTTCGAACTACATTATCCCTCCCGATAGGGTCGATTCTTTGATTCCCAAGTCCTCCAAACCTGCGAGCGTATTCATGACCCCGAAGAAGAAACAGAGTTTGTTCTCTGAATCTATACCTCCTGCTTCTCCCGGGACAGAATTGGCGTTCCTTGCCAATACCGCGGCGATTTTAGAAGCTCAGTTGGGGGATGGAAGTGGTTCTTCTGGTAACCAACGGCCGGAAAATCAGAATCCAGCGAAACAATCCGCTCTGTCGTTTACGGAACCACTCCAGAGATCAATGTTAGGATCGGGGATGGCCAGGGTGAAGTCCGCATCGACCCCTGCACTTGTCCCGACCTCGGTGACCACTCCGGATCACATCCCACCAGTGCCGGATTTGGTTTACGATGATGGGAGGTCCAATTTTGGATTCTTCTCGAACCCGCAGATTCCATCCTTCCTCCCGCAGCCACGGTCGAGGAAGAGTGGAGCTCAAGATGAAGCCGATCGGAAGTCTCTCGCTCCTTCACACAAGTCGAGGAAATCTGCAAAGGAGAAGGACAGGGATACTGTACCGAGAGCCAGGAAACTATCATCGAGGCTCCGGTCTTTAGCTAGCTCGAGTACGAACTCGCTTAGGTCGTTTGGTCGACCGAGTTTGAGCTCGGAGACGAGTGTGTCATTTGAGGGTCCTACTACGGTTTCGATCGAACCTGTGACTCCTCAAAACACTGGGGGTCATGAGAATGGGAGACTCGGAGTTGGGATTGAGAGCCCTGGGAGTCGAAGTCAGATCAGCCAGGGAAGCGGGAGTGAGTGGGGTTCTCCACCCAGGAGGAGGGATGTACTTGGAAGAGCTTCATCGTTCGCGGATCGACTGTTGACTCGCGCAGGGAAGGCCAGGTCGACTCCCTTGGAGAACTCCCAAGGTAATGCACTAGACCATCGCTGGCCTTTAATCGGTAGCTGACATCTTAGTGTGCAGATTCTATTTCGAACGATTATTTGACTCCGATGAGAACCAATACGGTCTCTGACAGGGAGGCTTCTAGTGAAAGCCAGAGAAGCACAAATGCGAAGAAGTATAGCACCACGATCGCTCGCACTACTTCACCACCTCGGGTTGAAATTCCTTTCTTCAGGAGCGAAGCAGTGACGAGGACGCCTTCGAACAATTCGAATTCTTCGGACTACTTATCGACGGGTTTAAAGGCTCTCCCATCTATCCCTCTTACCCCTTCCACACCCGGGTCTTCTTCGTTCTTGGATGCGGCTGAGCTGTTTGACGCGTTCCCAAGCGTTCCACAGGACTTGCCGACTGGTCCTGGGACTTCGTTGTTGAGCGGGTTTAGACTCGAGAATGATTCGGACCTGGGACTGGGAGGAGGATTGGGGAAAACGGCGACAATTTCTTCGAGCCATCGGCCCACATCCTATCGGTGAAGACTGACCCACCCTGCCTTTAATTTCCTTGCGTCACTGCGTCACCTTTCCAAACACGGTCCCTTTTCCTTCAGGATCATGCATCCGCCCCTCCGCCCCCTTGTTTTAACACTCCCCCCCATCAACTCCTGGTCATTACTGTCGGTTCGTCGGTTTCTGCCACTCCAGGTGATTCGTTACTTACTGTCATTCACAGAGCGCCGATTGGGACACACGATACATCAAATATCTTGCATAGATGGAACTCCCTTTCTCTTGTTTTACCCTCTCCCGACTTCCCTTAATTGACCTTCCACCCTCGTTTCTTGTAAATTATTCGTGATCTTGGCTCCCAGCACACCCACTCTCATCTAATCATCCCTCTCTCTTCTCATCATGACGTTGTTGTCGATACAGTACTTCGCAGGTTACAACGCTCGCTACATACGTTATTTAGTCTCTAGTACCTAGACGAGATTTGCTTCCCCACCGCTGGCAAGCTGGCGAGCGGTTTCACCTCTCACGTGACTGTGAATACACAGATGAAATTCCCACAATCACGTCGCTCATCCTTGATTCGAGCTCAGACCGTTCCGCCTGTATACCCGTCCACCCTTCCTCCTCCCGGTGTAAATGCCCTCCGCGCCGCGCAAATCTTCCGGTAACCCGCGTAACAAGAAGCATATTCCGTATCGCCACGATGATCTCCAGCATGGCAAGCGAACTGGTATGGCGGTGGACGTCATCGACAGGAACTCGGATGACTTCGAGCCGTTCGACAAGATTCTCAGTCAGGCCGACACCAGGACTCCGCCACGCGTAAAGGGGAACAAACGGAAGAGCATTGTACCTTCTCCGTTGTACGAAGACGAGGACGGGGAAATGTCTATGGATATGGCCAGTCCAATATCATACTTCAGCTCTCATCGCGCCCGTGTCCCCGAAAGCCTAATCAATGCTGGTCCTTCCGCCCGGACCTCCTACTTCTCGCCTGAAGTTGATTTCGACGAGGTTCCGTCCCCACGAGTGTCTGTTGCTGCTATCTCGAGGAGGCGATCGTCGGTGAAGTTGAACGGAAAGTCACCTGGTTCTGGGCTCGGACGGTCGAGGTTGTCACAGTCCCATGTCAGTGCAACACCGAAGTCCGCTACTTCCCGGAAGAGCATGGCGGAGCTGTCGCCTGGATTACCCGGGGATTCTGACGAAGATTTGGACGATGGGTTCGAGCCGCCCCCGACTTTCGAATATCGCTCGCATAATGCACCACTATCCCCTTCGCCCGAACAACCCAGCTTCCACGATCTCAGTAGGGAGGAGGACGAGCCACCAGTCACGCCCGAGCATGATGTTGTTACTCGCGTAGGCGATTCTCGACAAAAATCGAAGGGTCGGTCCAGTCGAAAGAGCAAGGGAGACGACAAGCCGTTGTTCTCCCCTGATAGCGAGGACGAGCAACCTGAAGCGTCGACGAGTAAACAAACGAACCGGAGGAAGTCATCGAAGGCCAGCATTGCGCGGGTCGAGCTCGAACAGGACGAAGAAGCTGAAGTCGAGGAGAACCCCCAGGAGGATGTGGAGATGGAGATGGAGTTTGACGCACCTATCGAAGAAGACTTCGAATCTCGACGGAGCAGGAAGCTGTCATCTATTATTGAGGCGCCTGAACCGGAGGAGGAGGAGGAGGACGAACCAGACCCCATGGACTTCGAACAAGATGCTGGACCTGACGAGCCACCAGAGGACCAACCTGATGAACCGCCAGAGGAAGCAGGTGAACCGCCGTCTGTTAACCTACCGAAAAAGAGGGGCCGCAAGAAGATCTCTTTCGACGAGAACTCCGCGGAAGCTCGACGTCCCACCAAGAAGCCTCGTTCAAACCGTATACCCCTCGCAGATAGGACCTCGGACTCGCGTTATGTCTCGATTCGCCCCGGTAAGCCTCGCTCCTTATTACATCCCTCGAATCTCTCACCTAAACAAACTCTTTTTTGGCTCCTATTGCGCATAGTCACTGCGTCTCCTGAAAACCCACAGGGATTGCGGAGGGGTCGCAGGTACCGGTATGCTCCCTTGAAGTGGTGGTGTTTGGAGAAGGTCGTCTATGGTACCGACCCCGAAGGCGACCAAGACAGTGACGAAGAGGTCGATGAGAAGCCTGTTACTCTCGTACCTCCAATCAAGGCCATCCTTCGCGTTACACAGGATCCCGTAGAACCCCTTGGGAAGAAACACAAGAAAAGGCGAGGGAAGAGCGTCACTGTTGATCCAGAGTCCATTCCGTTCCCCGAAGCGGGCTGGGACAAGGATACAGAATCCTTTGGACACGTCCTGGATTACGCTACCAAGGAGGAGGTCAGACGGAGAGTTGCATTCACGACGCGGATGTCTCGCGATACACATGCGAAGAAGGCGGACTACTCGTACCAGAAGATATTTAGTGAGGGGGATAAAGTTGCTGCCGGACACATCCAGTTGGAACCTGGGGCGGAGAAACCGAACAAGAGTTCGAAAGATAATTCATACGTGCGTTCTTCCCTCTGTGCTTTACGTTTGGTAAGCTTGCTGATGTTGGAATGGCAGATATTCCACGTCATACAGGGTGCCGTACACGTCAAGGTCCACACCACGAGTTTCATGATCTGTCAAGGAGGATGTTTCTTGGTCCCCCGTGGTCAGTGACGTTAGTTTTGCACTCCCGATAAGTTGCCAATCCTGATCGCCGCGTTCAGGGAACTACTACTACATCAAGAACGTATGTGATAGGACCGTCAAGATCTTCTTCGCCCAGTATCGCGATCCATCAGAGGGCGAGGAGGATGGAGAGTCGGAGGAGCGGACGAACGAGAGAGCTAGTCGTCCCACTGAAGTGTCTGAACGACCAACACCACCCATCGTTCAACGCGGGAAGACGAAAGGTCGGCAGGCCAAGGGTAAGGAGAAGGCCCCTGTAAAGACCGGGCCACCGAAAGGGAGGAAGAAGAAATAGCTGTAGATCCCTCAATTTCCTTTCTCTTGGACCGTTCCACTGGCTTTCCTCCCCAAGCCCCCCGATCAGAGGACGCTCTTCTCATTCCCCTATGCACACGGTCTGGATATGTCCCACCCTTGTTCGATGTTCAGTAGTTAGAACGCATGTACCCACTGTATTATTGGTAGGGACAGCCTACAAGGTTATCGCTATGTCATCATTTTGCTACACGGAACGAGGATAATGACCACCATCCTCAGCACACTGCAATAGTGTACCACTGGGGCTGGATACAGGGGTTAAGTTGGGCGGATACATGTCCCCCTCGATACAATCCCAACATCGACAGGGATGGATGCGGATAGAGTTTAAATGAGGATTCGATAGGTTAACCAAGAAGGGGATGAAGTAATCAAACAGTTGTTTGTTTATCCAGCCTCAGGGGGGGTTGCGGCAGGACTTTGATTTCGGATCCGTCCTTCAGGCTGGTGATTGAAGTTTACCCCACCATCGGCAGTGCTGCACCAGTAATCGGTGTCCTCTGTTGGGTCCCCGATCCCATGTCTATCCATTCAAACCGTTTCAGCTTCTCACCCTAACGTACACCACCAAACAAATAAATTAGAACTCACGCATCCAATAAATGCTCTCGTGCCTGAGTAGGTTCTTCGAGATCGTGATCATCCCCCACCCTCCAGCAATGCACGCAATCCCACAGCTCGCTGACGGGATGCTGGCCGACCGACGTGACATCTGGGAGTTCGTCGTCTTTGAGGGCGCGCCAGTCGGTGATTTCCAAATCACCATACGCGACCTTCTGTACCTATTCCTTAAGAGTGAGATTTTGGATGTTCTAAGGGAATGGGAGGAACATTTTTCTCACCAAAGAACGCCAACCTCCAACCTCCATGTTCAAGACAGGTTTCTTCGGATCCTTGGAGAATATCACAACCCTGCAGTGCACGTTATCCAATTCCTCTGCGGTCATCTTCTCCGGATCTCCAACCCCCAGGTCTGTAATGAGCTTGGCGACCGCAGCCATGACCTTGTTCTCGAAGACAATGTGGGGAGCGACCACGCTCCAAAGGATCCCCTCGTTGACACTGGCCTTATCCCACACCTCCCTCCTCACCGAATTCCACATCTCGTTGAGCACATCTTCCGCCCTAGCTGCCTTAGACACGAGACCGTTACTAAACCAGGTGGTCGCGAGTTTCAACGGCTCTGGAGAAGTATAACCCGGCGGCAAAAGCTTCAAGAGCATCTCCTCTCGATCTTTCCGGATCTGTGCAGTGAGTCCAGGCAGTTGCTCCACAATCCCGTTCTTCAACTCCTCGAACGCTTCCTCATCACCGCAGCCGAGGACGCCGCTGATATGCGGAACATTCGCGATCGTGCCCAGTGTCGGGAAGAAATCTCGAGGAGCCATACTGGATCGGCGGAACGCCGAAACAATCTTCCCCAGGACATCAATTCGCACCTTCCTTTTCTCCAGACGTTCATCCGCAAGCCGCATTTCCATAGTCTTCGCAAGGTACGCGATCAAAGAGTCCTTGATGTTCTCCCATCCTGGATATAGCTGAGTAATCACAGCGAGTATGGACCCGCGGACGGACGAACATACCTTTGTCGGTTAACGATTTGGATGTTCTTACACCTGGCTGGTACTTAAGGCCATCGTATACCAGGGGGTAGGTACGGAGTTCGTGGCCCCATCCTTCTTCTTCGAGCCTGACGAGAATCCTTGATGACAGCCATCAACCAGAGAATTCATGTAGAAAAAAAAACGGAAAGACCTACCGTTTGTAACGCCTGGTACGCTCATGGTCCAAAGTATCCTCTCTATCAACAGTTTGGTCTTCTTCCCAAGGCGCAATCGCTTGCATATGCTGTCACGTCACTCAGTACTCCACGAAGTGCGGGAAAAAAATCTCCACGGCTCACCGCTCGACGGGCTTGCCTCTTGGCTCCATACATTTTCACGACATCATACAAGTCCTTTCCCGCATCAAACTCCTTTCGACACGCACCGATGAAATTGTGGACATCGTCCCGTAACGTGACAAACGTTTTCCCGCTTCTTCCTGGTTCGACTGTGCGAGAAGAATCAGACATTCTGCGCCAGAAACTTGTTCCGTTGGGTCTCTCTACCTTTCAACAGATCGGAACCAAGGAAACCTCCCAGTTCCAACGAATCGCCGAGTCGGAGCACACTGAGTGCGTCCTCGATGCCAGCATCTAACACCTTGTCCCACATTTGTTCCCCGGTGTATACCCTGTGCAAATGAGGAGAATCACAGACGGTTGATGAGCAGGCAAGTGGTCAAAACCTCGAGAGACCCACTGATCCGGTAAGCATCGTTTGCAGATCCTCCTTCGGAAGTACCAATTAACCGGAGGACGCGCTCTTCCACAGGCCTATCCCATCTTGAATGGACAGGGAATGGCTGATGAGAATGGGGGAACCTACGTAGCACGCGATATGGAACAGAACAGTCGAATACTCGATCTCGTTCATGTGGGAGGGGCATGGAGGGAGCCCCTCAACGGACCCCAGCGCGGCCTTCCAAATATTCTTCGTAGAGCGACTGGTGAGCACACGTCGGAACTCCTTGTTGGTCCATGACATCCGGATGAGGTCCCGGGGAGCAAGGCAGGAGAATATCTATCGGTAAATGACATGAACTTGGTCACCGTCTTGGCAGAGAGGGGGAGAGGAGAAACCCACTTCATACAGGACATCCAAAGGTATTTCTGTGATCATACCCAACTTACCCTTCTTCGTGATCCGTGCGCCGGAGGACTTGGCTATAGCTTTCTGCTTACCCCTAGCCTTGGTCGTAGAAGCTTCCGGCACTTGGATATTTGCGTCTTCATCAGAGCTAGTGTCTATCTCACTAGAGTCACTCCAGCGGAAATTGGTTTGTTTTGCTCGTGTTCGGCGGCGGCCGACCATAGTTCGAACAGCCGAGGTGGTGGTGAAAGATAGAGCAGATTAACCTTGGCCTCCCGCCGCAGCAATCAATCGGCCCGTCTTCAAGTTTCTCACGATTGCCACGCCAAGCAGGTCGTCATTGCGCACAAGGCTCTGGCTGGGGCTGTGGCGCCCGAATGTGTAATAATTATCCATGAACCTAGAATAATGGTGAACATAAAGTCTATTCTTCCGCTGTCTCATCGACCACCATGTCCGCGATCTTCTTATCACCTTCGTCTGTCGGTTGCGGTTCCCGATAGAAGTCGACATCACGCCTATTCCTGACTTCCCGATAGTAATCCGTATCCGTAACAACCTCGACGGAATGGCTGATCAAAAAGTCAGACTGAAGGGACAAACAAATTTGCCAATCCTTAAGCTTACACAGTCATGATATGTGTCTTGATCTCGCTGAAACCTTTCCCCCTTGACACCAAATCACCAGTCCGCCAGCAGTGCATGCACGACCACTGGCTCTTCTCTGAAGGAGTTTCGCGTTGCCGAAACTCTGGGAGTTCGTCCGGTTTAAGGACCCTCCATTCCGGCTTGTCTACATCCTTCCCCTTGGCCTTCTCCTTGTCGAGGGCCTGGAGTTTTCGTGCCTGTTAAAAAATAAAATAAGTAACGGTCGATTCCAGCTCGCGATAATATCACCAGTTGACGCCAATCAATTACTTGCAAACTCAAAGCGCCTTGGAACCAAGCAATTCGGCAACGGATCTCATCCATTTCACGGTATGTCATCTTTTCGGGGTCACCTCCACAGGTCAGGACGACCTTTCTAGTAGCCTTCGAAATAGCTTCCGCAAAAAGGACCTTTTCCGCCGGCCAGGTCCATGGATTCCCCGTGAACTCGGTCAGTTGTACCTCAGGTCTACTTACCTCTGAGGGACGAGTCCTGAAGCACACGTGTTTGAAGACTTCCTGATGCCGCAGCGCTACCTTGCAACACCAGCAAGTAAACCATACAGTCGCGAGTTCGAGTGAGTCTGGTGTGGCCGCACCCCACGGCAAGATCGAAGTGATCTGTTCTTCCCTCTTCCTACGGATTTCGGTCGAGAGCTGGGGAAGACGATCAGGCAGACCGTCTACGAGGGCGGCAAAAGATTCGTCGTCGCCGGTGAGGGTCGTGTCGAGGATATCAGGGATCCAACACACGTCTGAAACGAGAGGAATGAAGTCATTTGCTGGGTGTAGCGACCTCTTGTACGCGAAGATCGGGGTTCGCAAGGCGGAAACTCGAGTGCTGAGACATTCGCGTTGTTCTTGAGAAATACGTCGCGCCTTGCGGCTCTCCATGAAGGCAAGGACTGGAGCCTTTACTTCAGCCCATCCTAGGCAGGATTGAGCATCATTCTTGTAGAGATCTTGACACAATCTTACCTTTATCTGTGAGCGGTTTCGAAATCCCGACGCCGGTAACCTCGTCCAGCCCACAATAGGACTGAAGGTTTTCAGAAAGCTCGTCTCCCCATCCTTCTTCGAACAGCTTCTCCAGAACCCTGTAAATCTGGTGGTTACTGGAAGCATTACGTCAGTACGAAAGGCTTCGCGTACGAGTACAATCGCTGGAATTTCGCTTCTTTCAATTCTTCCTTCTTGTCTTGAGCCTGGAGGCGTTCCCATGCTTCCATACAGTTAACATGCTGGTAAAAGTCAATGCACGTTGTTGTACGCAATGCAATGTACTCACGTTGGTCCTGATTTCTCTCAAGGTCTCGCATCGATTAACAAAATCGAGAAGGTCCCTTCCGGAGGATTGGATTTGCAAAGCTTCATCCGCAAATCTTTCGATGTCCTCTTTCAAGTAATAGACATTACGACCGCCGTGTGCCACTAGAACGGATGTATGAGTAGCTTGTCAGTTTGTCGAAGGAAGCGGGTCACCTTTCGCGTAGATTCTAGGCATAAACTCGCCGATCCCGTGGACTCGAATCTGCTTGAAGGCCGCGTGTAGGCCTTTCTTGCCAACGATATTCCAAGCCCCAAAGTAGTCAACAACCCTGTAGATGGGAGATTAAGTCCTTCTTTAGTTCCATGTATTGTGTGACATACGCATTTGCAAGGCACGATTTGCAAAATCTGCGCCTAAACTCCCAGACCCCAGAAGACCGCGGTTTCGTACACCCCTGTAGCATTTTCGGCCGTAAGTTCATGCTAAAGTCGCTAGGAGCCTATTACTAACCGAGCAGCAGGGGCTAAACAAGAGGGCGGCATATGCGGGTTCAGGCAGATCACTTGGGCAGGGGGGTAATTCATCAACAGAAGCCAACGACGTCTTCCAGATCGGTTTTGACGAACGGTCGGTCAGAACGGCCCGAAATGTTTTCGTTGTCCAGGACACCTTCAACAAATCCCGAGGGTGGAGCAACGAGAAGATCTGGGGACCGGAAATCTAAGCACAGACACTGGCAGAGTAGCAGAGGACACACCTCATACATGACGTCCAAAGGCATAGTCGGGAACTTGGACAGTTTACCACTCCTCCTCCTCCTCGTCTGTTTCGCGTCAAAACCGCTTCGTTCCGGCTTGGTCTTTCCACGGCGTGGGTCCAGAGTGGGGTGGTCATGGCCATCGTCGGAGTCGTAGTCGTCCTCGGTGTCCTGAGCACCTTCGTAGTAGTTCAGGACCGTCTTGACGGATCTGCGAGGCTGTAGGCGCGAACTCATGTGTTGCAGGCTGTCGTGGTTCTCTGCAAAGGCACAATGGGAGGAAAGAGGCCAGGACAGCCCGACTCACGTGCCGAGTCTTTGGGATTGAGGAGCCCCCGAAACGGAAATGAAACTTCCATCCCCGATCAAAACCGCTCCGAGATTCCGGGCAGTCGGACTTGGGGTGGAAGGGCACAGGCTGGGATTGTGAGTACTCGAGCTCGGTTCCCCAAATCGTTACATATATCTATGTTTCTCTACAGCTCACATGCGGGTCGAACCTCTGACGGTTTGCATCCATTATCCTGGTACAAGGCATAATATCGAGTAGGCATATTATTACACGGGCGCGACTCGTGCCAAGTGAAGACCTTGGATGATGACTGCCCTGTGAATGACTGAAATCATCCGCATTGCTGGCACGTGCCACGGGTTGGTCCTCACATTGGCCTTGAGGAGAGGGGACCAGTCGCGGGCAGCGCCCGGTGTGCTCCGCTTAGATGCCTTGGTGAGGGATTCGGCCCGGGGCGTCGGGTTGGTGCATACAGGTAGCTGTTATAGGGGGGTATAGAAAGGCACACTTGTATTCATGTACGTACAGTCGTACATACAGCTCTGCGGGTCTACGGAGGGGCCGATTCTATCCGCTTGTTCAGCTTATTTCGGGACGGCGTGAGATTCCTCTAGGCGAGTG
>Ga0307517_10001961_pt1 | contig 33557 bp, 17 predicted proteins | sample 23_EM_MG_FD_194515 | JGI IMG/M metagenome (GOLD analysis project Ga0307517, IMG submission 194515) | Populus trichocarpa ectomycorrhiza microbial communities from riparian zone in the Pacific Northwest, United States - 23_EM | ecosystem: Host-associated > Plants > Roots > Unclassified | place... | reverse complement strand
AGCAACCAGCAAAATCTTTTTATTTCCATAGATATTTATTATATATACACTAAAAGTAAATTGTGTTTTTATATAAAAATAATATAATTATATATATATTTTTTACCGTGGTGTATTGTAGTTGTGAAAAAATTATAATTTTTGGTTTTTTAGAAAACAAAGTTTTTTTTAATACTTTATATTTTTATCATTTTACACTTTGTCTATTTATCATAATTTTTCATATTATTTTTTTATAATATTTTTTTAGTTTTTCTTTACATTTTTTTTGTAAAAAATATTATTTTTTATTTTTTATACTTTGAACATTTATCACTCTATATTTTGTCTATTTATATCATTTTTTTATTCTTATTTTTATTATTTTGCAATTTGTTTTTCTTTTTTACAATTTTTTTTAGAAAAACTATCATACAAGAATTAAGGAAACAATGTTTTACTATAGCAATTGCAATATTGTTCAATTCTCCTGCTATGTTAAAAATTAACTTGAAATCTTATGTGTTTTTATTAACATATATGATTTTTACTATATTTTATTATATGTTAGCATTGATTTTTTTATTTATAGTTATATTTTTTATTCAATATAAAAAATACATTAATAACAACTACAATTTAATTATTTTGCATTCGACTTACAATGAGGTAAGTTGAATAAATATATTAATACTTTATTTTTTTTTATTTATTGGCACAAATGGTTCTCAATATATTTATTTAAATGCATGCATAAGTTTTTATATATAATTAGATTTTTTTAACAAAAAACTTGCATATATATATATATATATATTTATATTTTTCACAAAAAATAATAATTATCCGACTGAAACAAGAGTAAAATAACCAGCAACAGATATACATGAGTGAAGTCTATGGAAAGAAAAACTGCTGGAAAATAGTAAATGTTGATGGAATATTCGATTGGTATATAGTGAAGATTCTATCAGCATTTTATAATACTAATATCATTGTCGAAAATTTGTTTACTGGGGTTTCTATTTTGTCGACATTGAAAAGAATATTCCATCGACTTTAACATAAATTGATTATAGCGTCTCGTCTTCACAGGGAGAGATATATTTTAAAAAATTAAATTGATAAAATAATATTTTGAATAGTATAAATATAATTTTTTTATTATACATATTTCAATGAAAAAAAACTATCTAAAAAGCATATAATTGTATCGAAATAAAAAAATTAAATATTTTTTTTAATAAGTTTGATGTTATTTTTTTCACATGGCTAGCTGCATATAATTGATTTATTTTTTTTGTCGGCTCTATTTTATTAGTTTTGGTTTTTGTAAGAGATATATAAAAATAACATTTAAAAAAAAACATTTTAAAATTTTTTATTTTTCATTTAGCACACCCCATGAGTTGATATTAATAAAAATAGGTGTGCTTGCTAAATAAAAAAATGAAACCAATGGAGTAAAGCTGACACTTCTGGATGGAGACTGGTTGATATCTATAGGTTGGGTGGCTGGGTTCGTTGGGGGAGGGTAGTTAGAATTAAAATAGAAGAGAGAGGTTGTTGTTTTCTGAATTAAGAAGGAGGAATGGGAGAAGACAATTTTATTAGTTTTTATTCCACAACAGTTTCCATTGAAAATTACACAAAAAAATTTTCTGTCGTAATTTTCATAGATGAATAACAATGCTATATTTTCCGTCGGCATTTTCATTGTTTTTTTCTTCTAATTTTCTAATAGTGAGGTCATTAATGGGGAGGGAATTAGGAAATTTCTTTGTCGTATACGAGTACGGATTGTTAGGGAATGCAGGAGCAAGAGTATTGAGGAACATCGAAGACGAGGGGGTTTGTTGAACTCATTTTCCAGATAATTAGCTGCTGCTGTCCGGTTTCTTGCTAGATGCTCAGCATTCACCATGCAAAAATGGAAACTATTTGACAGTACTGAGCTGTTACTCTGACGAATGTGAATGTTAGCCTTTGGAAGATGTTTATTTTGAGAAATAATGACGGATATATATAATTAGTGTTCGTTTAGCTGTTAGTCAGGATTTGTATGACAAGATCTGATTGAATTTTTTGTTCTTGTTAGGAAAGAATATTAATTCCAGGCTAGCTCAAAGAGGCAGTGAAGGTGATGTAACTGCTGTATTAGGATACAGAAGAGAACATATGAAAGGAAGGGAATTTCTGAATGCAGGCGGCGATGGCATATTCCACTCATTTTTCTATTTTGCAAAGGCCATATCAATACTAAAATGCCTTGCAGTTTTTGTAACTTACGCGCATATTAATTAATTTCTCTAGATCAAGAAATTAACGGCTATGTAAGTTTTCAATGGCTCTAAAATTTATAACAGTTTACGCGCATCTCGATTAAACTTTCAAAGTCAAGAAGTTAATGACCATGTAAGTTTTCAGTGGCCCTAAAGTTTATAACATTTAAATTGATATTTTTTATTTTTAATATTATCACATAAATAATTTAAAAAATTAATTTAAAACAAATCAAAATCAAAATTTTACAAAACTTTAGCTGAACGCTGCCCCCAAACATGCTGATAGACGTGGGTTCACTTTCTGTTGATGATGGATTCTTGGTGAGAAGTCAAGCACTTGTCATTATATCATTAATGTATATAATTTGTTTTGGTGTTTTAAAAATATTTTTTAAAAAGATTTAAATTTTTATTTATTTTAAATTAATATATTTTTAATATTTTTAGATTATTTTTAAAAAATAAAAAGATATTATTTTAATATATTTTTAAGTAAAATTTTCTTTAAACTTGAAAGCTGAAAGAGCAACGTTGGGAATTTGTATCAAGGAAATGGGGAGTTTTTGCACGATGTCTGTGAGGGAATTTCGGAGTTTTGAGTGCCTAATATTTCAAAAATGAAATTGGTTTTCCATGGTCATGCTTTCAAAAACACAAGGGCAGCTTGCTGAAACTATTAATTTTATGGATCTCTTAATTCAATTGTGATGATTTGTAATTAGATTTGAGACATGGATTTTCTCTCACTGTAATCATCCCAAGTTTATAATACACTGTATAATAAAAATAAAAGCAATTTTAATTTATTAACTTTTTATCTCTTGTAATTTAAATTATTAAATATAAAATTAACGATGAGTTTTGTAAGATGAGTACCGTCTTATTATTGAATCAAGAATCAAAACCAGACTTAAACTGTTAAATATAAAATTAATAATAAGATTTGAAATATAAACATCGTCTAATTGAAATCTACTTAAAACAGATTTAAAATAACTCACATATATACATATAATTTAACATTTTAATGTATTTCTAGTTTTCACAATTTAACTATACTTTTAAATAAAAAATATTTTAGAAAAAACAACTTTTAAAAGTGTTATTTAATCTCTACTCTAAGCACATACGTTACGTTACTTACTCTCTTGTTTAAACGGATCCGTTACACCATCCGTGATTCAAATCCCCATCTAAAACCAAACCCCTCGCTCCGTCACCCGTCCCTCTAACGTCGTCTTCCCAACATCATCTGCTTCACCCCCAAATCGAAATCTTAACCCTAACCCTAATTTCCAATGGCCACCGACGATTTCCCCCTCATCGACGAGCCACCTCCTCACCCTCCAACGCGCCACCCATATTCCGTCACAACCACCGGTGATTACTACTACTCCGATCACGACAAATCCGCGGCCACACCGTCCTCGAAACGCAACCAGCAAAACCACTACTACAACAACAACAAGAGATCGAAATCAAACAGCATCACGGAGATAGAATCTTGTGATTACCGTGATTACAGGAAGGATAGAGAGGAATGGAGCGATGCGGCGATATCGTGTTTGTTAGAGGCGTATACGGAGAAGTATAATCAGTTGAATAGAGGGAATTTGAGAGGGAGGGATTGGGAGGAAGTAGCGGAAGCGGTGAGTGAGAGAGGAGGGAGTAATAAGAAGAGTGTGGAGCAGTGTAAGAATAAGATTGATAATTTGAAGAAGAGGTATAAAGTGGAGTTACAGAGGATTAGTGGGAGTGGGAGCAGTTGGCATTGGTTTAAGCATATAGAGGCTATTATGGGGAATGCATGTAATGGGAAGAGTGGTGGTGGTGGAGAGAGTGATGGTGGCGGTGGTGGAGGGAGTGGTGGGAATGTTAATGCGGCGGTTAAGCAAGTTAAAAGGTAGTGTCTTGTTTCGGTCTTGTGTTCAGGTTGTGAAAGTTTGGATTTTTACAGGTGTTCTTGTTTGTTTGGCAATGCTTGATCATGCAGATTTCGAAACTTGATTATTGGATTTCGGTTAAAGTAGCCAGGTGGTTCTGGAATGGTATGACATGGTGCTGGAGGATCTTGCTACGACTGACTGATCTTTTGTGTTAACGTTTATATGCAGGTATACATCTGGCAGTGCTGCATTTGCTAATACTCTCAAAACTAAACCAGTGCCAAATTTAAAATGGCGGAGAGTGGTGTTTAAAATAAGTGGTTCTGCATTGGCTGGGAATTGCCAGAATATTGATCCTAAGGTGCAAGATTCAGTATTTGGATGATTATAGTATGTTTGGACACTGATGATATCGGGAATATGCAAGCTAAATTGCCTTCTTTTATTTCTAGGTAGCTATGCAGATTGCTCGGGAAGTAGCAACAGCTAGCCGCGGTGGACTGGAGGTCTTGCCCTATTCCTTTTCCTTGTTGGTTTTCTGCAACGCTAATTCAAATTGCAAGATTGCTTACTCGTATGTGGTTTTTATAGATTGCTATTGTTCTTGGAGGTCGCAATTTCTTTTGTGGAGACTCATGGATATCTGCTACTGGCTTAGAGAGGCCTACTGCGTATCAAATCAGGTAATTCACCATACTCCTAGAGCTTGTATTGCATCACCATACTCCTAGAGCTTGAACATTATCTATGTTCGCCTTTACAAGTAGCTTGTATAAATAGCTTATAGCTTTCTTTGCAGTCTTCATCCTAAACTTAATATATTGCTAGTTTTTGACAATATGGTAACTTATGATGTAATGTCAGCATGATGGCAACAGTTATGAATTCAATATTGCTTCAATCAGCTTTGGAGAAGCATGGTGTTCAGGCTCGTGTGCAAAGTGCATTCGCAATGCCAGAGTTAGCTGAACCTTATAGCAGGCAACGGGCCATCCGGCATCTTGAGAAAGGAAGAGTTGTCATATTTGGTGGTGCTGGGGCTGGTGCTGGAAATCCACTATTCACTACTGACACCGCAGCAGCTCTGAGAGCTTCAGAGAGTATTCCCCTCCTGCTTGCTTTTATTATATCTTGTGTTCTGCTGTTTACTGGAAATCTTGATGCGTGTTTTTTTTATAATGTTTTTTGGTTATCAGTTAATGCAGATGCGCTCCTTAAAGGTACCACTAATGTTGATGGTGTCTATGATAATCATGCTGGTAACAGCAATGCAATACTGGATCACATATCATTCAGAGAGGTGGTTTCCAGGGGTGTTACCTCAATGGACATGATGGCAATTACTTACTGTGAAGAGAATGGAATTCCTGGTATGTAATGATTTTCCTATACTCATTTGCTCTTGCTATATCAGCCTCTCTCGCATAGTTGCATTCTCCCATTCCCACATCTTACCTTGCTAATGCTGCGTGCTCTCTCCCTGTCATGTATAGTGGTCATCTTTAATTTGCTCGAGCCTGGGAATATCTCAAGAGCATTATGTGGAGACCAAGTTGGCACTTTGATTGATCAAGCAGGAAGGATTAGTTAACGCATATGGATTCTTGCTTACGCCTCTAAGATTGATGCTAGTTAAATGATGCATCAAAACCATTTAACTATAATCTAATTATGGGCACCAGCTCACAAGCACTGGAGACTGGCATTGGCAAAACCCATTTGGCATTAATTCAGAGCTGCTGCCTGCAATAAATGAGGCGGGCAGGAGGATTTTGCTATACAACTCTTACCAGGGTTTGGTTACTCGGGCAGGTGGTGAATAAACGTGGAATGCACAATGCTGCTTCACTGTGACAAATAATTTTCTTCCTAGTGTTGTATCCTGTGTAAATTTTTCCGTTTTTCATAACGATAAACAAAGCAGGGGAGATGGCATCACATGATGTATATAACGATTATTCATTTATAGTGATTGTTAAAAGGGAAGAGATGTTTCAGTTTCAACGAGGTAGCCGTGGAAGTGTGATGATCCATTTGGGTCTCTTAGTTTTGAGGGGATTCTAACGCGTCGGAAGGAAGAAATGAAATATGGGCAACACCAGAACATGGCGATTAATTTATTACGAACAAAATCACATGTTATATGAATCTTGCTATGTACATGTATGGTTATAGATAAAAACAATGTCTGACCAGCTTGTTTGAACATAATAAAGTCACATGTTATATGAAATATGGGCAACAAACTGTTCTTATTGAGGGAGAAAACTAGCTACGATGATGACAATAGCAGGATGAAAAGCTGACCTCTTCGATATAAATCAGCCTTCACTGCAGCACTTCATGCTTGCTCTTTTATGCTCTTTTGTGTGGGATTTCTTATTATGTTTCCAATGAATGACTATGCTAAGATGTTGTGCTACTAACTCTACATTCTCTGTATGAACAGTCCCGATACCAAAATCTGAGGTTTCTGCACCAATCCTATGCCTGTGTTGCTTGAGAGCTCAAATAAATCTCAAACTTCTTCTGGCAAAGCTTTAAACTCTATTTACCTCCCATCTATGAAAAACCTCAACCAATTATATGGAGAATTGATGGATAAATCAATGTGCATATAATAGAGTTATAAGGTACTCACTGTCTTAAAATAACCTTCGTATATAGAAAGACTATCGAGTGCCTCATAGTCTGCCTTCACCCCAATAAACTGACTAGCTAGTTGAGCACAACCAGCATCTGGCCACCTGCAGCCTCCATCTCTTGTGCGTAATGGGCATAAAGTATCGCACACTCGACCAAATGGATTATTGGAAACAACATCATCTGCCGCTACTGAAATGGAAACTGATAGATCTGACTTATCTTCATGTTGGACAATACCAACAGATTCTCTTGTAGAAGGAGAAAACACAGATTTCTGTGAATTTTTCACAGGGCTGGTCTCGATATCAACAGTAGTATCACCACCACTAGCATAATGAACTTTGCATCCCAATGATTGTATGGCTCGCTTTATGGCTGCAGTTTCCTTGCTGGCCCTCTTGGCCAAGGCCATAGCAGAGCTACTGAGCTGCTTCTCATTCCGTAATTCTGCAGACAATGACTCCACAACAATTGCAGTTTCTTTAGCTTTCTTCTCAGCCCCTTCTTTTGCCTGGTTATTAATTTGACAGGAAGTAGGGATTTAATAAAAAAAAGCAGACTTGTAAACATCATGAAATAAAATGAAAGGAAAAGTAAGCCACCGCTGGCCATATGTCACTAGGTTTCTGCATAATGATGCCCTCAAAGACAGCAAGAGAGAGATTGAAAGAACATAATACTATAACCCAACAGTCTAGGAAAAATCATATCAGCCTACATGACTGCAAAAGGTCATGTTTTAGTGTGAAAATATTGTACTGGTTCAGTAGAAGGAAAGCAGTTCATTACCTTCTGTAGTTTGGAGAATTTTATAGACATTATCCGACATTGAGCTTCAAGCTCCCCAGCTTGGGCTTCTGAAGGACAAGCCCACCGAAGGTGGAATTGGGGCCACAGTGTTGGGGCTAAGGCTGCTGCTGGAGGTAACAATGGACCATTATGTTTCAGAGGACTGTAAAAAGGGTTACAGTGCACATGAGACCTTCCTTCTGAAGAACGCAGATCGGCCAAATAAGCCCACAAGCACCCACAAGCTTCAGAAATACCAACTTGCTGCCTTTCCTTCTCACTGAAAATTTAGATTAAGCACCCAGAAAGAGGAATTTTAATGCTTCCAAAACAATTGGAGTAAAACAAAAAGGAGCCATTACATGCTAGAGAGGTTAGAGTAAACAGAAAGGGTTCTCCAGACACAGTATCCTAGTGTTCAGCATTTATGCATAAAGTTGTCCCTTTGTCAGCCTTAAACAGGAACCAAGTTCTAATCCAGCCTAAGAGGTTTATGATGCAGTCAGTATATGAAACGGTAGCCAAGAAAACATGCATGCCCACAAGGATCATAAATTTGTGTGTCATCACTTGTTATGCTAAGGAACTACCAATTTTATGACAAGAGGGAGAAGAGTTGACCACTTGAACTGAGCTTTGAAAAGAATAATGAACTGTTATAAAACCAAACGCCCATGAATATGACATTCCAACATAAATGCATCACATGCTACGGACAAAAAGCTACTAGATCGTCTCTTTATTTTTGGGAAGATGAAGAGAATGCAAAGAGAAACATTCAACAGCTGATAGTGCATACCACAGATATCCAATGACAACACATATATCACGTGTTTGTGAGAAGATGCAACAATGTCATTCGACATCATTTTGATCATGCGGGATATAAATGGCAGGATAAATCAGTATGGTGCATCTACAAGGGTTGATAGGTCCAGCAAGATTGAATATTCGTGGCACAATCCTTTTACCACTGAGTTTGCTACAGTGGTTGGTCACTTGTGGCATAAGAGATTATATTTCTTGTAGCCTATTTCAGGACATTGATGCATTTTCATCTTAATTTTTCTAAATTTTTAACTTAATCAATTTTTTCTGTCCAGAGATGATACTACAGATGATCTGTCACCCTTGAATATAAAAGGAAATTAAGCAGCTCTTCTTTCTCCTAGTTTCTAGTTTACACAAAGATTTGCTGAATCAATGCTTGTCTCCAGATATTACAATTTTTAGCAACCAATCTAGAATTGAGATTGAAAATTAAGGTTCTTGACTGCTCCAAAATAAATATATCAGCAGCTAATCCATGTAGCATGGACAGATCAAGTGAAGGCATGGCAGAAACCACAGGCCTTAATCTATTTAAGATATTCATATGTACAAGTTAAGAAGAAAAACGGAATCACCTGTTGCAGAAGAAGTTACCGAAACGACATGAAAGGACACAGTCCAACAAGTCCACCAGGAAAGCCTAAGTCATCATACAATACACTAGTCAGCAAAAAGTTTGTGATAAACCAGTTTCTTTGAAACATATTTTGTCTCAACAACTAACTTCTAATGAAAACAAGAAAATGAGTATCATTACAAGAAAAGAAAATCACATACCGAGGAGAACTCGAAAGCAAAGGGATACATCCGCAATAATTGAGAAACACAATCAATCCACTGCAGAATACATCGGCAATTCATAGAACTTAGCAAAGACCATCTTACACAACAAATTCTCAAATTTACTTGGGCTGAATATAATAGAGGGCATTCAAACAGCTAGGTAATTATTATAACTATTATTTAGGGTTTTTAAGTAGACTTTCTTAACAATACTCCGACCATACTCACCTTCAATCCAATCCTTCTAGTAGACTCTATAATTGCCTGAAGATCCTATGATTGCACTCTTTCCCTCACATCTCTAGCTTATGCCCCAGCATAAGGCAATAAATTTTTTAATGCATTTGGCACATAAATGCAACAATAAACCCAAGTAATCATTTTTTCCTGCTGCTTTCATCACACAGAAAGGAAGGGGGGCCAAACAATTGTTGAACTTGTTCGCAAGGAGCTTGAGGCACAACTACTATGGTAATCCCTACTGATTTGGATTGCCAATAACAATAATCATGAAAGCCAGTTGGTACTTGATTCCTAAAATCAAGTTAATAAGAGCATGCATAAAACAACATTAACCTGCAAAAATATGGGTGACTGCTGGTTCTGTGCATGAGAAGAACTAGGAGTTGGTGGCGCAAATGATCCCGATGACTGACACATGGGTGGCAATGGAAAACTCCCAACAGAAGATTGCCTACATAAATCAGGAGGTCTTCCGCTGCTCCCAGATACAGTTGGCATGCCCCCACGCTCAGCAAATGGATGACCAAATGCTAGCCAGTCTTTTTCAATGAGTGCCTGGATGGAAATGAGATATTCCAGAATTTTTTGTTCAAATGTAAAGTCACATCTTAAGCATATAAAAAGAACAATACACGACCAATAAAGGGGTCCAATAGTAGAAGAAAATACCTGAAACCCTGTGAATGTCCGATAGTATGGGTCGAGCAACAAATTAGCAAGTGCAACCAGCTGACTCGTTCTATCCCATCCATCACTAGACAAATAGAATGAAAGACAAGAACTCAGCAAATGCAGAGGCTCTAAAAGAAAAGCAGGAAATTGAAAACAGAAAGAAAGGCAACTTTTTTCTGATGGAAAATTTTGCTGAGCTGAAATGCTTCCTAGATGATTCAGCTATTCTTTTTTCTGCTCTGATATAAAGTCGAATAACAGTGGGCCATGAGTCTGGTAGCAGGCAAATGACCTGCCAAGTTCGCATATAAAACCATGATCTGCTAGGCAATAATACCAAGATTTTTCTGCTAATCAGTCTGAGAAGCTCTATCCATGTGATTACACAGTGAGGAAGGGTAGATGTGAGATCTACCAAAAGAAAGCCTGATTTGGAATCGAAGCAGGTGTATGTAATTAATATTTGATTCTGTGTTAGATTATCAGCACAAGAATAGAAACAAAAAATAGACTAACAGCATATTGAAATAGAAATTACAAATCAAAAGGGAAAAAAGAGGCCATATAGTGAGCAGCACATTAAAAATCTTCAGGTTTCATCACAGTGGCAACAGAATAGAAATGATTCTTTCCAGTTGTTACAAAGATTAATAGAAGACACAGGGTCAAGATATCTGACCTGCAATGTACAAGTACTGATGCTGATTCCAAAGCAACACGAGCAGCAATCCAAGCTGAACCAGCCAAGACACTTTGAACATGTATTAACCAACCACTATCACCGAGGGTTGAAACAGAGGCAGACATATTGCTGAGATTGCCTCCACCCCAGGTCCAACCACCATGTCTCTGCAAGCGAAATATGGTATGAACAAATAGAGATATTAACAACCACTGGAAACATATTGTTTCTGCTGAAGCCTAGGAAACATAGCAAGTGTTTTAGAGCTATTAGGTAACCAGTCAAAGATTGATGCTATAAATTAATTGAAAAAAATCCCAACTAAACATGAGGAGCACATTTGAGAAGATTGATTTATTTATTTAAATTTTGACTAGAGATTAAATCATTGATGCAATGATGTCAAGGTTAAGTTAGTTATATTGGCTTGTGTGCATCATTGGACAAGCACATAGGGCCCGAGGATGTCTGCATTATATAAGAGCTATATAATGAACAGGATGCTGTCTCCAAATATAAGTTGCTGCCAGATAGATAAATGAATACAAGTGAAGCTTTTCCTTTTTGCTTTTCTATTGAAGATGCACCCACAACAGCACAGGGAACTGAACCTGAACATGAAAATTCTAGTCTTTAACCCAGAGACTCACACAGCAGCGCCATTCATAGAGGGCAATTCCAATCATTTAGTGATGGTAAAAATTGGGAAACATACCACACACCATCATGCATTACTTCTGTTACTATGTGTTCCTATATCTGATGTTATTCAAGGAAAAATTTCTAATGCCTCAACTATGTTTACCAAAAACTTGACAAATGGATAGATGCACATTCAAGTTGCACAAAATAATATGCCATCATTTTCTGCCTTTTGAGAATTGATATAAGCAGTACTAGGTTAAACCTTATCCAACAACAGAACTGCTTATAACATCTGATGTTAATGTACTAGTTTTCAACAGGCAAAGCAGCTGGTTTTTAAATTCCTAATGTTCATAGACTAACCAAGAGTGATAGTGTTCCATCTGATGAAGTGGTGCCATGAGCATCTAAGTAGTCCCTAAGCCGAGAAAGACTCTCTCTCATAGAATGTATGTTGTCTATCCCAAAGAAAACTACCTGATAACAGATAAAAAACAGGAATATGATATTAGTGAAAATAAGGCAGCAAAGTTGATGACTATGAGATACATAATTAGACAACTCAAACCTCTGACAAACCTCAGATTGAAAATAGTTGGATGATGATTCTGAGCCACCTCCCATTGCGACATTTGCTAAAGCATTTTTTCTAGGTCTTGCATCAGCAATGTATAACTTCCTGAAAAGAAAACACAAAGATTTGGCATTTTCCAGAGGTTTTGCTTCAGCAATTATATAACTTCCTGAAATGGGGAAAAAGGAGAGAGGACAAGAAGACAGGTGACTTTTTTAACAAATATTCATTTACTAAAACCGGAGCAAGAAAGAATAAGCAAAGAAATGAGAACATGAAATCTAAAGAAACAACAGGCGTATGAAATCTAAAGAAACAACTGGCATATAGCCTAGCATAAAATGCATGTCATGTCAATCAATGAACATTAAGAGTGTAATTCAGGTGTATTAACAAATTTCATTTTTATCAAAAGAGAAATCAGAGTTACACGACAACAAGGAACCTAACAAGAGAAGTGCTCATTTGGTCCAGACCTACTGTTTGGAAAATTTGCACCATTGACAAGAAATCATAAATAAAAATAAAGGCCACACTATTTCAATAAAAGACTCACAGCTAAGTTTCAAGGCTTCAGCCCCAGTACAATGATTAGGATTTCCCACCTCAAAAGGGAAATGTCTCCTCCATACCTGTCTGTGAGCCATGAGTGATAAAAATTTAAACACTATGCCGCATAATCACTTGCTTTAATCATCAAAGCTATGGGCCCAAGTCTCTCCACCAAATCTATTTTAGAGTACCCTAAAAACAAACATTCTCCAGCCATTTCCAGATGAGATGCAAAACTGGAATCCTATCACTATAAGGACTGCATTTTAAGAAAAAAGCGAAAGAGAAGTAATACCATGATTGAGGTTTCAAAACTCGGTAGATTGATATACATTTCAAAAAAATTCATCACCCAAGGTATTAAGAGCAATACATAGCAAGTCTGTGTAGATACTTCTTAACAACTAAGAAAGTCAAGTTAGAACATAAAAAAGAAAATGGTGCAAACATGAAAAACACAAACAATGAGAACAGCTCAGCCAAAACAAAAGGAATCAATTTGAATAAAACTACCTCCGCCTTTTTTTCTCATCACCAAGTTGAGAGCAAAGTTCTGCAACAAGCTTTTCATCTGTGTTGCTGCATGCATATACATTGATGGGAATCAGTCATATATCAAGCAACAGATGGCAAAAGAAAAATCAAGTACTTACCTTCCAAACCTCAAAATATAAGATATCAATGGATCCCAGGAACAAAAACAAATAACAGGTGTTGCGTAAAAGAATCAAAATGGTCTGGCACTTTCTGGTATTATGGGCCATGATTCGAAAATCATACCCATAAAGGATTTTACAATCATTGCAGCCGTCTTGGGCTTGCATTTCAAATGTTTTTGTTCTTTTAGCTTGGAAACTGTTGTTAAAATCACGTTCAGGATGCTATATGCTAGAGTTTTGACAGCCTAATTAGATAATAAAATATATCTTGCATGAATTTTAAGGTATCTCTATTCATGTTAAATATTAGAAATTAAATCTCTAATGAAATTATTTGAAATCCGCAGAATAAAAACACCTTGCTAAAATTTATCATCAATCATGCCATAACTATTTTGTATATGACTAAAGTTTTTGAAATGCATGCAACACCATAGCCACAATCACAAACGCACTTCAATTGAAGACCAAAATCCCAGCACTGTATCTACAACAGGCATAATTTTTGCATAGCAATGTGTTTTAAGTTCATTGAAAGGAAATTAAGTGGGCAGATCAAACTACCTCCTCATATTCATCATCAGACCAACTAAGGGTTGGGATGAACGTGCAAGGACTGCTCCAGTTTCTACAATGCCACACACATCAAGACATCATAACACAACTTGTGATGAACAAAATAACTAAATTTCAGTTTTTCATACCGGGATGACACCAAGAAACTACAGGTAAACGACCCTTGGAACGAAAGTTGGATGCCTGGATCACTTCTTCATCACTAGTAACAAATATAAGGTTATTAGCTGTAAATCTTCGGCAAGAGTCAGGCCAGACAAAAACTATTTTCGAGTCAAACTAGAAGTAAGGGTCTCGAACACGTTTTCACTTTCCCCTCTTTTCCCCAATTTTACAATGCAGTAAGAATCTTAATGTTTTACCTGATTGATTTTGGAACAATCAAGGCAAAAGGGTAACTTGGGCACATTATGTAGTTGGAATTTACATTACAGATTCTCCACAGCTCATTAGACATTGTATATGACCCATTGTCGATCATATCCATTGATGCCCTACAAAGGCCTTTTCCTAGAAGACGGAAATACTCATTCAACAAGCGTACTTTTGGGTTTGCATTAGTAAATTTGAACGGTCCACAGCTAAAAGCATAAAGATCCCAGAGTCTTGATGGTTTTGTGCACCTCAATAACCCATCATATATGGCCCGTCTCTGCATAAGAAAAGGCAAGTAACTTAAAACATGTCAGGTGTGATGACCCAATCCACCATTTTGAACCCATCCAATCAAATCTTTCCTCAGTTGATTTTAAAATATAAACCCTCAAAATCCCTGATTTCTGATTCTTAGCCCACAAAAAAATAAAAAACATAGGCAGATCAGAAGATTATTCTCAATCTCAACTACATCTTTTTAACCCCCAACCAAGCAAAAATCAAAATCATGAACTCCATATTTCTTTATAACAGCATAAATCTTGCAAATGAAAAAACAAAATCCATCTGTAAGTGATCATAGTTTGGAGGAAAAACAAGAGCTGAAGCAAGAAGAGATAGCAGCTAAAGTTAACCTGCTTTGTTTTGGACCGGAAACCAAAAACAACAATTCTCATATCTTTCCCTGCAAAATACAAGAACCAATAATTCCATTAGCATTCTCACTAAAGAGGACCAGGGCCAATTATATCATCAAAATAACAATCACCAACAATATTCAAGAGAAAGAAAGCAAAAGAAAGCAAAAGAAACCATTAGCAAGCAGCAATACCCAGATCCATTGTTCTGATAACTGCCTACTTCAAAGAAACCTTGCTTGTTCAGAAATAAAAATATATACTGAAAATCTCATGCCTTAATGCAACAGACATACTTTAATTTTATCAATCAAGCTAACCAGCATCTATAAACTTCCTCTTTGGCAACTACCCTCACTAGGAAACAACCACATTACCCCCTCCAGAATCTGCCACCATCTCTATTACTGTCATAAATTTAACTTATTGATTGAATTCTGAATCATCAAAGTGAAATAAAAGTAACATCATCACCCGTACAAATGTCAAATATGTCCCAAAGTTCTATCTTCCAAAGACAAACTACAAATCTATTGTAAATCCCACAAAAAAATAATAACTGGTAAAAAATGTTAAGAAATAGTAAAACAAACACTTCAAAGGGCGTACCAATGACTTGGAGAAATCGCTGTGATGGAGTCTTCTCAGAATGACGAGGGGCTGATTGATTTTTTACAACCTTCATACATTCCACAAAGTAACAAATATAAGACAAGCAAAAAACAATAATCAATTAACATGTGTTATGGGTGGCCAAGCCAAAACAACTCCAAATTCATTAAGCTGAACAGGTGCCAATCAAAACCAAAGAAAAGTAATGGAGAAGATTTTCTAGCATGGATAAAGTTTAGCACATGCTAAAACAGAATAGTAAAAAGGATCCATGTTGCTGACCCCAATTAATTTGGGGTTGAGGCTTAAATTGAGTTGAGTGATAAAAGATAAGAATTGAAACAGTGACATCATTTCAGATCATTAGCATAAGATTTTCAACCTAAATATTTCATGCACGGATGGAACTGAGGTAGCATACAACCTATTATCCTAACATTATTTTGCCATGTTTTCTGTCTGTGTGCCATCACCACATGGTTTGCGTGTAAGAGGTAAAGAATACATTTCAGAGCAAGGATCAGATCATCTTCACATAAAAAGTGAGGCACATGGCACAACATTATAATACATAAAATAACTCAATTAACAAATTAGTCACTCTCTCATCTCCTGTTACTTTTCTAACTTAACATCCCTTGGTGCTAAGAAATCCATGAGTTCAAGAATAACTTACCATTTTGCTGAACTTCTCAATTGTTGCTAGCGGAATTGTGCCAAGCGCAATAATATTTTCCGTTCCCTCACTCTTGAACAAGAGAAGAGAAAACAACATATAGTCAGTATTCTGTTGTGCATGCACAACATCATTTCCAGTGATGCAACCACAATTCCTTATCTCTTCTAACATACATGCTTAAATAAATTACAACAAATACGTTGCAGAATTGAAATCAGTACCATTCCATCATTTTATAAAAGAAACTTCACGAGGAATAGACAAAAACGAGAGAACACGCCACTCACCAGAAAAATAAGACGGAAATTAGTCACTATCAAGGTACCTGCCTCGTCAGTATTGATAAGAACAACACCGCGTCCCTGAAATCACGATTTGATCCATTTACCCAAAAGCGCAGAATATGAAGAAATTGAGGAGAAAGATTCATGTAAATAACCCTAGCCAGTTTTAGTAAGGGCACATTGTTCTAGTTTTATTTCATTTAAGCCATTAACGGTGATTTAACTATAATATCAAGCAAACTAGGGTTGGTTCTAAGAATCAAATTCCTCGATTCCTTTTCCATACGCGTAATATGTATTCGAATTCTAAAATTCCTAAAAGAAACTCTAACCAGGAATTAGAAATCAAGAAAAAAATCAAGATTTTAAAGAAATCAAAAAGAAGGAAGAAGAAATTCTACCTCGACAAGAACACGCTCTGCCTCAAGCAAGCACTTGTAATTAGCGTGATGCGAGACCGAGCGCGACGCCGGATGCTGCACCTAAGAAAGAGAGAATATGGTGAATAATTTAAATCGAGAGAATATGATGAATAATTTAACCTATCATTGAAATTTGAGAGGGAGAGATGTTTTGGACCTCGAGTTTGAACCAGTCGAGAGCGTCGTCCCAGCTACCTGTGCCTTCCATCCGCTCAGAATCGGAGGAAGAGTCTCTGAGCGACGTTGATCGCCGTGGCGCGGACATGCAGCGAACCGTTGAGAGAGCGAGTTTGAGAGTGTTCTGGAAAGAGACGTAGAAGTATGGGCTTACTTACCGTTCAAAGAACATGAATAGAAATATATTATCTCTGTTTGTTTGTTTTTAGGTTTAACAATTAATATTTATTATACATGCGTATAAAAAACAAATACCGCTGGATAAAGTAGAAAGAAGGAGTACTGTGTTGCTTCAAACACCCTTCTCTTTTTATTTTTTCTATTTAATTAAAATATAAAAATAATTGATTAACTTATTTAGCTTTCGTTGGTTACGAGGGTATCGTCTAATAATCCATAACTAATACATAAAGGCGCAAAATTCATAGCAAAACATTTGATTTGATAAAGATATTCTTAAATTTTATCAACCATCACATATACTAAAAGTAATTTATTTATAATTATTAAGCATAGTGTCTTAAGAATAATTAACTCTATATAAAAAAATATTTTTTTATATGACAATAAAATATTTATATCAATACTAATACTAATATGTAAATTCAAACCTTCTCTTATTAGAAAATAGAACAAAACATAAATACACTTCTTAAAATATAGTTTAATCTCGTTTTTCCAAATGTTATTATTTGTACATCAAATAAAACTACAAATGATACTATATAAGTTTCTTTATCACCCCTCACCTATATAGTATTTCGTTAACACTTTATTTTGACTGTAAAACCTCTAGAAAATTTTAAAAATAAGTCAATAAAAACCAATAATTAAGATTTAATAATAAATTTATGTTAAAGTTAATAAAAAATATTAATTATTAAATCAATTTAAGAAATTACCAAAATGGACCTTAATTATGGTTAGTAATATACATTTATGATTTTTTAATTTCTAACTATTAATTATTAAATCAATTTATAAAAATTAAGTCAAAAACATCAAATATATAATTAAATAATACACGTGAGAAGCGTGTGGCAAAAAAACTTATCGAGAGAAATAATTCAACTTTTGTTTCAATCCAACATTAGACCGACTATCTAATTTCTTTCATATGATCTCGCAACCAAAAAAACAAACCCTACAAACACTACAAGCATGGTAGAAAACAGGAACTGCAACGAGACCCAACAGAAAATGAACCAGTAATCACAATGAATTACGAGGAATACAGTGTGTGAATCCAAGTGTCTAGACAGAAACAAAGAACAACACTACAAGCATGGTGTCGGCATGGTAGAAAACAGGAACTGCAACGAGACCTGACAGAATATGAACCAGTAATCACAATGAATTACGAGGAATAATAGGAGGACCTAGACATGCCGTCTAGCACACAAATTATACAGGAAAAGATTGACAGCCATGAAAAGAACCCCAGGGTTGCATACAGTATGCTGTCTCGGAGGAGAAGCAATGTGCTTAATACCTGTCAAAGAATCTCATAATAATTTCCTCCAGAGCATGAATTGTATTGATGATTGAAAAACTTGAAAATGCCACAAACTAGCATGTTCAGGTGAAAATTTGGATCAGAAATTGCAACTGGAAGGGTGATTTACACATCAACATAGAATACCACACAGCCAAAAAAAGATGATATTGTTACATCTAGTGTAGTATTCCACAGCAAAAGTATGCTCAACCATCTATCTATCAACGATCCAAAACCTTACGTTGTAAATTTACAATTAACATAGGTAGGTATTGCTGACAAGTGTACAGAAATGACAAATCATTTGATAGCAGCTTGATTAATAAAGCTGAACTAGCTCTATGAGGAAGAAAATAGGAGACACCTTTTTCAATGGCGATAGGAGGAAGACCTCCATTCACAAAAGAAAAAATAGAACTAGTATATTGAATCTCAAACTACCCATCACGCATGGTGTCCATGTCCCCAGCTGAAAGAAAATGAATGACGTTCATCTTGTAACCCTAAAATGCCTCTGGACCTACCAGAATCTTCGCCCACATCAAATCCAGTCTAATGTGAGGTAACTGGATTGTGCTGATGATTGCCACAGCGTGGAAGAAAGTGTTACTTCTCTACCTCCAAGTATTCATCAAACACCCTGCTGCTAGCACACTCCTGCAAGGCCTTTGTATTGAGTTCTCGCCCAAACCTCCAAATGTAATTCAGACCAACCAGAAGCTCAGTTATTGCAGATTCTGTCTTTTCTTGATTGGCAAAGTAAAGAGTCTGTACCAGAAGCACATTGGTCCTAGAGACAAACGTTTGTTGCTCGTAACTTCGCTCCGACTGCCATCTAATCATATTATGAGCAAGTGGAGCCAACCATTCTAATATTGATGTCATTGCCTCGGTCCACTCTCCTGCAAGCACAGTATCGTATACTGGCGAGTCCAAGCTCTTGGAGTATGGCTTTAGCCTTTCCCTCAGAGCAGCTCTCACCCTTGCAGGTAACATATTGTACAAGTCATCTCTAGCATCGTGGCCAATCAAGTGAGGAGACGCAGCTAGCTTCTCAATTACAACAATAACATTTGCATAGTGCAATGCTAAAGCAGCACCACCAAGGGTTTCAGGAAGAGCTTGCAACAACTTATGCTGTGAACTGAAGATTGATGGACCAGTACGACTTACGTTTCCCAGAGGAAGATGGTCAGCATTACTTTCCCTGGCTCCCTTGAGGTTCCTAGAATGAACATCAGCAGAACTTAAGTAGCAATTGGCAACAGGAGAAGTGTTTGAAGCTACCATGCATCCTTTAAAAGGCCCCACTTGAGTCAACCGATTTGGTTTTGAAGGTGGTTTCCTTCCCAGAAAGGCAGGTGATTGAGGAGTCCACCAAGACTTCTTGCCAGTTTTAGTTATTCCAGAAATTGGGCCCGACTTTGTAGTTGGTCCCCCAAGTGGACCAGAAAAAAAGTTCAAGTTCCTGTTTTTTTCAGAAATAGGGCCTGACTTTGCGATTGAGCCACCAAGAGGACCTGAATAGAAATTATTTTTGCTGGATTTCAAAATTGGGCCAGAATTTGCAGTGAACTTACCAAGGGGGCCAGAAGAAAATCTAGGAAGAGTACTGTTCTCAGATGGATGAACTGAAGACTGCAGCAAAGCAGAAACTGACTGGCTACGATAAAAATAATCAGAATCCAGAGCTTTTGATTCCCCAGGGTAAACAGTTGAATCAATTCCGAACACATGGCTGATTCTTCTATATATAGTGAATAATGATCTTACTAAAAGGCGAACTGTATAATCATAAGTCTTATTCCAGAGTGAGATCTCCTTCAGATTCCTCACTTCGTGCTGCTTCCATACAAGTTTCTTCTGATAGTCAAGTAAATTATTTGGCTCGGGATCGCAACCCTTCATTCTCCTCACAGTCTGTTCGAGATCAGAAAGCATTTCCATCTCTTGGTACAGAGTAGAATTAACCGAAATAAACCGCTCCATCTTCTTAACTTTCTTATCCATCTTTTTCCATGAAAATCCCCACCCATATGGGTCAGCATGAATCTTGATCATTTCATCAAAAAGATGCTCGAAGCCCTTCAAACTAGGATCACTACATTTATTACCTATTCGGGCCACAGGCTTTGCAACATGTACCATACTTTCCATCATCTCCAAACAAATCAGACGACCAATGAAATCATCATCCTCAGCAATAAGTTTTTTTATACCCTCAGAACTCCCGATCTCTTCTCTCAACCTAGCAACCTGTTTATCACTCAATGAATGCCAAAGATGAACTAGCTTAGACATCAAGCTTGTAACTTCAAAGGCCAAAACTCCAACAACTGCCTTCTGAGGACCAGGTTCACGCTTCTGTGGAATCTTCCACAGACTACGAAACCAAGATTCTGCAACCATCTCTTACCCAGAGAGTCTGCCAAAAAAAAAAACGCAATAAAAAAAGGACAATAAGCCAAAAACGCACACCAAATCAATTGGATTTATAGATAATATCTACCAACGTGTCCTGATGGATCAATTCAATTATTAGCTGATAACAATAACAAAATAACTTTTAGTAAACACTAACTCAAAAATAAATGGAAAAAAAACTATTTTCTACTGAAAAAACAAGGATTGAATCAATCACTCGCTCTCTCAATGGCGTCACAGAATATATTTTTTAAAATTATTTTCCCCCGGTCATGAATCTGAGAATTCCATTTTCCTGAGACCAATAAATTTTAACCTTCATGCAGCTGATAGACAGAGAAAAATTAAACAACTTGATCTTCTACAATTCTCCTTTAAATTTTATAGGATCCACCTAACTCCTAATAACAAATCTCTCTCAAATACTAAAATCAACAAAAATCATAAAAAAAATGAATTCAAGACCATAAATTTAGTAATAATCAGCCAAAAGGGGGGGGAGGGATTGCAAGAGCATCAAGTGCTTTCACAAGAAACACAGACTAAAAATAGAAACTTGCAGCAGAAAAAAAATGGAAAAGTCATAAACAAAAATGACAACCTTCACACATAGCTACACCAGAGAAAAAAACTTTACACTATCCAGACCACCCAAAATCCAGCAAATCCAAACACTATACACCTTAAAGGACTTAACATTACATCCAAAAACAAACATATCCACACTCATCTCCATCTGGGCCGATCAAAAAACACAACAGAAGAAATGCAAAGCAGCCAGTACCATCAATTACACAGAAAAAATATTAAAAAAAACAACGAAAGTAAAGAAAAGAGAACTTACTGATCACATGAAAAGAAGGAAGAGAAGGGGGAATAATGCTGTGGAAGAGAGAAAAAGGAGAGAGGAAGCAGCTAGGAAACAGTAGTGACGGGAGACTAGTTTAGAGCCACATGGAGAGAAAGAAGAAAAGGAGAAAGAAGGCAGAAAGGAAATTGAAGAGAAAGAGAGAGAGACGGGAGAAAACGAGTGATATTAAAGATTAAAAGATCCCACTACAAATAATTATTATAGTTTAGTGCATCTTTTCTTTCACCATCCAGTCCCTTGTCTATTTGTTATTTTCTTATATGCCCCTTGACCGTGGGTCCATGGATGTTACTCTCTCTTGTCTTCTTGTCCAACCTGTTCGATTATTTTTTAAAATATTTTTAATTTAAAAATATATTAAAATAATATTTTTTTTATTTTTTAAAATTTATTTTTAATATCAGCACATCAAAATAATTTAAAAATATTAAAAAAAATTAATTTAAAGTAAATAAAAAAATAAAAAAAATTCAATTTTTTTCAAAAACATTTTTAAAATTTAAAAACAAAAAAAATTACTTGAATCCGTGATTTTTCTAGCACTTTTCTGGCGCAGTAATTTAAATGGTGGTCATTTTGCTTGATTTTGATAAAATATTTTTTTTTCTATGAAGTTATTTTATTTGATTGTTTAGGTTTAGTTTTTTGACATTATTTTTACCATCCATTTAATATGTCAAGCTCTTGAGATTAGGGAAGTTTCATATTAAATTAAATAGAAAAGAACATAATTAAATATCAAAATATTTTTGGCATGTAACCCAATTAATCTAATTAAATTTTGAGTACAATCTAATTTAATTTTTTTATTAAAAAATTAAAAAACAACATTATTTTAATTTTTAAAATAATAACATTTTTAAATTGATTTAGATTAATTAAATCAACAAATAAATTTATTTTTGGCTTGTAACCTACTTAATCTAATAATATCTATGCTTCCAACATCATAATTAACAAGCTCTGATAATTGTCACTTGGCAGAAGCAAGGGTGAGTTAATTATCACGCTGGTGTGATTGAGATTATCTCCTTTTATTGGTGGTTTGTAGTGAATCGGTTACGAGGCCTTGTTTGCAAAAATCACAAAACAGAGGGGGCTAGATCCCTCACAATCATTAATGGTAAGCACGCGGAAAGTGTCTTTTGACAGATTTAACCCTCCAGGTCCAAGTAGCCGCGCTCGGGCCGACCTGATCAACACGAACAGTCCAAAACCAGACCAAAGTGGCCAAAACTGGTCCGACCAAGGACCCGGGAATCATGCATTAGCTCGTGTTGAATTGTCTACTTGTTCTAGATGATTTATTTATTTATTGCCTTTAATTATTAGAGTATACTTTTCATCGATCTCTTAGCAAGATGAAGGGTAAATTCCTTGAAGTGTAGATTTTAAATCTTAAAGTTTTAATTTGCAAAGATAAAAGAAAAATCAAAGTTTTTTAAGTGGTTGATTTACTTGTAGATTTTTTTATATACATGATGAGGTTGACACATCAAAAAATATATTTTTTTCATATATTTTATATAAGGTGTGCAATTTGCATCATCTAGGATGAGATCCTTGGATCATATTTAAAGCCTATTTAAAAATGTAGTTGCGGTTATTTTTTAAAGTATTTTTTATGGTGAAATGCATTAAAATGATATTTTTTTTTAAAAAAATTATTTTTAAAATCAACGCATCAAAACAATTCAAAACACAAAAAAAAATTAATTTTTAATAAAAAAAATAAATTTTTAAGAAACACAGTGTAAATGGTGTCATAATGTCCCTGTGAGCCATTGACCAGAAGAAGACATTGCTCGAACCTTTTTGTACTACTAGTCTAATTGAAAACGATATATTTATTTATTTATTATTAGCTAGCACAAAAGAGAATCCCTTCATGTTCATTGCTCGCGAGGGAGGCCATAAAATACGATTGGCTTTGAGGACTCCTTTCTTTCTTTCTTTCTTCTTTTCTTTTTTGATATTGTCAACATTGAGTGTTTTTTTTTTTTTAATCTCTTATTTTATTGCAGAGAGCAGGAGGAGTTTAGATCATTTTCTTCTCAATTTACACGAGGGAGTTTAAATCATTCCACGGCGTCAAAGTTGGCAAGAAATGCTTGAATAGTTAGAATATCTCATTTATTTTTATTTTTTAATGTCTTGATATTAAAAATAAACATTAAAAATAAAAAAAGATATTATTTTAATATATTTTCATATAAAAAACACTTAAAAAAATAAACTTTATTACAATACAAAATATACTTTCAATTGCAGCTTGGCGGATTGGCCGAACAATTTGGAATGTTTTGTATGGAGATTGACGGCGTATGCTTCTGGTGTAAGATCGTAAAATACATGATTAATTTATCTGTTACTGTTTTGGTGGCTGCTTTTTTATCCTTGCTTGAATTAGATTGATAATTAACGGTGTGACCTTTTGCATAGGTATTATGCAGCATATGCTCATTGTCTATGACATTACTGCACAGAGCTTGTGGGCTTGCTTTTATTTTTACTAACCAAGGAGTATCTCTGGGATTGATTTTAGAATAAGGAGACATATCTTTTTAGTCCTCGTTCAGTAGATATGTTCTTGTTTTCATACAACCAGATCTTGGAGTTTATCGCTATAAAAAAAACATTGATTCTCACACAAAAAACAAAAAAAAAAAAACATCATAAGGTGTGTATTTCATAATACAGGGCATGATTGTTTTTTAAAAATATTTGTTCTGGGTTGATTTGATTAGTTTATTCTGGGTTGATCTCGTCACTTTAAGATCATGAAATTAAATTTCACTTTGACATGGATGTAGATAAATCAAGAGAAAGATTGATGCCTTGCGTAACCAGAAAGCCTAAGTGGATCTTATAATGGCAATAAGGAAGAAAGTTAAGCAAGTGTGATTATTCGTCAACTCTAGTTGCAGCAATGGAAGAGTGCTAAGAACTTGACCAATCATTTCCTAGTGACCCTTACACTTCCCACTATAAAAACCCTATTGACCCCAGAATCATTTCATTGTAGTTTTTTAGACAGTGCTATCTTCTTCATTGGAGCATGTTTTACATATTACCATTTCAGATTTGAATTAGAAAAAAAACAAGAATGTGAATAACCAGTCTAAAATGTTGATTAAATAAGAAGATATAGTTGAATTTGGTATTCAAAAGCTATAAAGAGGGATGATGGCGGCCCATGATCATCAATGAGAAACCATTATCTCACACACACGAGGTTACTTTTCTGCTTTTTGATCAGCAAAATGTTAAGAAGCCTTTCACATTAAGTATATATTCTTACTGTTTCTTTACCTCATCACGTGATTCTTAAGATATGCGAATTAACATGATTGCATCAAGTTTATAAAAAACGAAGGTCTCGTCTTTTAGCTTTAAGTGCAGATAATTCTGTAGTTGAATCCTGTCCTCGTCTTTGGCTGGCGGCTTTCTGTATAGTCTTGGATCACTAGTTGTCTCGAGTGTCTTCGAACACTGATATTAAACCCAGCTCGAGTCAACAAGCAGGTTAGGATAGGTTTCATAAGAAAATAAAAAAAAGGAAGATGGTTTGCTGTGGTCTAATATAAAATTTGATTTGTTTTTTTTTTAAAAAAAACAACGTAGTTTTTACTCTTTTTTTTTTTTTTTTTAAGTTTTACCTGCTTTGTAACCTGAATCTTGAATCTGATTTAATAACTGTGATTTTTTACATTTCGATTTTGTAACAATTGACACACGTATATTAGCTGTGTATATTTTACGTTTTTAGGGCACATATATTGGTAAAAAATTACCGTTGGACTTGGAGAGCAGATTAATTTTACGTTTCTAGGGCACGTATATTAGTAAAAAATTACAATCGAGGCGTACCGTGATAAAAATTGTTACGGTGATTCTAAAAATACGGAGCACATAATAATACATAAAAAAGATATTTTTGAAGACTTAAAAGTGTATTTGTCTAAGCTTATGTTTTTGCTTTTAATAACAGAGTATACTACTGAAAACAAAATACGAGGAGCAAAAGCATGATTTCATGCTTTTGCTCTTGTGTTTTGTGCTGTGAAGGATGCAACTCTCACCGCAAATGCAAGCCTAACACAATCTTAGTTTAGGCTGCAAGTAAACTAGTTTTTTTATGGCATCATCTCATGTTTCAAAATTAATGAAAAAAATACGAGAACTCTTTTTTAAGTCTAGACGTGGATCATTTCCTAAAATCCAAATAAAACATGCATGGTTGCCGGTAACAAAGAATTGGTTTGATTGTCATCCTTTGAGACTTGGGTCGGCTCGGGTCGGGTTTTGGATGAGTTTGAGAAATAAAATACCAGGAAGGGTTTGGTCCAAGAATCTCCGTTCGTTAAAAGAAAGCAGCAAGCAATATTGCAGTACTTGTGATCGACATGGTGCTTACAGCCTATATGAACTTACAGTAATTCTGGTCCATGGCTAATGTTATACGTCAGCGAACAAGCTGTAAGTCCTGGCATCGAGAACTATTTGTCTAACAGAAGCTACTGCTCCTACTGCCGCCAACAATGTTGATGCTACAGCTATCAACGTGTTTCCCCAGAAAACCAGGCCCTTCTTTGATGGCTTAAAAGTGACATTGTAGAAGACCATTGGCAAAATGAAATCCAAAGGAATGCATCCAAATGCTCCAAACAATGCCATGATGTCTCCAAAGAAAGGTAGCATGGCAGCCAAAAATGTAGCGCTTATAACTGACAATGATCGAAAAATCAACCTTGGTATAACATTGCGGATGGAGAATTGATCCATCTTTGGGTCCGCAAACCATTTTTCGAAAACTTCGTTTGTGGGTTGCAAGTAAATCTGCAATAGCTAGCCCATGTTACATGTGAAAACAGGATGCAACTCTGCTATAGATGGTAGGGAAAAGGACTTACCAGAGCGATAGCAGTCACTTGCATGAGAGTGAAGATGTTGGTTAGCAAAAGAAACCATCTAGGCAACAGTGGCTGGCCATCAACCATAAAATTGGCTAGAATTGATGGTTGAGCTCGGTTGCCAAATGACCAATAACCTGAAATGCCAACACTGAAATAGGTACTGACTATGACAGCATAGCACATGCATAGGCCTTTGAACATCTTGCCCTTGATTGGGGGGGCTATAGTTGCCTGCAAAATAGAAGATTTTGAGCTGTTTGAAATTCCCTCCAAGTCTCTAACCACCTTGCTGAAGAGATGAGAAAATTTAGAATATTGTAATCTGTTTGACTAATACGAAGCTATTCGAAACAAACCTGTATTTCAGGGATAATTCCACTTGCATATGTGGTAGAGATGATCGAAATGGCATTAATAGCACTGAAAAACTGATTTTCTTGGGATCCTTTAATGGAATAGTCCTTAGAAGGTGCATTCTTGGATTTTCCTGATAAAAAATTACTGTATATAAATGAGTGTATGTAAAGAGGAAAATCTGATAATGACTAGTGATTTTTCTAACCAGTATGTATGGATCCTGCTGCGACGCAGGCGCTGTAAGCAAGACAAAGGATCAAAGAGAAAAGGTTAATATGCCTCAGAGAATGGAAAGATGGCATTTGTGCCAAGAATAATGTTGCAGCTCCAAAAATAATTATGAACTGGTACAGCTGCATTGTTCCATTTGAGTTGTACAGCATGTAAATGAACTGCAAGGAATAAACCGAACTGTTATGCAAATAAATAAATCAGCAGAATTCTACAATTTTAAGGCATGGTAAGCTCTTCTTTATCCTGCTAATTTTTGTGTTCTAGAAATAGAAATCTGGAAAAACAATTTGATGCAATCTTTGAAAACCATCTCTTGATTTTCCTTTTTAGATCTCACTGTGAGAAATATAACACGAACCTTCAGGCTCTGCCCTCCAAGAAGAGTACAGGCAATAACAGCACCATAGCATATTGAAAATTGAAGTGGCCCCACAAAAAACTTGCCCCATCCAGGTCCTGCCATGTTAAATCATCTTTCAAGTAGTTTTCACTAGTTCTTCTTCAAGAATGCCATTTGTTTTTGGTTATTTTGGCCATAAAATGAAACGCATGCAGTTTGTTACTGCCAAGAAATTGAGAATTCATTTCTTAAATGTGGGAGTAAATCACCTAGAATGTCTCTAGCCATGTCTCGGAATCGAATTTGCCGTTTCCCAAGCTTTTCATGGTGCTCCAAAACAGCAGATAGAAGATTGTATGCATAGAAAGTCACTAAAGCTGCAAGAGCTATGATTAGAACTCCAGGTACCCAGCCTAGTAGGGCCAGAGCAAAGGGAAGGCTAAAGATCACCGGACCGACGATTGATGTTGTCAAATGAAATCCACAGTGTATCCAAGATCCTACATCAATTTTACACGGAATATACAGCTGTTTTCTGTTTGCTTGAAAAGAAATTTGTTTCTACTGAGAATCATGTGTAAACAACTAACCTCTTGATTGGAGGACAAACAAGGCTCCAGCATCAAGTTCTGTTGAAGAATCAATGACCCCCCTTTCCTTGTCTATTTTTGATATGCTCATGGAGCTTGGAACCACCGTTGTCATCTGTCTCTAGTGTGCTTTGAGCCAGAGCAGCGCACAGTATCTACGCAACTGGAGATCTCAGTATATACTATATATCTACGAATTAATGATATGAACAGAAAAGACAGCAAAGCAGTCAATTAAGCTACTCTAGAGAACTGGTCATCCTTGACGGCTATGATTTCACCATCATAAATTTAAAGATTTTGGCACTTTATATTCACTAACATCGTCAATGAAAGATATTATTTTAAAAAAAAATTAATAAAATAACATTTTAAATAGTATAAATATAACTTTTTTTATCATGTATATTCTAATAAAAAAACCATTTAAAAAATCAATTTTATTAGAATAAAATAAATAAGTGTTTTATTTTTTTTTATGATCTTGATATTTTTTTTCACATAGCTAAATTTAATTGGTTTATTTTTTTATTGACCCCACTTTATTAGTTTTAGATCTTTAAAGAGATATATAGAAATAATATTTATGGGGAAAAAAAAGCATTTTGTTTGGCTTTCCCCTTAAATATAGAAAACAAAACAAGCATAAAAAAACTAAATTATTAGTTTTTTATTTGTAGTTATTTATTTAGTTTTTTCATTGGATTCCGGTGACCTTTTCCTTTTTGTCAAGGCTTCGAGTTATAATTAAGTTGACTTTTAATGATGCAGACGCTAGGCTAACTTTGCCTAACTCCAGCCAGGTAAGAACCAAATCATGGAAACTTCAACTAATCTTGGTCTTTTGTAAATGGTTGCTTTCAGTGTAATAAGATAGCGTCAGTCAAAGTTGAAGCCTGAGTTTGAATTCAGTACGCAAAAACTACAATGCCAAATATTATAAATAACTTCCGTATGCTTTATTTCCTAAAAAAAGACGCATCATTGTCATCCAGTAATCTACTTTATGAAAATGGCTTAGATATTATATTTTGATTTTTTTAAATTATAGATGATAGAAAAATTAATTTTAAAAAATTAATTTTTAAAAAATTTAGTTTTTGATTACCGTGATTAATTAAAGATTGATAACAATAATAATTAATTTTTATTAATTTTTTAATTTTTTAACTTTTAAAATTCACTATAAAAATGGTAAAATAAAAGTTTTTAATTTGAATTTTTTTTACACATTTCTTTTCATTTCATTTTAGTATTTTTTTTTTGCTTTTGTTTTTCTTCTAAATCTAAAACTTAAATTCACCTTATTTTATTGAGAGATATTTAAGTTACATAATTTTTTGTTCAAAGACCTAGTTTAGAAGTGAATCTAAATCAAGGTGGTGTTGTTGAGATCTTGAGAGATATACAACAAACATCCTAATTGGAAATTAATCTTAAAAAATTATTGATTTTTCTATTCAAAGAACTCTTATTTTTTCTAAATTTAATTCTTAATTTATAATGGCTAATTAAAAAGTTGATAACAATGAGAATTAATTTTCATTAATTCTTCAACCTTTTAACATCCAAAATTCACTATAAAAAAGGTGAAAGAAAAGTTTTTAACTTGAATTTTTTAGAATTTATACACTTTTCCTTACTTCATTTTTAGTGTTTTTCTTCTTTTTTATGCTTTGATTTTCCTCACAAATCTAGAATTTAAATTCATCTTGTTGAGAGATATTTGAGTTATATAAATTTTTTTTCAAAGACCTAGTTTAGAAGTAAATATAAATCAAGGTGGTGTTGGTGGAAACTTGAGAGACATGTTGCAAATATCTTAATTGCACAACTGATGAGCAATAAGGTTTTTAAGGACAAATGATTCATTTTTAACGATAACAAAAAATTCATTATTTTAAAGTGTTTCAACAAGTAAATACATTTTTTATTATTATTTAAGCATGATTAATTTTATTATTAATATGTATGTTAGTTTTTTTTTTTCAATTATAAATTTAAATATATGCTTAGCATGTATATATGCTTGTATTTTATTATTATTATTATACGATTAGCATGTAAGTTTAACTTCAGTACTGGGAAACAGTAAGCTTTGTGGAGGCATCCTTGAATTCCATTCACCAGTGTGCACAGTTAATGAGTCAAATAACTGCAGATTCTCCCATACAGCGATGTTCACTTGGAAAAGATCCACTGCTGATGTGTCCGGAGAGGGTTTAGACCTTCACAGATCTGCTAGCATTGCTTTGCCTGAACGAAGATTGCAGACACTATTCTAGTAATTCTACTTCAGGAAGTAGTTACTACGGAGAATTAAACACAGAGGCCAAACAGTTCATGAGGCCTGAATTTCAATAATGGTGATTGGATTTGCTTGTTCTCCTGATTTTTCACATTTAAGTTTTTGAGTTTAACTAGTTGTTTGACATGACATAAAAGCTTTAATAACTAAATAATCATGGATTTGAATCTTAGCTTTCACTTGAGATGCTACAACGCAAATTTATTTAATCTTGCACCATGTTTCAAGTTTCAACAATGTTTCTTTTCTTGTTGTAAAAGAGGGTAGATCATTAAACTTGGTAGATTCTTGCACAAGAGAAAAAATAACAGTTGCGACTTGCAACCATTAAACATTAGCAAACAAGCTATACGTGCTGGCATCGAGAATTATTTGCCGAATTGAGGATATTGCCCCCAACATTCCTACTGCCGAACAGATTACGGCAATTGATGCGTTTCCCCAAAACATCAAGCCCTTCTTGGATGGCTTGAAAGTCACATTGTAGAATATCACAGGCAAAATGAAGTCTAGAGGAATGAATCCAAATGCTCCAATCACTGCATTAATATCTCCGAAGAAAGGAAACATTGCAGCAATAGCTGTGGCTATGATTACTGATAATGACCGGGAAACCAACCTTGGCACAACATTGCGGATGGAGAACTGATCCAACTTTGCATCTGCAAACTTTCGTTCAAACACATCATTTGTTGGCTGCAAGTAAACCTGCACAAACAGAAGCATTCTGATTAAATCACAGCACGAGGTGTAATTCAAGATTTCGGCAATCGCCGTGAATAATGTTCTAAGCCACCCATTTGTAATTGCAAGGATTAATGCTTTGCAAAGAAGGTATAATGCGTTGAAGTTGGTTTGACTTTGTTCTTGTAGCTAAACTGAAAATGTGTTAATGCTTAGAAACATAAAGATTTTTCGTTAGAAATCTGTGTGACATAGAAGAACCCAGGTGTCTAATGACATTATCATCCAAACAGGACTGGCCTCCACTGACTGCCATTTCTAGCTAGCAACAATGAAGATCTTACCACGCTGACGGCTGCTACTTGCAAGAGGGTGAGAACATTGGTCATCAAGAGAACCCAAGTGGGAAGTGAAGGCTTTTCGTCAACCATAAAATTAATTAGAATTACTCCCTTAGTCTGATTGCCAAATGCCCAATATCCAGAGATTGCAACACTGAAAAATGTCATTATTATGACAGCATAGCAGACCAGTAGACCTTTGAACATTTTCCCCTCGACCGGAGGTGCTACAGTTGCCTACAAACAGAAAGAGAACACATTGAGGACATTAGTCCTTTCAGGAACCGATGTCTGCCGTTTTACTAATCTATAAACAAACCTTGTGTATCAAAGAAAACCTGTATTTCAGGAATAATTCCATTTCCGTAGGTTGTAGCAATGATTGAAATAGCATTGAAGGCTCCAAAGACTCGATTCTGCATAGCTCCATTGATAGAATAGTCTTTTGGAGGCGCGTTCTTAGAGTTTCCTGCAAGGGATATAGAACATGGATTAAGGACAAAATATCCTTGAAGAATTTTTATGTATTCCTTTCTTTTTCCCTCTTACCTATATGAACAGAACCAGCCGTAGTACAGGCACTGTAAGCAAGGGCAAGGACTAGAGAGACAAGGTTGATATGCCGTAGGGAGTGGAAAGATGGAATCTGAGCCAGGACTAGCATCAGGATGCCAAAAATACTGACAAATTCGTACAGCTGCATGCTCCCCTTTGGGGTAGAGAGCAAGTAAATGAACTGCCAAGAAGGGGAAACACACCAGAAAACCAACCATCATAACTTTCTCTTTTCAATCCTTTATTAGCTAAACCACTACTGTAAACTGACCTTGAGACTCTGCCCCCCAAGAAGAATGCAAGCAACAACTGCACCATAGCATACACCAAACTGAATCGGACCAACAAAGTATCTCCCCCATGCTGGTCCTATAAGAAGACCATGAATTGATCGTTACAAAAATCAATTTTTGCTGCAATACATGAATCTTAATATTAAGCCTGTAGAGACAAGTTACCCTTATACTGTTTACATACCTAATATATCTTCGGCCATGACCCTGAACCTAAGCTGACGCCTCCCTATCTGAGCATGGTGCTCAAGAACTAATGAAAGAAGGTTATAGGAATAGAATGTTATCAGAGCTGCCAGTATCAGGCATAAAACACCAGGAAACCAGCCCATCAAGGACAGTGCGTAGGGAAGACTAAGAAGAGCCGGAGCTACAATTGATGTTGTCAAATGGTATCCACAGTGCAGCCATGAACCTACCACAACACAAACATTAATTTCCCATATCATATTCTAAGCATTTAGTCACTCAAAGTACCAGTATTTTAGTGTTCCCTCTTGATTTCAGCACAAACAAGGCTCCAGCATCAAGTTGCTCGGAAGAGCTTGGCCCTTCTTCGCTATCTATTTCAGATACTTCCACGGAAGTAGGAAGTTGAGTTCCCATATCTCTATATCCTCAAGGCTAGGTAAATAGAATCTCAGGTGCTCAGGGGCTGAAAGGTTAGAATCTTCTTCTTCTTCTTATCTCGTTAATGATGACTTACAATTTGTGATGTCCATCCTTTAATCAACGCAAAATATGGACACAAACAAGAAGCCATCATCTACTGGCCTGAAGACAAGCAGTCACTTCAACCGAAGAAAGATTCTATATCACCTTGAAGACTGATCCAACAAAGGTAGACCAGCTGTTTTGGACTTCTATAGATTAATAAAAACTGATGGATTCATAAGGCCCAATCATATTTCTCAAAACAATAAAAAATCCTTAGAGATCCCCGAAGCTAATAGTGAATGTTGCTTATGAACCCAGTAAGGGTTTGTTTGACAGTGTGGTTGCGGTTGCTTTTTAAATAGCTTTTCGTGCTAAAATGCATGCCAATGATGTTTTTTTATTTTTTAAAAATCATTTTTGACATCAGCACATCAAAATGATTTGAAAACACTAAAAACATATTAATTTGAAGTTAATAAAAAAATAAAAAAATTTTAAAT
>Ga0307517_10001960_pt1 | contig 33567 bp, 20 predicted proteins | sample 23_EM_MG_FD_194515 | JGI IMG/M metagenome (GOLD analysis project Ga0307517, IMG submission 194515) | Populus trichocarpa ectomycorrhiza microbial communities from riparian zone in the Pacific Northwest, United States - 23_EM | ecosystem: Host-associated > Plants > Roots > Unclassified | place... | reverse complement strand
ATGAGTTTTGATGAATTGATATGTATTTTGCTATGAATTTCATATGGGAGATTTAAAATTATTGTGTAACTCAACTGAATTTTATTTAACAACAAATTATTATGTAGTTGTGTTAATTATTATGTAGACACCAATGATAATAATAAAAAAAAAACTAGCAGGTTCATCAATTAAATTAATATGTCACTAAACAAGTATTTGAGGATGAAAAGTCATTCAAAACTTCAAGTCATGTAACTCAATCAAGTTCAAAGAAAAATGAGTTTGAAAAGTTATATAGTATTGGTTAGTAACTTGCCCCCTCATCTAAAAAATTCTAGCTTCGCCACTAACACCACGGATTTATACATTTTTCCCACAAAATTCTCCTTGAAAAAAATCTCAATCTTTGCTTTAAAGCTTCAAGCTTTTGAATTTGAAATCCATTAAAGATCATAAATTTCCATGAAATAAAGTCATTATATAATCTGAATCTAATTTCTTTGAAACCACAACAGGAAAAAGATCACTTCTTGAGGGTAGATAAAACAAAATTAGGGAAAAAAATTGTTGTTTTGATCAAATATTTAAGATGAATAGATACATAGATTTAGACATTATTGATGATGATCCAATTTTTTTTTGTTGGTTTTGGGAGGTTAGACCTTGACGAGTATGACGGAGGTTGATAGTCAGGGTTTTATGTTTGAAAAAAAAAGAGTGGTATTTTTTTTTAATTTTAACATAATAAAAGCTCTTTAATCATTAATTAAAGAGTAGACGTAAAGGAAAGTGTTATACAACTTATAAATTATGAAATATGAACCGTAATTTCTAAAAAAATAAAAATAATGTAAAAAATAACTAAATTATAGAAGATTCAAAGTAATTCCACTCCTTTTTTAAAAAATTTCTTTGGTCATCTTTTTAAATTTCAAAAATTTATTAGAGTATTTTGTTTTTGATAATACACTTGATAGTCAGATTTGCATAAGACTTGAAATGATACATTTCAATGCAAGTAAATCTTATATATATATATAAAAGCACTTGAAATAGTAGCTAAGATTCTTATATAATAAATTACTTGGCCTGGTGCTCGCGCTTCACTGCAAAGTAAGATTTTTCTTTTTCTACAAGAAATGATGTTCAGGTATCACAAATGTATTTTAAAAAAGAAAGAAAAATATGTGACTCAAGTTATAGATCCGACTGAGTCAAACAAGTTTTCTTTATTTTAATTAGATAGAAAAAAAATAAAAAAAGATAGTAGATAATCAAGTTTAAAAAGAAAAGTGATTAGGGCAAAACCATCACTATCCTATTCCGGTGAACAATATCTCTGAATACATGGCTACAATGTTTTCAGAAGACGAATTAGATTTGTATATACCATGGAGAGTATCATCTATCATCCTTGATCGTAAATACCTTTATTAATTACCAAGATCTAAAAAAAATTGATTTATATCTCCATTCCAAATCTTTTATATGTACTTCAAATTTTAATATTGTATAACATTTACTTGAAATATTTTAATTCCATGCATGTGTTTATAGTAGGTATGACTGCTTAATTCCAACTAATTCCAAAAAAAGGTCATGATCTCGTAATTTTATTTTTAAACTAAAAAAATTCGACCGTAAAATTCTCATTGAATATGTTATTTAAAATTATTTATAGTTTTCTTGTTTGTTAAATGTGTTACACTTATTTCTTATGCTCATTTTTTATATATATATATCTTGAAAATAATATGATACTAACGTATACAAAAATATATAATAATATCTCGTAGCTAATCTTTTTCGAATTAGAGGGCATATTTAGCATTTCTGGAACTCTTGGCATGCCTTTGGGCCTAAAAAAAAAATCCTCATTCCTCCTAAAGCAATTAATCACCTCTTCCTTCGTATCGTGCCCTTCAAAGTCTCTCCTCAGCTGACGCACATTTCTCACCTTCCTCCCCCTCTATCATCCATTTGTAGCCTTTTCAATTCTTTTTTTGGCGCTGGCCTTTCCTCCCTACAATCTTGATGATGTTAACAGGCGCGGTCTTCCTTTTTTTTAGTTCTTCAAAATAGCCTCGCCTGGCTCCTATCTGGCCGCTCCTTACCGATTCCCAGGTGAACCCGTGTAGGAGAACATCACTAATTGAGCAACCAAATAGCTACTGAACAACTTAGATAGATAAACAAGCGCGACCTGAGCGTAGAGAGAGAGAGAGAGAGAGAGAGAGAGAGTGATGAATGAAACAAAAGGGAAAGTGTAATGGTATAGGTCCTGGACAACGTGGTGTTAGTCATGAAAGGATAAGAATACCCTTGCTGAAGGACAAAAGGAGAAACCTGAGGAACAAGGAAAGAAAGAAAAAAGGGTTGATATAGAAGATAATGGTAGTAACACATGCATATACTATGTAATTATTGAATAAAACATATTTTTAGCTCAGTAAAACACACAAGCTCTGGAGTTTTTTTTTTTTTTTTGTCAAATTTATTATTTAGTGTTGAGTTTTTATTGAATTTTACTTTTTAATATTGAGTTAATGGTAAATTAATTTTGGTATTTTCTATCGTATAATAAAATAAAAAACTAATTCGACCAAGTAGAGTCCATAACTCAGCTCGTGGGGCTGGTAGACTAACTAATATCAATGAAGGAGTTGGGTATGGATTTTTTTAAGTTTAAAATGTTATATCTAGTTTAATGGCTATGTCAAAAAATTCTTAATAATCTAATTAAATGTATTTTTTTATATTTCAAAAAATTTATGTCCAATCCATAATAAAGACATATAATATAACGACCCTATAATTAGAACACAAATAAACACATTCAAGATCATAAAATAACGTGAAACCAAATAAACTTTTTTTTTTTTTTTATGTGTGTATACATTGAAATTTCAATGAAGTTTCCATTAAATTTTAATGTTTTTAAGTGTCGACATCATTATTCACCTGCACAAATCCTAATTTTACACAAGATCCAACATCAAGGATCATTTCAAGATCAAAACAGACTATATCCATTTTTTTCGGCTTTCCCTTATTACATTTCATATAATGGTTTCTGCACAATTATCTTATAAACTTAATATAAACAAATTGTAATATATTAATAAATTAAATTCCATACATTTCTAATTAAAACATAAAAGAATAAGATTATACAAAATATCACAATGATCTATAAGACTTAAATTAATATGTGCATGTTTAATAATAGATTTAATTACATCTTAAAAACACAACATCAAAATTACATTACATAATAAGTGTATAGTATTCTAAATTCAACATTAAGGTGTACCATCATGAGTAATAACAAAAAAGTCTATTGTTCAACTCGAATTTGTAAGGATCCTATAGCTAAAAATAATTACAATAAAAAAAATATTATTTAACAATTAATATGTCTATTTGGTATAATAATAATTAAATTACAAATATCGCTAACCAACATTTAAGAAATTTCATATCCTCCATTATCCAATGATATCTTAATTGGCAGTATCATTAATTCTTTTATATCATTTAAATCTACTATCCTAATTACATCTTTCGGGTTATCTATTACTTTGATGACTCAAATTCCTTTAAGGTAAATTTATCATTTAAATCCCCAGTTGTCAGATAAATTGATATTTTTAATACCACTCAAGTACTAGTTAATATTTAGATTTCTCTTTTCAATTGTTCGATAATTACATCACAATTGATATATATGCATAAAAAAGCAATTAAAGAATTTCGATTATTTAACAGCTAGACCCTCAAACAACTTAAATATAAGAGTGCAAATCGCCTACCTAATCCTTGAGCTCTAGATATAGTCCTTTGTTGTTGTACCAAACATGTCGTCTCTCGTATAAAAAATTCTCTTTTGAAATAGTAATAGTTCATTATCAATGGTCACTGGTTCACATTGACACAACCAATCTATTGACCAGATACTACTTGATTTCATTGGTGTCCCTAATGGTCGATCAAACGGTCATCTTGTTTGATCAACTGAATTAGATAGTAGCCAATTTCGTTGTTCCTCTTGTCAATTGGTTGACTAGATCATTTGGTAATCCTAAATGGTCAACTGGTTTATGCAGTACGTCGGATATCAATTTAGTTTCAGTTTTTTTTTTTGTAATTAATTCTTCACCCAATCATTTATTTCATCATATAACATATTTGAACATCAATTTTATATCAATCTGGACAAAACTTTTGGAATTATTCACGCTAATTTAGCTGAAATATTCATTCAAAGGAGAGCATAATTTTTTTTTTCCATATTTCATTCATTATTCATTCCTAATTCATGCCCAAAAACATGATTTTCTTAACAAAGAATACAAATTTAAATATTTCAACCTATAAAATTCAACTTTCCATAATATATAAGCTTCAAAACATATCAAAGTTAAAATTAATCATGATAAAAGTGATCATTACCTCCTAATCACAAGAAATCACAAGCAAATTCATGAAAAATCCAGGTTTTCTTCACGTTTTTTTTTCTCTCTCTCACCCTAACTTTTATCATCTTTATTTCTAAGCTTATAATAACCTTTTCCAAAACTTTAGATTCCTTGTTTTAATCCTTAAAAACTTCTCTAACTCGCTCTCCTTTTCTTCCCTCACTAGCGACAGCTTTTGGCTTCCAACAGAAGCCAAGAAAACTATTTATATGCCATAATTAATTTTTATTTACAATATTATTATTATGCTATAATTCAGGAAGTTAATTTTTGTTTACTCATATCGGTAAATTTTTTACAACTTGTCTTGTCTCAAAGTTTTAATCCATAAATTTCATTTTAAATAATTATATATATATATATACAGTACTATTTATTATATTCCATTAATATTTTTAACCGGGTTTTACATATAAACTAGTTATAAATTACGCAAATTGAAGTGAAACATTACTAAATGTAAATGTAAAGGGGAGAAAATATATATAGTTTAATTAGCTATTTTGTTTTTACTTAGAAACTCACATTAATAAGTCGGAAATAGTTTTTCTCTTCTTTTGACTTTGCATCACTGATCTAATCAATCTGCAAACGTCTCTCCATTAAAATAGTAATTCACATGAACATGGCTTTTCACGACCGAGGCAACCTCTCCTGAACTCATCCACTACTTGCCGAGTTAGGGTTATCGGCACCAAGGATCGAGGAAAGATTTGCTCATTATTTGATAAAAAAAAAAAAAAAACTCATGAGACTCATTGATGTTGTTAGTAAGTTTATTTCATACGTCTGAGTACGAATAAAAAGAGATACAATATATTAAACTTTATTTATTTTTGTGTTTTAAAAATATTTTTTTAAAAAATTAATATATATTTTTTTAATTAATATTTTTTTAGATCATTTTAATATTATTTCGATATATTTTCAAATAAAAAAAAACAACCGCTACTATAATATCAAATAATCTTTAAAACTTCTGATATATATTTTAGTTTGGAAACAAAATTTAAATATCTGAATTATTAAATAAGTTGATTTATGACATTGAGTTTTTCTTTTTAAAAAAGAGAGTAGTGGTTTAATATTTTATGACATATAGCAACTAATAATGTTAATTTAATCAAAACAAATTCACAAGTTACTCCATAAAGAATCTCAGGGGGCAGAACTATAAAATCCATCAATGGCATCGAGCTAGAAAGCCAATCCAATCTGCAACCTCAGAAATCGATGAACATAATACAAGCGAAATCCTTTCGTAATCGGAGCACAAGCTATTTTATTTCGTGGGGTAGTATTTTAATGGCATTTCCATGCCATGATAACGCATCAAAGAACAACAAGGGCAAGGGAGATCTTTTCTAGATTAAACAAAAGATTAATTACCTTGGCCGATAGATTCTTCTCATTAATTGCTCATTAATTTCAGCACTGTGGCCATCCTTTTAACCACAAAAGATGGCACTCCTCCTTAATTGAGATAAAAACAACGCACAGTCCATTCCATTTTTATTAGTTTTTGGGATTTTTTTTTTATGAGAAGAAAACAATAGTGGCACTGCCACCTATCAAGATAGTGCTGCTGGTATGCATAGACATATTTGCCAATAAAAAAGAAAGAAAGAAGATTCGAGCTTGATTGGTTATAAGGCCATGATTGCCTGACAAATTTCCACGAAACAATATTTTGCATTATTGGAAGTAAACAACCATCTGGGGTCCGCAAAAAAAGTGAGCAGTCAGGCTTTCTTGTTTGACTAATGTATTAGAGAGAAGTGTTTCACTTCTGTAAGTTTGAGGTTGGGTGTCTGTGTTCGGCTATGGCTCATGTTGTCCAAAGCCAGCAGGCAATACTAGAGAAGCTGAGGAAACAGCTTGCAATTGCTGTGAGGAGTGTACAGTGGAGCTACGCAATTTTCTGGTCACTGTCAACCAGACAGAAAGGGTACATTAGTTGAACTATTTCACTTTAAACTTTTAAACTACTTCTTTTCTTCTTGCAGACGATTCTTTGTTGCAACTCTATTCTTATTTCTCGATTTCCATATCTGGGTTTTCACATTTAATGATAAAAATACCCTATCCAAGATTAAGAAGAAAAAAAAATGTCCCTTGTCCGCAGTAGAACTTAGAAGATTATGGTTTGCTGCAGCAGATTTTTTTTTGTACAGAGGAGAGGCTAGAACACGAGAACTCCAGAGGGAGGGGATCCTACTGTCAGCTGAGCTATATGCTCATCGGCTGCTGCAGTAGAAGTTGACCACTAGAAGTGAATAGACTAACCATTAGATTTGTTTTCTTTTTCTCCCCACCCCTCATTTACTTAAATTTGATAGAAGAAAGGATTTTATTGTTGAAGAATGTATGAAAATTAGGGCTGTGAAAGTATTCTTCTTTTAAATAGATAATGCTAGGATAGTTTTAAAGACACCTCCTTTCTCTTGGGTAACACAATGCAGCATTGAAAAGTTAATTGAGATTGCTTTTCATTTATGTCCTTCAATGCTTATGCTGAGAAAATACAACGTGATCATGTTCTTTTAGGGTACTGGAATGGGGTGGTGGGTACTACAATGGGGACATCAAGACTAGGAAAGTTCAAGCCACGGAACTTAAAGCTGATAAAATAGGCTTACAGAGGAGTGAGCAATTGCGAGAACTTTACAAGTCTCTCCTTGGAGGCGATGCTGGCCAGCAGGCTAAGAGGTCTTCTCCTGCATTGTCTCCTGAGGATCTGTCAGATGAGGAGTGGTATTACTTGGTGTGCATGTCCTTTGTATTCAATCCTGGTGAAGGGTACTAATCTGTCTTTCACTGATCCAAGGATCTTCTCATTTTCTATTTGGGTAATGTTGTCATATAATTATGCTATTAGATGGTCGTTCTTATTTCTATTTGCTGCACAGGTTGCCAGGAAGAGCATTGGCCAATAAACAGACCATCTGGTTGTGCAATGCTCAATATGCAGATAGCAAAGTATTCTCTCGCTCTTTGCTTGCAAAGGTTGGTTTCCCTGGTTGAGATCTGTTTCACATTAATGCAGATTTCAACTGATCTTAATACCTGTAATGTCTTATATTCTATGAAGGAAAACTGACCTTTTGTTTTTCCGTGTTATGTTTTCTCTATGACCGGACCATCACTGACCTTAGAGTGCATCTATTCAGGTAACAACAGATCTATTTCTTTATGAATACATCATGTGAATGCTATGAACACACTTACACAGAATTGCCCCTGCTTTGGCCTTTGCTGGGAAGGTCTTTGTATAAACGAAACACATAATTCTAATCTATGCACCCACCCATACATGTCCCTGCATTGACCTTCTCTGTTTGGCCATTTTGCTTTGCTTTACATTGCTATGCGTTCTTTTTACATGTTACTGGACAAGCGGTCACATGATAAGCCAATCTCAAACCTGCTATAATAAGATATGCATTCTTTTTACATTGCTATGCATTCCTTTTCTGAAGTATAAGATATGCATTCTTTTTACATTGCTATGCATTCCTTTTCTGAAGTATAAACTTCAAGAAGCAATGTTGCACCTGGCTGGCATATGTTAAGATTTCCCTAGTCCTTGGTGCTTTCAACATTGCTGTCATATACAACTTTGCTTGCTAATTTAAGGAGAAAGCTATGTACCTTAACGGGGCTTTTTTAAAAATCGTCATTTCACCTGCTTTGAAATTCAACACCCATAGCCCAATTCTCATATTATCAAATACAGATGTGTTATCTTTCTGCTCTAACATCACATGGCTTGTGACTTCAATTTTGCAGACCGTGGTGTGTTTTCCCTATCTTGAGGGAGTGATGGAGCTAGGTGTAACTGAGCTGGTAATTTCCTCTCTGGAAAAATAGATCAATGACTTTCTAATTCAGAATATATGTATATAAGCATGCATGGAATGGAACAGTTTATAAATGCCTTAATTGCGTTCTTGCTTCTCTTCTTGGCTTATTTCAAGGTCACAGAAGACCCCAGTCTCATTCAACATATCAAAGCTTCCTTATTAGATTTCTCAAAGCCTGATTGCTCTGAGAAATCTTCCTCTGCTGCTCATAATGGAGATGATGATGAAGACCCAATGTCTACCAAGATCAGCCATGAGATAGTTGATTCATTAGTTTTGGAGAACCTGTACACCCCAACAGACGATATAGAACTTGAGCAAGAGGGAATTAACGATTTACATGGAAATTTGCGTGAAGAATTCAAAAGGAATTCTCCTGATGATTGTTCAGATGGCTGTGAGCACAATCACCAGACTGAAGACTCCATGCATGAAGGTTTAAATGGAGGTGTTTCTCAAGTTCAAAGTTGGCATTTCATGGATGATGAATTCAGCGATGATGTTCTAGATTCTATGAATTCGAGTGAGTGCATATCAGAGGCTGTAGTGAAACAAGGAAAGGCCGTACTCTCTTCCAAGGAAAAAAATGTAACCCGCCTTCAGTCGCAAGTATTTCAAGAAGGAAACCACACAAAGTTGAGCTCCTTCGATCTTGGAGCTGATGATGACTTGCACTACAGAAGAACTGTGTGTGTTATTATGAAAAGTTCAAGTCAATCAATTGAAAATCCATGTTTCCGAAGTGGAGATCACAAGTCCAGTTTTTTTAGCTGGAAGAAAAGAGCAGTTGATGGCGTTATGCCACGGGTACAACAGAATATGTTGAAGAAGATTTTATTTGCAGTACCTTTGATATATGGTGGCCACTCTCTTAGGTTCGACAAGGAAAATGGAGGAACAGATTGCCTCAAGAAATTGGAAGGCTGTGAAACGTGCAAGGAGCATTATAAATCAGATAAACAAAGAGTGAATGACAAATTTATAGTACTCAGGTCGATGGTTCCTTCTATTAGTGAGGTAATTAAATTGCCTTTGTTGGAAATCTTTGTTATTATTGAGACTTTGATATTAAGTGGAGTTTTCATAATTCCTTACACTTGTGTTACTGTAAGAAACTGCAATACATTTTTGGAGAGCTGGAAACCAATCTCCAACTTTTAAATATGTATGCTCAACTGATTTTATGCTGGTTTTTCTAATCAGCTACAAAGCATTAATGCATATCTTTTCTCCTCAACAACTTTTATGCTGAATTCTGTAAACTGGCTCTGAGATGATGTTATTTCTGAGAAGTTCATAATTCTGATCCATGAATTTTTATTGATGCTATTCATTAATAAACTCGATCATAATTGTTCAGATTGACAAAGAATCAATCCTCAGCGACACCATTAACTACTTGAAACAGCTTGAATCAAGAGTAGCAGAACTAGAATCTTGCAAAGGCTGGATAGATCACGAGGCAGGACACAGGAGGAGTTACATGGACATGGTAGACCAGACATCAGATAACGACGACATCAAGAAGATTGACAATGGAAAGAGATCTTGGGTAAACAAGAGGAAGGCCCTTGACATTGATGAAGCTGAACTAGAGCTTGATGGGGTTTCTCCCAAAGATGGGATGCCCTTAGATTTGAAAGTATGCACGAAAGAGAAGGAGGTTCTCATTGAGATTAGATGTCCTTACAGGGAGTACATGTTGCTTGATATCATGGATGAAATCAACAAACTGCAGTTGGATGTGCACTCAGTCCAGTCATCCACTCTTGATGGCATTTTCGCATTGACCCTGAAATCTAAGGTTTGTGCCGAAGATCAATCCAGTTGCTACCTTTCTGCTTATCTTGTCTTTCAGATGCATTAAGAAATCCATAGCTAAGAAGTGTGAGGTGCACTGACTCCCGATGAGATTAAATATGATGTCTATTGAGAATTGTAATCCAAAACTGAAATAGATTATTACCATTATAAAAAATACGGCCTTTAGAAGAAGCCAGTTGTCACTGAAGTTGTTTCTGATACATACATCGATGCCTTTTTGTTGGAAAAATGCTTAACTCTTATGAACTTGGTTTCAGTTTAGAGGGGCAGCAGTTGCACCAGCAGGGATGATCGAACAAGCACTTTGGAAAATTGCCGGCAAGACTTGAGTCGTCATATATCAACTGGTACTTGGATGGCTTATCCATTCAGTACAAATTAGTTCCTAGATTCTCATGTATCATGTAGCAGTAACTGCATGGCCTTGTAACTGCATAACTTCAATTTCCCTCTTAACCTTCTTTCCATTATCAAATGTTCAACCTTAGTGCTTGCTAATTAGATCAAGTAGTGACTTGTTAGAAGTGGTGGAGGAATCAAATCTTTCAGCGTAATTTTCCTACCAATTTGGATCTCATTTCAATAAAGTGTTCTTCTTAATGATACCGTTCTATCTGTTGTGCTGCCGATTGATTCTCCAAGACAAGAGCTAGTATCCCTGTTAAAATGGCAAAAAAAAAAAACCAAGATGACAGTAGCCATTTGAAATACATTACTTTACAAGAGGCACATGGAACCTTGACTAATGCTGTAATTAGAATTCTTAAGTAAACTAAAATTCATTTTATTTCAGATATTCCTGTAAAATAAGATGTAAATAACCTATAATCACCTGACCAGGTGCAGAATTTAAAATTTGATGTAGGAGAGTATATTGTTCTATTTGCTTTCCCCAACCAGAGACAAGTTGCTGAGTGCCAACTTCAAGCATTCATAATTAACATCTCATTCAAGCATTCATATTCTTCAAGACAACAGCAAAAATGTACACAAAAAGGAAACACCACGTTCCCACACGGTGGACCCCCCAAATAAATCCAATGTATAGCTTTACCGGTATGGACCTTAAAAAGATCAACAAAGTATAATAATTAAAATGATTGTTAATGAAGTTGGAGAAAACTTCTTCGAAGGATATGTAACTTTTCACGGGCAGTTATTGGGTTTTTGAGATTGAGCTGTTTTAACGTGGTTATTAAATTTGAGCTTTACGTGAACCTGCAAAACAAGTTTTTTTGATGGCTCTCGAGACCCCCTAGTTAGTATTTAAGTTAGTATTAATATAGATAAAGAGAAACATTTACATTTACAATGATATGTGTATTTGCATGAAAGATACAAGAGATAATGAGAGGTTCTGGGAGAATGTAAGCTCCTCTTATCTCTATGTTTTTGTGAGTGAATTAAGTTCATAACTTATTGTTAATCACCTAGTAACTCATAAGCTTTTATATATCCAAGAATCTTGTTATGTAATCATGTAGGATGATTACTCTCATGTTGATGGCCGCACTATTAGTGCGAACAGTCACACTATCATTGTGGGTGATTGCATTATCACCTTGTAAAGAGAGGCGTTTAGGTGGGTGGCTCTGGCATGAGCATGCCTTAACACCATTTTGTATGTCTCATCATGTTAGCATTAAATACAAAATCATCCAAGACACGAAAAATAAGGTTAAGTCCCCTAGGGCTTAACCTGATTCCACACCACGTGAATGGTGGGCTTGGGTAATCCTTAATCGAACCTACCAGGATAGGAATGGGTTTGGGTTTGAGCCCCCCTCTTTAGTTGGTTGTTTTAGGCAAGAAGCCCATCACTATTGAGTAGGCTTCATTTTGAAAACCCACTATATTGTCATTGTATTGTGCCTTCTTATGCTTTTTTATGAGGTGTTGCATCTTTATTTTAATCCACTTAAACCTAGGTCCAAGAAACAATCCAAACAAGAGTCTAATTCATAAAAGAGTTAAGTGTCTCATTTGAATTGAGTTCTTAGGAGTTAGAGATAACTACTCAGTTCTAGTTCTAGGAGGTGTCATTAATATTATAACAAGTTAGGGAGGTAAGAGTATTAGATGTAGAGGATAGAAATTCATCTAAGGAGTGACTTGTTCCTGGTGATTATACTAGAGGAGACTGGTATAGGGATTGTTTATCGAGAACCCAATTAAGGAAGCCCTTCAGGATAAAGAATATTTTTCTTGTTTTTTAGAATTTGAGCTGACTTTGCTTTTCTCTGATTTGGTTTGGACTTTTTATAGATGTGATTTTGACAGGTAACCAAGATATGAGATTGAATTGGAGGGTTGTTATAGAATTAGGGATTGAAATAGAAAAGGAAAAGGAAAATATGTCAAGCTCATGACCACTCACGTGCTAATGCATTGAGAAGTGTTCCTTGTTTACTCATGGAATGCGCAGCTACTTCTAGTGGTCAATTGGATAGTTTTTTATGGTGTCAGGTTCTTCTCAAAAGAACAATCTTTATTGTCCAGTGTATGTCAACAAAAAGTCAACGGAAGAGGAGCACATTATTGTTTTGGTCATGCCTTCTTTTTCTTACTTGCTCGAATTTTGAGCGATCTTTTTTTAATTTTAGCCTTGGTTTTAGTTACAAGAGCTCTGGTTTGAGTCGATTAAACACTCATTTTGGGCACAATTTTGGGCACTTTTTTTGTGTCAATTTAGACATGATTTTCGGCCCATTTTTTAAGAAATTTGGGCTCGGTTTTTCAGATCACTTTTTTCCATGTTGGGCTTAGTTTTGCAACTTCCCCTCTGTCTTGGACTTGGTTTTATATTTTTTTAAGGATGGAGGTTACCTAAATGAATAGTGTCTAAATGAAGAGTATACCTGAATAGATACATAGTCTCATGGAGACCTATGAAGATTTTTCATGGAGAATGTTGGAGGACTTTTCTAGGAGAAATTGCATGGAGGCTTTTAGAGATTTTTCATAGAGATAACTTTCATGAAGAATATCTTGAGTTTAAGCTAAGTCATCTTTATACTTGAATAAAGATCGTATTATACCTAGGTGGGTAATTTTACATGCATAAAGGGGTTGTTTATACCTGAATGAAAAATCACTTAAAGACTTGTGGAGATTTTTCATAGAGATATGGAGTATACATGTGGAGACATAAAGATTTTAGGTGGATACATGAAGATTTTTTTATGGATACATGGAGATTTTGCTTAGAGACATGGAGATTTCATGTGAGATATAGAGATTGTGACACTCTCTTTCATATCATTGTAACATGCTCCTTCCTCAAACTGTTTACATGCATTAGGGTCTGGAGGTGGTCGAGATCTTAAGTTACTTTTGAGTGGCTAATAAAGTCTTCATGAGAATCCTCAATTGTTATATTAATTGTTAGAGATCTGGAAGAACTAATGTACCTACTACATGAAGGTCTGTCATTTTCTAATATCTTGGATTTTTTTTGTTGTCAACCATAGAAAGAGCTAGGAAGTAAAGATAATTGAACTATCTTTTGTTCAATTCTCACAAACAAAACCACTGACGAAGTTTGAGAAAACATCAAATAATTATTGGCCTTTTCATGACTAGTTGATGGGTTTTTAAGATTAAGCCATTGAAGGTGGTTGTTAAACTTGAGCCTTATAAGCACCTACAAAACAAGACTTTTGATGGCTTAAAGGATATTTCGATGCTTAAGTTAGCAATTATATAGAAAGAGAGAAACATTTATAGTGATGTGTGTACATATAGGAAAGATGAAAGAGATGATAAAAGGTTAAATGAGAAAAAATGAGTTCCCTTATCTTTACGTGTGTTTATGAGTTAAGCTCAAAACTTTCTTTCACTGTTCATCAACTCATAAACCTTTATATACCCATGAATCACATGAATATACTTGTTATGTGATCATACATGATGATTACCTATATTATAGATGGTGGCATTATCATTACTGGTAACTGCACTGTTATTATAGGAAGCTACATTATTACCTTATAAAGCGAGACATTCAGGTGGGTAGTTCTGACATAAACATGACTTAATATCATTTTGTATACCCTATTATATTGAGTCATGCCAATATTAAATACAGAATTTTCCAAGACATGAAAAGAAAAGGGTTGGGTCTTTCAAGCCTAAATCTAACCCTTACCATATGAATGGTATATAGGATTAAGTAAGCCCTTACCGAACCCAGCAAAGTGTAAGTGGGTTAGAGTTTGAGCCCACCCTTTTTTTTTGTTGGTGGCCTTAGATAAGAGGCTTATCACCATTAAATTTGATTCAATTTGAAAGCCCACCGAATTAGTACCCATTCAAATCTTTGTGTTTATTGTGATGTAAAGACTTAAAGTTACATATGAATTATTTTTCAAAAAGTCCCCATTAGAGGAGCATTAATGGGTATACTTTACTGCATGTATATTGTTATTATAATTGTACATTCATGTACCTATTTATAAGATGTTAGGTCTTTGTGTTGATATAAGTGGACCTGGGTCAAATAAAAATTCAAATAGAAGTTCGTTTCATAGGAGAGTTGATGATCACGTTTGAATTAAGTTCATTAGAGTAAGAGATAATTGTCCAGTTCTAAAATGTGTCACAAATGTTATAGCAAATTAGGCAAGTAAGAGTATCAGTTATAAAGGAGATGAATTCATTTAAGGAGTAGCTATACTCAGTGCTTATATTAGAGGAGATTGACAAGTGGGTTGCTAGTTGAAAACCTGGTTAAGTAAACCCCTAATATGAAGAATATTTTTTTTTATTTCTTGAAATCTAATCCAACTTTGCTTGCTGGTTTGGATTTTTTTATTTTATTTTGATAGGTGGCCAAGATCTAGAATAAAATTGGAGAGTTATTATGGAATAATAAAATAAAATAAAAGGGGAGAAAATATGTCAAGATCATGACACCCAGCGCTAGTGTGTGGAGTAGTGTTTCTCATCAACTCGTGATGCTAATGGCAACTTCTAGTGGCCAATTAGAGAGTTTATCATGGCATTAGATTATTCTTAAAGGAATGGTCATTTTTATCTTATGCATGTCAATTAAAAGTTGGCTGAGGAGGAGCGTCATTCTTGTTTTGCTTTTTACATTTTTCTTTGTTTCTTCTCTTTTGAATTTTGCATCCTTTTTTTAGTTTAAGTTGCAATAGGTTCGAGTTTGAGCCTACTAAACACCTCTTTTGGGATTGATTTTAAGCCCTTTTCCATCATCGATATGGGCTTAGTTTTCCAACCTATTTTTTTCTATGTTGGGCTCAATTATGCTACCTATTTTTCTCCATATTATGCAACTTAATTTTAATAGGATAAATGTTATCTAATAGTGTGTAAATGGAGAGTATGCTTAAATGAAGACACGAGTTTCTCATTGAAACACTTTTTTATGGAGATTTATAGATATTTTTCATGGAGATTGGCAAAGAACTTTATTTGGAGACATTGCATGGACACTTTTAAAGATTTTTCATGGAGATCATTTTCATATAGAATATCTTTAGTTCAAGTTCGGTCATCCCCATACCTAAATAAAGACCATATTATACACAGGTGGGTAGTTGCACATGATCGACGAGGTTGTTCATCGCCTAAAAGAAAAATCACATGGAGATATATGAAGAATTTTCATGGAGAGATGAAGTTTATGTATGGATATTTCACTTGGAGACATGGTGTGTGTGGATATTTCACTTGGATACATAGATATTTTGCATGAAGATAGGGATTTTGTATTGAAACATGAAGATTTTGTTTGGAGACAGAGATCTCATATGGGATGTGTGAATTGTGGCATTTTATTTTCTCTCCTACACATTATTTTGACATGCTCCTTTCTCAAGCTGTAGTTGTCTGTGTGCATTAAAGGGGTGCATCTAGTAGAGATAATGTTGGAGCCATCTGTCAAGGAAAAGGTAAGGCCTTGACTTGCTTTTAGGTGGCTAATAGAGCCTCCATGAGCATTTTTTATTATTGTATTAGTTGTTAGAGATTTCATGGAGCTGATGTATCTGCGATGAGAAGGTTTATTTCTTTCCCATATCCTAAAAGTTTCTAGGTTGTCAGTCATGGAAAAAGCTAGTAAAAAAAGGGAATTGAACTGACTTTTCTTCAATTCCTATAAACAACGCTACGGACTAACAAAGTCAAGGAAAACTTTAAAGGAGTGTTTCCATGGTTGGTTGATGGGCTTTTCAAATTGAGTTGTTGAAAGTGATTGTTGAACTTGGATCTCAAGAGCACCTGCAAAACAGATCCCTTGATAGCTTAGGGGACCTTTTGATGCTTAAGTTAATACTAATGTAGGCAAAAAGAAACCTTTGTGATGATATGTGTGTTTGTAGGAAAGAAGCTAGAGATGATGAGGGCTGAAAGAAAGAATATGAGCTCCCTTTTATCTCTTTGTGTGTTTGTGAGTGAGTTGAGCTCACAACTTGTTGTATATTACCTAGTAACTCATAGATCTTTATATATTCATGAATCATGTGAATCTACTCATTAGAAAATCAAATAGGATGATTACCTTTGTTATGGATGGTCGCATTGTTGTTATAGATTATCGTATTGTCACTATAGACAGTTGCATTGTCATTATGAGCGATTGCACTGTTATTATGAGCGATCACGCTATTACCATATAAAGTTGAAACGTTTAGGTTAGCAGCTCTAGCATGAGCATGTCTTAACAAGCCCACACCATATGAATGATGGGCTAGGATAAGCCCTCACAAACCTGCCAAGGTAGGGGTGGGTTCGGCTTTGAGGCCATCCCCTTTAATTGATGACCTTGGCAAGAGGCCATCACCAATATTGAATTGGCTTTGGTTGGGAGGCTCTCACATCAATTGTACAAAAATGTGATGCAATATAAGTATATATTATCTTGCTGGGAGCGGAAGGGCATGCTTTCAAGTGTGAAGAAAAACATAATCATTCACTCATTAATAGAAAGATCAAAGTAGGGTTTGGCTTTAGAAACTGGGCATCATTCTCTGCTTTGCATCGTCTCTTCTGACATTAATCCGTTGATGTCATAAAGGGACATTATGGTTTTGGATGCCCAATTTTCTATGGAATTAAGGCAACCCTGCCAATTATTTCTGACCTAATTGATCGCGAAGGAATAGAAGTTGGATATCCAGATGATCTGTCAAGAACAAATCCATTAAAACTTCTAGATTCTTTTGGAGTTGGCCATTATTGTATCTCCATTTATTGATAGGCCCATAAATACAAGAATTATATAATACACGAACACATAGTTGGAAGTTGGAACTCCAACTGTACAACCTCTTCGACATTAACTACCAACAGGTCATTGCTCTCAGACTCAGCTAACCCCTATTTTGTTGGCTTCTTCACCTCGAACTTGAAATCCCTCAAGACAAACCATTCACTGACTAAGAGCTTAAAAGTTAAGAAAGGCGATTGCTGGAGATATCTGACATAAACTACCAACTTTAAGATCCTAACTTCAGAAATAAAAGATTACCAGTAATATGACCAGATACACGGGGAAGAACTTGAACTTGGATTTTTTAGCCATGACTTTCAGAGACTAATACCAGCAAAATCCTTAACAGTGAAGCCAACCTTTTCAAACTTCCCTCTTTCACTGCTCTCTCTGAACTTCAAATAATCTGAACAAACAAAGGGCTCATAGATTCTCGCATTTCCTTCTCCTACTACTTCATTTGGTGCCATGATGACCTTCTCATCCTCGAAGCACCAAAAAAAGGCAAGAGAAAGACGGTTAACTGGCTTCTTCAAAACGATTCGGTGTTCTGATGATCTTAATTTATCATTGCTCCAAGCTTGCAACAAATCTCCTATGTTTACCACCAAGGTTTCCTCACCTGGACTTATATCCATCCATTTCCCTTCCCTGGATTTCACCTGCAGGCCACCGACTTCATCCTGGTATACGATGGTAACACAACTCATGTCTGTATGCATTCCAAGTCCCTCGACCTCATCTACCAAACCTTTCGGAGGATTGTAATTAATAATCCTCAGATAACCATGGCAATTTTTGAATTCTGACTCATAATACTTATTGTCAAAACCCTCCCCCAAACTCATCGATAAAATCTCCACGATTCTCTTCGATAATTCTGTCATCTTGGTCCCATATTCTTGTAGTGCCGCTCTGTAAGGAAGGAAAAGGAAACGAGAAAAACAAAACGCAAAAAATATGGAAACAATCAGGAAAGAACAGAAAATATAAACGCATAAAGAAAAGGAAGTTTCAATTTTTATATCACCTGAATTCAAAACTCTGTTGGCCAAAAAGGGTATCTGCGGAACTCTGGGCAGATGCAAAGAAGTTTGGTCCAAAAACTCGGAGGCACTCAAAGAAAGGAGAAGCAATGAAATGAGGAGTGTAAGTGTTTATGGAAGAAGAGGGACCAAGTTCGAGTTTTGTCTCAGCAGGGAGGCCGAAGAGTTGCTGTGAAAGTGAATAGAGTTTGTTGTAAAGCTCTTTGGAGATTCCATGGTTGCTAATACGAAAAAATCCCCATTCTTGGCAAGCTTCAGCCAGTGAAGCCAGAGCAGACGGCTGTAGTGGCTGAGAGATATCTAGAATAGGAAGTTCTGCAGAATGGCACTCAGGCATTTTTTCTAGAACATGGAGAGAAAATGTTTGGTTTGTCCAGTTTGATGGAGCTATATATCAATAAATGATTGGTTAGAAGAAAGAGGGAAATCATTTTCAACCTTGTTGATCAAGAGAAAATGGACAAAGAAAAGAGAGAGAGAGAGAGAGAAGAGAAGGGCAACACCTAATAAATATATATATATATATATATAAACTGATGCGACTACAAAAACTGTGCTCTTTAGAGGTGCAATTCACTTGATTTTTTTTGTTACAGAAAGTTATGAAAATGACAAGTAGCTGATTCTTACCGATTGACCAGTATAAGAAATTAAGCTTTAATCAACCAACATGATGTTTGAATCAAAGGCTACCACAAAAGGTTTGACTACGTATAAACAAAGAGATGATAATGGTTGCTAAGTATTATTTTTTGTCAAGTGAAGAAATGAATGGAGGCTCAAAACCAATGACAGACTGTTAGAGAGGTGCCCAGAACACATGGGATGATTTTCTTATACCGTGTTTTTGCATGGATTCTAGAGCTTAAAATTATTGGTCAGAAAGCCTACCAGCACATCTGCTTGTTCATTAAGCTTGTAGAGTCTAGGGCTTATAAAACTAATAAATATTGGTCAAGACAAAAACGTGATTTTGTTGCCACCACTAACCCTAATATTCTTCTCCATTCCGAAATCTGTCTGCATACGATTGAGTGTGTCGCGGGTTCCGATCCAGGCAAGCCGGGTCTTTGCAAGAAACGGGATGCGATTACAGGGGATGATAATGAAGTGCGGCTTGAGTTACCAAATCTTGTACTCTGCGGGAAGCAATTCATTGACAATTAACCAGATGTTCTGGAAGATATACTAAAGAAATAAGACAGGGATTAAAGTACTATACGTGCGATTCATGCCTGCCCACCAAGTTACATCACAAAACACAAATTAATAATTAAACAAGTATCAAGCCTTACCAAAGAGTGATTAAATTAAATAGAAATTCTAGAAGAGGAAAGGATTATATCAAATAATTACATAAACCAATGAAATAAGAAACACTGATCAAAGAATTACATGAAGATTGAATAGACATTTTTTTTTTTTGTAAAATATAATGTTCAAGTGTTGCAAACATGTTTTGAAAAAGAAAAAAAAACTCGTGACTCAGGTCATAGACCTGACTAACAGCATAAGAACAATTGTTTTTTTTTTAAGTGATCATAATAGCCTAGTAAATTTTTTTTTTTTAATGAGACAAATTATACAGCTTAATTCTCAACCCATCAATATAGGAGGATGAAATGTGCTAAAAAATGACCTAAAAAATTAAGCTTGTCAACCCTAGTTAGCATGAAAAACTTGTAAACCCGTTAATCAGGGTCGAGCCAACCTGAGTTATACTGTCAAACCTGTAACTCAGGTCATATGTTTGGAATAACCCGATAGAAAAAATAAAAAAAATCACAAAGCCAATTTTTTTTTATAAAAAAAATGTTAACCCTTATTAACTTTCATTAGATCTGAAACACCTTATATGAAAAAACCATGAAACTCAATTCTCATTCAATTTAATGTTGAATGATGAAATTGAAAAAAAAATTCAATTATACAAAAGGATTCAAAATACAAAATCACAATTAAAAGAATGAGGATCAAAATTGAAATACAAAATAAATTTTATTTTTTATTAAATGGTGAAATCGGTGTTTGGAAACGCGGTTTCTAAAAAAATTGAATATTTTTCTTTTTTTTGCTTAAAATTATTTTTTTAATATTTTCAAATCGTTTTGATGTGTTGATGTCAAAAATAATTTTAAGAAAATAAAAAACAAATATTATTTTGATGCATTTCTGAGCGAAAAGCATTTTAAACCGCAACCTCTACCATACTCCCAAACACCCCCAAAATCGAAAAGAAAAATCAATTTAACAAAAAAAACCTAAAAAAATAAAAATCAAATAAATAAGGATCAAATTGGAAACAATAACATCACAAATTGGAATTGAAATATGAAATTGAAAATAAATTAAAATTTTATAAAATTGTCAAGAACAAAAAATAAAAATCAAAAGAAGAAGGACCAGAGAGGAAATCTCTTTAAATCAGAGGACAACTCTGAAATTTTGCATGACCAATGCGAAAATCATGGGAGAAGAGAGAAAAGAGGGGGAAAAAAATTCATTGATGATAAATTGTGTCACCACTGACCACACATACTGCCTGAAAAGAAAGACTTTATCATAAAATTTCCAATGACACAGTGAAAAGAGGATTTTGGCCACCAAACATGTTGTCGAAGATTGCGAGCGCCTTCCACATGGAAACCACTTTATTTATATATATATATATATATATATATAGTTTCTTAACTGACCTGATAATAAAAAAAAAATTATTGTGAAAATACAAAAAATCTTTGAATGTCAGTTTTAATTTTTTTTCAAGAGCATTTTGATTGTTGCATTGTGTTTTCTAATTAGAAATTATTTTATTTATTTCTAATTAATTTAATAATAACTAATATATCTTATGAAAAGATTTCAATGTCCTAATAGATTTTAATTTAATAATACTTTTAGGTTTATAAATGCATCTTTGTCTATAGTGTTTTTCCATGTTTTGTTAATAAAGTCACAAAAATTGATTGTGTTCCTTAAATCTATACCTTAATATTTATTTATTTTTTTGAAATGATTATTTATGATTTCAGCGCTTGTTAAAATGACTAGGATGTGATTCGTTCTTCAACAGGGGGGAAAAAAAAGATTTTCAAGAAAAAGAACTAATTACCAACCGTCATGAGCAGTGATAGGTTCTAGTTCTAGGGCACAGAAATCCATTGAGGCATTGGCCCAGTGAACTCAAGGCCCAGATTCAAAACTCACTCACTTCTTTTCATTTCTCCATAACGATTTCACATTTCATGTCACGTTAGGTTAGCTTGAAGCTTTACGTGCTCACTCTCCAGTAACGCACACAAACCGTTCGATAAAATCACCAAGCGAAACCATCTCCTGAATAGCTCTATAATTTCTTACTATTTCACTCCCACGCTTAAAGAATACCATTATTATGCATAACCAATTGATTTTTACGACAATTTACCATCATGAACATGTAAGATTTCCCCTTTTTTTAGGAAAACAAAAGGCCTGAAAGGCGATTGTGTTATTCAAAACGATGCTTTTGAGTGACCAGAGGCCAAATTATTGGCTTTAGTTAGTGTGATTGGTGTTTTTTGTTCATTTAATTGTCAAAATTAAAAAAAGTTTCTCATGTTTTGCTTGATTAAATGTGGTTTCGAGCTTGAAGTTCAGGTCTTGACTGTTTTACTTGGGTTTTTTTTGTTTTTTTTTTTTATATAATAGGGGTTCTAGTATATTATTTGATCAAGTAGAACAGAAATATGATGTTGTGTTGTGGAGTGCTATGGCTTCGAGTTTTGTCAAGAATGGGAAGTATAAGGATGGTATTTATTGGTTTAGGAGAAATGCAGAGTTAAAGTTTGGAGGCTACTGGTGCTTGAGATGATCTTAGTGAGTTGTGTTGAGGAAAAGAGATTCGTAGGTTGTTGATATAGATTGTCTTTCTCAAATGTACGATATGTTCATTGTGTATGCAAAATGTGGGGAATTGGAGGGCTGGATTTGGGTTTTTAGGGGAGGTTGGAAGAAGGATTTGATTTCTTGGAAGACTGTAGATTCTTGGTTGTGCTGAGAATGAGTTTTGAGAATGGAAGTTCACCAATTAAGGGATATGGGTTAGATGGATGAGGACTTGAGGGTCTTGAAGCATGTTGGATTGTGGGGTAAAGCTCAATGATGATGTTTCTCTCTCTTTTCAATCTGCCCTTCGTCCGTGTGGGCTAGAATGTAAGGGTCATGACTTGTTTATTTCATTTAAGAAAAAGTATGGTCGTACTCCAAAACTTGCACATTATGCTTGCATGGTGGATCTGCTAATTTGGCAAGGAAAGGTTGAGGAAGCTCTTGCCAGTGGAGCCTTTAAAAGAATCTGGGATCTCCTCTTGCCATTTGTAGATCTAGAAGTTGTGGGTCAATGTGGTGGCAGAATTTGTGGGAAAATGGCTTAGTGCCTTGGACCCAGAAAATACCATTTATCCTGAGATTTTGTTAGACTTGTATGCGAAGGAGGTAGATGGGACTATGTGGTGAGGCTCAAAATGTTGGCAGATGGCAAAAGATTAATGTAGAGAGCGGAATGCAGATAAATGATTGTCCACACAAGCATTTCCAATTCATTAATATCAACAGGTAATTGGTCAGTTGATTTCATGTTTCTTCCCTATTCATTACATGGTTCATAATTTCTAAGGATGAGAGTTAAATGGCCTTTTCTTATACACCGTGATTGTATAATTTATGCTGCTCAGATGCTGATATTAAAATGATGGTCATGAATTTTGGAATTACAATCTTGGACTGTTTCTTCATTTGTTTTGGTCATGAGAATTTTGAAATGGTCATTGAATTGTGTATTTCTGTTGGGTGAATTCTCAGTAATCAGTTCAGAAAGGAGGTATACTGTAAATGTAAGGGAGAGTTAGTTAATTAAAAGGTGCTTGATGATCCACTTGAGTATGTGACCATTGAAAAGGGTTCTAATTATAATGGTGTCAGTCTTCACATAGAACAAAACCTAAAAATCTACGTAATACTTAACATGCAATATATAACTTTGGTCAATCAGTATGCATTCAAACTATGAAGTTAATTAAACTGTAGGTCGGGTAAGAAGACCTCTGGAAGCTCTATGTTAGACCACACTAGGCATATGATTTAAAACATAAAATTTGAACTATGTTAGGCTACAGTTTCACTCTGCTCTGAAACTACAAAATGTTGTTCATCATAACAGTCATCAGGTAACAATTTATGAAACTCAAGATTTGATTTCATTGCTTCGTGGCCCAATAATTTAGGGATTCATTTAAAACAGCTTTAGCTACTTATTTTGTTTTAACTCCTTTGACAACTCAAAGTGCTATTTATTTAAACTTCTTTTTCCTCCTTTTAAACTTGACCGTGAATACTTGTGCAAGTCGTAAAGTAAATGAAACTTTTGTTCTGAGGAATAATAGATAAGATTTACAGCAGAAACTATGGCAGGGTGGTTTTTTGTACCCTAAAAGTAATTGCAATGAGGAATTTCATCTAATAATACTCTCATAGGTGTAGTGTAGAGACTTGATTTCTCAATCCACTAACCAGTTTGTCTTCTTGTGATTTTATTTTGATGTTGTTTTTAATTTATGTTTCATTTGTGATTTAGAATTTACCTATGAAGCATAATAAAAGAGGGGATTAGTAGAGGAACAAAGGAGAGATAAAGATTGGACTCAAATTCATTGCTAATGTAAGCAAACATTTTTATGTGACATCCATCAATTTCTTGTAATTACGCATCAGTGGATTAGATCACTGATCTTACATAAAATCACCATCTTTGGCAGAAAGAAGTACTCCCAGAGAGGACTTTCCATTGTAAATCTCTGGAAATTTTCATGGTGGAGGTTCTGGCTTTATCATATTCAGAGAAATACTAAAAACAATTCAGGAAGATTAGAAGTATATTAATTAGATCATAATCTTGAATCATAGTCCAAGGAAAAACTTCCTCACGAAATCAAGATGGATTGAGCCTGTGGGAATTGGATCATATTTTGGTTATCAATGGGGAAAATGTTTCCGTCCAGGAAATCTGTTCAGAACTCATCCGAATATGTTCCTCATTGTAGTTTTCATATTATAAGTTATAATAAAAAAAGCTAAAACATATGGGGAAACATGTTGTTTTTCTCACAAAACATAATAAATTGCTGCAGTGTTTCTCTATATTTTTTTTTTTAACACATGATTTTCTTTTTTTTTTCCTTTTTTTTTGTTATGATTATTTTTTAAAAACTTTTGTTAATTTTATTTTTTAATATTAAAATAGTTGAGAATTTAATTTTATAATTTTTATTTAATTTTATATTGATTTATAAGTTAAGCAACATCAGGTTCTCTCCCCGTGTTATATATATGGTCAACTTAGAAGCTTCTGAATAGTCGTTTCTGTAAGAGTACTTTCTTTTAGTGACTATGGGCAACGGGTCTGAAAATTGTAGCCTGCATCTGTTCAATAGCTGAATGGACAACAACAATACCTTCATTGAGTCCTTGGTTGGTCAATTTTGCATAGGAATACCTTTTTTTTTTCTGGTAATTTTGTATGGAACGGTAGACTTGTTGTTTTGCACCTAAAAGTATGTTCATGCATTTGCTTAATAAAGAAATATTTGACCTGATAATCTTGAGATTTTGTTTCTTTGCCAACCCTATGGAACAGGGAACACATTTGCAAAATGGGATGCACGTCTGTCTCAGGAGTCACGACCCATTTGAGAAATTCTGTGTTTCATAAAAAAAATGTTAGCAGGAAATGGATTTCTTTTCAAATTGGTACGAGTTTTTCTTTAGACCGATGGCGAGAGTTCATCAATTATATACGAAGGCTAATGTATTCCACATGTCTTCCAAGCTAACCTCCGACCGAGCTAACAACTCTTTCTTGTTAAATTCTAACGTATACAACTAAGGGCTGCATGTTCTTTCTTTCCTTCTTTTTTCTTTTTCTTTTTCTTTTTCTTTTTCTTTTAAGGAATAAAGTTGAGCTGTAATGATATAGATGTTTAAGAATGAGGTTATTTGGTTTTTGTACAGTAGGTAATCACATATACATATTAATATTTTATTTTTCATAGTCCAGAAAGTACATGATTAAAGGTCCTGATATTTACAAAATAATTTTTTTTTTTTGGTTTAAAGATCTTCAGATGATGAAGTCAGTGACTTTTAAATAGAGAATTATATTAAATGAAAAAAAGTTTTAAATTTCAAAAACAAGGATGTGTGTTCTTATTTTGGTATGATAAATATTATAAAGTAATATAAAATTATTCTTGGGATCTCATCTAATAGTTTAAACTATTGAGTTGAGATCTAAATTTTGTTGTTTTGATGGAGTGAGGAGATTAAAGAGTTATTTTCTCGAAATATATTAGGTCTGATAACTTGCAAGATTCACTTGTCGGTGGGTTACCACCTTGTTATTGGATTTTTTAGACAGGATTTTAGGTGATGTAAAAAAAACCTGATTATGAAGTTGTATTTGGACAACTAAATAAGGGGTTCATGGCCATTTTAAGAACTGATGATGAAAGTGTTGTCGAGTTTCATTTCCAATTCGACAAGCTGGTACTGCCCACTTGGAGAAATACAGAGTCTTTGATGTCGTAGATTGAAGCGAACAAAAGGGCACGTTCATTAAACAAATGAAGAGTAGGATTTAGAGTTCGTATAGTAAAAGGCTTTCAACTTTGAGGGATCTCAAGTAGGCAAAAAACGATGGGGGAAACATGGATTTTTTAGAAACTCTTGCCGGTATCTCATGGCTTCTGGTTCACATGGCAGATTTATGACCCAGAATTATGAATGAACAAGTTGTCCTTTCTTCTTCTATTTTTTCTTTCCTTTTGATTTATAGATCAGACGGTCTAAATCGCTTTCCAAAAAGAAAAGGAAAAAAAAATGGTCCTAATTGACCAATTATGTCCCTAAAAGTGTTTTATAAACCCTAAGGTGATTCGAATCAAAATTCACCCTGGCATTTCCTGCACTTCAAGATGGTAGACTTGCCATTAAAATAACTCAAAATGATTCGTTGAATTTCTCTTACAACATTTATTATTCACCATGTATTCAGCACCATATAATAACGCACCGCAAACCCATAAATATTCATGCCCACCATATAAATCTTCATCTCATATCAAGAAACACAACAATCCAACGGTCGAAGGTTTTTTTTTCCCTGATCTCTTAAGATCACGGAGGTATGAGTGCTTGTCCAGCGAAAGCGTACCTTTTGGAAAGAAAAGGCTACAAGAAATAAAGAGAAGAAGAAGCATATGAAGTAGGGAAGTGTTCCAGACGGTACTCATCAATATTCAGCTTACTAGCTAGCAAGTGTCATCAGCTATTACAAAATTCAAATTTTCCCTGTTAAAGGTAAGTTCAAAGCAAAGGAGTTGTTATTAGACCGTTGCTTTTTGTAATAAACCGTTGTCTTTCGATTTTCAAATGTCTGTTGGTTCATTTCTAAAAGATGGAATTTATCAAAGACTGGCTTCTGTTATAAGTTTTGCAGAAAATTCAGTGCATGATTACGTAACGACTTATGATTAAGCCCTTTTGCTTTTTGTAGCTAGAAAGGAGAACGCTTCTTTTTCTTTCTCTGCTCTTTTGTTTCTTTTCTTTGTAATCCTTTCTTCTTCTTCTTCTCTCAATCATAAATTCTGAATTTTAAGCCAAATCCCGGGTGAAAGTATCGGATTCGAGTATTCCTAGATTCCCATCTGTGGATTGTGTTTTGGCAATGATCAAAAGAAGTTATCCAAGTCTAGAGCCCACTAACCAAAGTTCTTAACACTTTCATGGTTATCTTGCAGATTTCTGAGCAATTACGCCACAAGTACTAGTCTTTAAATGGATAATTCATCGAATTTTGACGAAATTTCTGAGCCCAGTTATCAACCCTCACCTTCTTCTTTGGATCAAAATGATCAATCAACCGTGGAAACTCCAGTGTACTCAACAATGAGTGGTGATTCTTTCATGTTCGGTCGGACTTATTCAGAGACCTCAGCCTTTTCTGATCCCATAGATGACAACAGCTATTCAAGTGAACCTTCTCCTTCTCACTGGCCAGTAACCAAATCTGGAGCACAAAATCAGGCTATGTTTGGAAGACTAGAAATGAAGCAACAGAAGCAAGTTGTGGATGACAAGTTGGATGATCAAGAATCAGTTGACTTAGGTGGGGTTACGTATGATAGTTTGTCTTTTTGCTGAAAAATCTGTCCATGTAATGAGCAAGACGGTAACAATTTTTTGCTTAATTATGGCAGAACTTGAGACGATGAAAGAAAGATTCTCAAAGCTCTTGCTTGGCGAAGACATGTCAGGAAGTGGCAAAGGTGTCTGCACAGCTGTTACTATATCAAATGCCATAACCAATCTCTATGGTATGTATGACATCACCTTGATTTATTAAATTATATGGTTCTTTCTTTCTTTCATCCAGTTCTCCATCATTGTTTATCTTTGATGCTTCCTGCAGCAACTGTGTTTGGGCAAAATTTGAGATTAGAACCACTGAAACCTGAGAAGAAATCGATGTGGAAGAGAGAAATGGATTGCCTTCTTTCCGTATGTGATTACATAGTAGAATTTATCCCCAAGTCTCAGAATTTACGAGATGGGACAGCTCTTGAGGTGAAGTTTCGTTAACTATAACCCAAATTTCAAAGGACTTTGTCCTCGCTTATCTCTAACATGATAGATTGGTCTTTCAGGTGATGGAAAGTAGACCAAGATCAGATATTTACATCAACCTTCCGGCATTAACAAAGCTAGACGCAATGCTCATAGTATGAAAAGCTTTCTTTTGCAAGGGATTAGAGCAAACTCTGTTTTCATTTCAGTGTCATATATTCATTATAACTTGGATTTTACTTGACAGGAAGTACTGGATAGTTTCCAAGATAGAGAATTTTGGTATGCAGAACAAGGAAGCATGTCATCGAATTCAACTCGTTCGGGCTCATTTCGCAGAGTTGTTATTCAGCGCAAAGAGGAGAAGTGGTGGGTGCCAGTCCCATGCGTCCCACATGATGGTCTCTCTGAGAAGTCGAGGAAGCACTTGCGACACAAACGTGACTGTGCATATCAAATTCACAAAGCTGCCATGGCCATTAACAGTAGCATTCTTACTGAGATGGAAATTCCACACTCTTACATGGCATCTCTTCCAAAGGTTAGCCTTCTTGCTAATCAAATAACTTAACAAAAATGTAATGATTCTAGATTTCGAGGTCTCAGAGTGGTGATGACTAGCTTCCATTTTCTGAAAAAGCACTATGAAATTATCTCATTCATTTAGGCTTTAAAGAATAGCGAAGACATGTTCCAGTATTGACAGTATGTCATATCAAAATGTTTTTATTTCAGAGTGGAAGAGCGAGTCTGGGGGACACGATTTACCGTTACCTGTGTACAGCAGACGGATTCTCCCCAGACCATCTCCTTGACTGTCTCAACTTAGCATCAGAACATGAAGCACTTGAGCTTGCAGACCGAGTCGAAGCTTCAATGTACACATGGAGACGCAAAGCATGCCTAAGCCACTCAAAATCCTCTTGGGACATGGTAAAAGATCTCATGTCTGACATTGACCGAACTGATAAAAATCATGTTCTAGCAGAAAGAGCCGAGACCTTGCTATTTTGCTTGAAGCAGAGATACCCTGAACTTTCACAAACATCCTTGGACACTTGCAAAATCCAGTACAATCGGGTAAGTTGAGTAATCATTAATCTCACTGCACGATATCAAGTTTATTAATTTTTTATACAGAATTAAATGGGAAGATAAATATTGCAGGATGTGGGACAAGCAACACTAGAGAGCTACTCAAGAGTTCTAGAAGGGTTAGCATTCAACATTGTTGCTTGGATCGAAGATGTTCTTTTCGTGGACAACTCAGTGAGAACCCAAGATCAATAGAAACCGCATGAGTTTCAAACATCAGTGAAATATAAGATATCTTAATCAAGGAGCTCTATCCCAGATCATTGTCCAACAACTTTCTGTAACGCGCAAGTTTTGTAAGGATTAGAGTGATGAGTCTAAGAAATTCCAAGTACTTCTGTGTGTAAGAAGTTAAAGGCAGTAGTTCTTACATAGGAAACATTTTCTGTATTGACTCAGATCTTTTGAGCAAGATATGTACATTCCGCATCCAGTTAAGATAATTTTAATTCTGAAACCTCAAGAATTTTGTTTTCGTGCAATCGAGCTTTCAATTCACGGTTCTTTTCCCCCACATACAAATTTGAAACAGAAAAGTAAAGATCAAGTTTTTCCAGCATTAATTGATATGCAATCCATGGAGATAAATAGAGCAAAAGATGATAAAAGAAAACAGGAGTAATGAAACCCATATTATATTCATAACATCATCAATCCAATAAAAGTCTGCAATTCAGGCAACCCTCCTCGCCCCTTTATATCTAACGATATCAACAGAAGTCATGCTAATGGGCCGCTACTACCACTCTGTTTCACACATCAGTCAATGAACCGCTCTTGAGTCTTAAAGGTAGCAAGGGTCGTTTTCTTGGAGCAGAAGAAGATCGCAGAGCATCAATCTTGGACTTGCATTTGTTACGGTCCCCTTTGTTTTCTTCCAAACACTTCTTTAGTGCTTCAGCCCCATCTTTAGACAATTTCTTCTTTGTGCCATCATTAGCTCCAGGACTATCACCACCACTCTCTCCCTTCTCATCATCCATTGTATCTGAATGATCATTCACATTCCACATAAAAAAAATCATCAAGAAAGGTTATTGTACACAATTTTTATTTTTAGAGAAAGAAAACAAAGATCTTTTATCAATAAAAGAAATACAGAAACCTGATTCTTCCATGACTACTTGATTTTCTTTCTTAATACAAACAGAGTACTCAGGGAACTTGGTGGTGAATTATCAACAACCTACCAATTTTCTTATCAGAAAACTATGTAGTTGGTGAACTTACTTGATTTGAGTGAATTGTGATTTAGGGTTTTTCAAGTAGGAAATAGCGGAGTAATTTCAGGGCTGTAACTATAGTGAAGTCATAGGGTGTACAGTGCAGAATATAACAGAGAAAAGCAGAGAAAGGGACTATCAACCAGTCGCGCACCACGCGTTTAGGTATTAAGTATTAACGGCCTGTTTCTTTGTCCAGTTCTCAAACAATTTGTCTCTTTCGGATGAGAACTTTAAATCGAAGATTGTCAATTTCATTACCGTAGGTGATTTATTTTTTAAATTAGAATGTAATATTTTGGTTTCAGAGTATTTTAGGGTGTCATTTTAGGGTTGAATTGTTCTCTCTCTCTCTCTCTCTCTCACACACACACACATATATATATATATATATAATTCAACAACATAATTCAAATTCAAAATAAATTAATTATAAATTATGCAATACAAACACAATGTCAAACAGATATAATTTTAAAATTTAAAATATTTCTAAATAGTCAAGATTAAATAGAATTTTAACTTAAAGTAATTCAACTTAAACAAAATATCAAATCGTTCCTATAGCCCTTATATGATTCCAGCTACTCACCATTGGACCCGCGGACTTTCCAACTCAATGATCTGCTCCTGCAAAGATGCTATTATAAATTATAGCATGGCATGCATCAAGCAAGTTCCTCTTTTCCTCCAAGGTCTTCTCAAATTCTTCATCTTTAGCTTGAGCTACTACCTCTGTTGATTTAATGGCTTTTTAAGCCTTGAACGGAACATGTGAAATGAAACCAAAACATTCCGGCCGAAATTAACCAGAAAATCCAGAACGGACCAAGATTTGAAATGAGATGAAAATTGTTCCGTTTTGTTCTGTTTTTTGAATTGGTATGAAATGTTTCGGTCATTCCAGACGAAACGGAACGGAATTAAAAACCTTGGCCTAAATAGATATTGGTTAAAATTTAATTTTTTTATTTAAATTTAATTTTTTTATGTTTTTATTATGTGTTGATATCAAAATTTTAATTTTTTATTTAAAATTATTTTATATATTTCTGAGCGAAAAAAAATACTTTAAAAAGTAATAACTACTAGACTCTCAAATATCCTAAAAGTCAAAGCCATATGTGTTGTCTCGTGGACTCCTCTTATGCTCAGCAGTCTCGTCAAAGAAAGGGTAAATTTCATTTCAACATCTAAAGTTCTCTTTTAATGTTTCATCTCAATTTCCTCTATTACCAATAATATATTTTATAGGACTTGAACTTAATTGTCATAAGCGAGGACTAGGCAACTTAGCGAGGATAAAATAAATTGGAGTAGAATCATACAAGGAAAGGAGTTAGTAGTTAGAAATTCAATTAGAAGTTAGTTAGTAGTTAGAAAAAAGAAAATGAATAATATAAATAAAGCAATTGTTAAAACATGAGAAGTAAGGGATAAGAATCTAGTTATTGCACTTCAATTATTTACTTCTACTCTTGTTCTTCTATTTCTTCTCAAATTACAATTCCTTTGTTAATAGGTTATTAATAAATTGGTATCAAATATGCATGTACTAGATCAATAGTAACAAAATTGCAACAAATCATGGTGGAAAACAAAAAAAATCAAAGCATTAGAGGAACACAGTAAAAGGTTTAATGAACAAATACAAAGCATTTACCAAGAACTACAATATTTCATAGCTGAGAACCAGAAGCAATGGTTGGAACAAACCAAGAAGGATGAACATATTAATTTGTAAATGGAAGTTATGATGACTATTTTTAAGCCTTTCATGGTTAGCTAAGAAGCAAAAAGAGCAAAAAGGGATAATTCAACTTCTGAAGGAATAAATCCTAGCTAAAAAGGTTATAATTTTGGTAAAGCCATTAAAAACCATGAAAATTATAGAATTGGATATGATGTGGCATTATCTAAAGTGGAACTACCAGCCTTTTGGGAAGAAACATGAAAGGGTGGATTAGAAAGCATAAAAAATTATTTAAGATGCACTTCACTCCAATGCATCAATTGGTAGAAATAGTTATTTTTATCTTAAAGGGAAGGCTGAAATATAGTATAAAGGACTTTTGTTAGGAGGCAATGATCTAGCAAATTAGGAAGAGTTTTCCAAGGCAATCTATATAAGGTTTGGTAGCAGAAATGATGTGGTGGAAAAGTTTAATAAATTAAAGCATTATAAAAGGGTGGAGAAATATATGAAAAGATTTTAAAAACTCAAATCTTTGATGAATACCCTCAATTCATTAATGCCAGAATCCTATTATATTTCCAGCTTCAACGATAAGCTCAAGGATGGTAGTAAACCAATGCTCAAGATTCTTAAACCAACAACTTGTTTGATCAAGCTAGATAGAAAGAAAAACCCAATAATGCTTTAGCTAAGAAGAATATATGTGTTCCAATAATTACTTAATCATACAGTATAGGAAGATAATTAGGTAATATACCACCTAAATCTTTTAATCATTCTAAAGCAAAAGTGTCATGTAGTTCAAAACAACTTTCTAAAATATTACATGAGGAAATAAGAAGGTTGGAACAATGTTTTAGGTGTGAAGAGAAATATATCATTGAAAATCAACATATTATGAAAGGAATAAACATAATATAAGGAGTGGAGGATGATAGGGAAGAATTCTTGGGTGTGGAAGAGGATAATAGTAATGAAATTATAATAGAAAAAAGCAGAGTTAAAAAATATGAATTGTATTTAAATGTCTTAGATTATAGTTATACACGTAACACTAATTAGAAGTAGTTGCCAAGAAAGAGACCTTATCATTTTAATTGATAGTGGCAACACACATAACTTTATTGATGAATATATTATAAAAGAAATCAAGATAGTAATTGAGAGGATTGTTATACTTGCTATAATAGTAGCCAATAGAAATGTCATCAGGTGCAATGCCTACAGTCCCAGGTTTATATGGTTTATGCAAGGATATGAATTTCAAACATATTTGAGAATATTGAAATTGGGCAGATGTGATATGGTATTAAAGGTTGATTGGTTGAGTATCTATTTACCAATCTTATTAAACTTCATTAAAATAAAGTTATTATTTAAGAAAAATGGAAGAATGATCGGATTGAAAGGAATCGTAGAAGAAACAAGATTATAAATTATCTCAATTACAAGACATAGAAGTGTTT
>Ga0307517_10001959_pt1 | contig 33567 bp, 20 predicted proteins | sample 23_EM_MG_FD_194515 | JGI IMG/M metagenome (GOLD analysis project Ga0307517, IMG submission 194515) | Populus trichocarpa ectomycorrhiza microbial communities from riparian zone in the Pacific Northwest, United States - 23_EM | ecosystem: Host-associated > Plants > Roots > Unclassified | place... | reverse complement strand
CATTATGAGAATGCTGCTTACTTTGTAGCCAGATCAACACTAGGAGATGCATGCAGCAAACTCTCTTGTACTGGAAGTGATACTCCTGCACCTTCCAACAGCAGAGACCTGTAAGAATCATTTCTGTGTTAAATACTGGCCCTTTTGTTTTCTCAGTATGCTTTTAACTGGTAGTAAGATTTATAGTTTTTAGTGTTAAATAATTCTTTGATCTGTATGATTAAAGAAAATTTTCCTTCTCCTAAGCCTGCCCGAGAAGATAAAATCACGTGACAAGAGTGTTGATCAATACTTCTCAAAAGTCATGGAAGACCTTATCAGTAGAACAAGGAAGCTGGAGAGTGATTTGTTGAGGTAAACTTTGGTGACTTTAGTGGTGATATTTAATTGCTTGCTAACTTCTTAATCTCATTTTTGCTGCTTTAAAATTCTGTTCTGCTTTTTAATATTGGTGTCTGACATGTTAGCATATCCTTCCTCTATCTACTTATCTGATTCAAACATTATTGATGTCTTATGAATTGTTAAGAGTCCTATTTTTCTTTTCTTTTTTCTCTCTAGAGGAAAGATGCTTTGACTTTGTATTGAGAGGAATGGCATAGGAATCATGTGTAATTCCAAACAAATTGAAAGAGGTTTTGTTTAATCAGTCCAGAATGTTGCGTCTCAAAACAAGTTTCAGAGAGGGGCATATTGATCGGTACAATGAGAACAATCTAGCATGCTTGAACTTGACCATGCAGATGTAGATATAGATTGCTTAATGTTGGGTTTTGTGTGGCCATGATTGCAGTTTGTTTCACCTGCATGTCTCTTTTCTTCTTCTTTGGCATCTCCTTAGCTGAAATTCCTAATGATAAAACACACTTGGTACGAAGATATACTATCATTTATTATTTGCCCTCCTGGGATGCAGATTGGACAAAAGAGCATCAGTTTCAGACTTGAGATTGGAATGCCAAGATCTAGAGAGGTTTTCTGTTATCAATCGTTTTGCAAAATTCCATGGACGGGGTCAAGGTGATGGAGCCGAGAGCTCATCATCCTCAGATGCATCTGGAAATGCCCAGAAATGCCTTCAGAGATATGTCACTGCACTACCCATGCCTAGGAATCTTCCTGACAGGACACAATGTCTTTCACTATGATAATTGATTAATTGATTTTTCTCTTTTTTGCCAATTTCTCAACACCCTGCCCACTTATTTGATCGATTTTCTTTTAAGCTATATACTGGCCCTTACTCGCCATAGCGCGCACACAAGAGAATGTAGGAGGTTGGATGCGAGATTGCCTCAAATAAAAGGGAGGCTGTTAGATCCTTTAAAGTAGGCCATTGATGTCATTCTTGCGAAATATGATCTGGTCTTGTATATTGAATATCTAGAGAGAAATTGGGGTTCCCCATCATTTTTCCACTAAATGGGGAGACCAGATGTGCAGCCTGGTTTAGCAAATGATGTTTACACATAGTTAAAAAATTTAGCTGTGTTCTTGCACATAACGCTTTGGTATTGGTGTTTCTATTCATGAAAGAATGACTGCCGTGGTGCAAGGTTTTGAATTTCCAGTATTTCTGGAATGATGTCGTCGCTAATCATTCTTTTCCTATTTATTCTGTATAATTTTTTTCCCCCAGAAGTCTTGTAACATGTTATGGTGCTGAGGCTGGTCTTAGAGGATGGTTTTGATTCTCCGCAAGCGTGTTTCCAAATGTCTCGAGTAAATCATGCCCAGGCTAATCTTGGAACTGAAGTCATTACAATTGAATTCAATAAAGGAATAAATACGACTCTCTTACTAATTTTACATATTGCCCCTGTCTTGTACATCAGGATTTCATGATGATATCTTCCTTTTCCCTTCTTTAAAGAATCAACAAAGAAGACCGCATAATCTTTCAGAGTGGAAGAACCAACATGTTGAGAGGAAGAAAACCAATAACACCGCTATCACCCATGGAAAGAAACAACTAATTAACTGTCATGGAGCACAACTAATTAACTTGTGGCTATGCAAAATCGCGTATCAACTCATTGAAAACTAGTCCTCCTGTGTTAAGAGGGAATTGTAAGTGTCGATTGTAAATAAAATGGGGGCGAAATAATTGCAAGAGGACAAAAAAAATCCCCCAAGGTAGAAGGACAACTGATCCTGACTAAAAAAGAAAGCAAAACTAAACTCTTCCATAATCTTTTATATCACAAAAATGAAATTAATTAAAAAACAGCAACCTCATCTTCGTTTTATCTCCCAACATTGCAAGGCTGCTCGAACAACTGTCCACAATTGTCCTCCTCATACTCCACCAAACCAATCGAAGTCGGTGTCAACATAACATGCCAAAAAAAACTTAACAAACTTATAAAAAATTGTTGGATATTGAGATTCAAATTTATTTTCAATTCTAGTGCTAAAATTTCTAATTCTAGTGTTAGTGAATTCTAAAAATATTTCTAATTTTAACATTAATGAATACAAATATTCCTATCTTTAATATCAATGAATATCAAGCTAATATTCCTAATTTTTTCTTTGGATGATATCAATCTAAGTGGATATTTTTGACCCTGGCTTTAATGAATAAAAAAAATTAAATTGAAAGTTTTTATTTTCTTGAAATCTCAAGAACTCTATTATTATTTTTTATTTTTCAAGATGATGGCTCACCACAATTGTTTTTAGGAGCCAGCATAGCCTGAATTGCTTTTACTTTATCAGGGTTGACTTCAATACCTTCGCTACTCACCATAAATCCTAGCTGCTTTCTGGATATTACCTCGAATGAGCATTTTATAGGGTTCAACTTCAACTTATACTTTCTCAACCTTTCAAACAACTTTCTCAGATTCTGACAATGGTTTCTTCCTTTTCGGATTTAGTAATCATGTCATCTATATATACTTTAATTTCTTTATGTATCATTTCGTGGAATAGAGTTACTATTGCCCTTTGATAAGTGGCCCAAATGTTTTTCAGTCTAAATGGCATAATCTTGTAGCAAAAGGTTCCCCACGAGGTAAATAAGGTTGTATTCTCAATATCTTTGTTGGCCATTTTGATCTGTTTGTACCTAGAGAAACCATCAATGAAAGAGTACGTTGAGCTGCATTATCAATTAGAACATCGATGTGTGGCAAAGGGAAGTTGTCTTTTGGGCATACTTTATTTAAATCCATGTAGTTTACATATACTCTGATTTTGTTTTCTTTCTTGGGAACTACTGCTATGTTTGATACCCATTGTGGGTACCTAACCACCTAAAAAACCAGCATCTTATTGCTTTTCTATCTCGGCTTTCACCTTGAGTATCATATCTAGACGAGTTCTTCATAGTTTATGCTTCACAGGTATACTTCATTTAATGGCATATTATGCACTACAATGTTAGTATCTAAACCGGGCGTATCTGCATAGGACTAAGCAAACACATCAACATACTCACGTAGTAGTGAGATCAAGTTTTCCCTTTTAGTAGCGGTGATCAGAGTCCTTATTTTAAATTCTCTTTCATCCTGCCCTGTACCAACATTAATTGCCTCTAATTCTTCTCTTATTGGTTTCCAAGCTCGCTCTAATTATTCTACTAGCTTCGCAAATTCTTTTACATCATCCTCTTCCTATTCATTTGCTTCTATTGCAATTAAGTATTCATCAAAATTTGGCCATTCATTCTTAGTGTAATGTGCTCGTGATTTTGTGGACGATGCGCTTTTCAGATTTCTTGAAAGTGGAAGGTGTTTCAATGTAAGTGTGTATTTTGCAAAGATAAAGAGATGGAAAAATTTGTGAAAATGCATTATCTCATTTGTAATATCCCACATCGGCGGGTGAGGGTTTGGTAGCTGGCCTTATTACTAGTGCTGGTTGCTAACATGTTGTACGTGTTTTGGGGCGTCAAGCTCAGAAGTGGGCTCGCGTCACCAGGAACAAAATCATAAGGGCGGTAAGGCCCAAAGCGGAAAATATACAGCATGTTAGGCCGGGCTATTACATCATTGATAAAAAAATAAAGGCTCAATATAGTGAAAACCATATGTTGATATCTTGAGCCAAGATTGCCAACTTGGTATGAAAGCAAAGACAAACACATAGACAAATACAGAAAGCACAAAGAGCACACTAGAACAACATTGTCATTTATTGTTTGAAGATTATAAGAGCCTCTTGGATCACTTAATTTTGGAACATTTTGCCACTTGCTAGCTTTCGTACAAGGCCTTTACTAACATTCCCTTCCATGGTGTGAACAGTTAGTTGTGATAGCAACTCTTCTCCTTCAACAACCTTTCTTTTCTCACTGTAGCTCTTGACTTTACGATCTTGTTCTAATGTGTTGATCCTTATAACAGCCAAGCCTTGGATAGGAACATCCATCATATATTCAGAGTGCTTTACATAAGCATCCTTTAGGAATGATACAAGGATCAGAGGGATGTCAATCCTTTAGGAATGATACAAGGATCAGAGGGATGTCAATCTCTTCTTCTTCTGATTCCTTTCCTTTCAGTTTGGCCAACCTTTTTTCTTGTTTGATATCAACAACTCTTTTATAGTCTTTTTTTCCAGGCTTAAAAATGAGCTCAAATCTCTGATTTGCAATCTTTAACCTTATTAGATTTATCCTCCTAGGATTCCTAGAGATAAGATCATACTAGAAAGCCATTCTTATGGCTTTAGAAATTACTGATTTTCTCAATATTGTGTTTTCTAACACCCATTATGTATTAACAATTTCAAAAGTATGAAGATTTCAATCTTTGCTCCCTTCAATTTCTATATAGGGAACTACTATATTTTACACTAGGGGTGTTCAAAAAAACCGAGAAAACCAAAAAAACCGATGAAAAATTAACCGAGAAAACCGAATCGAGATGGAAAACCGATTAAACCGATTTTTAAAACCATAAAATCTTGCCGGTTCGGTTCGGTTTCGGTTTTAAAACTGAAACCAGTGAACCAAACCAACCATAAAATAAAAAAGCTATAAATACTACAGTCTACAGTTAACCTAACCCTAATAACATAACACGAAAAACTGCTGCCCAGACCACAGACTATTTTTCACCTTCTTCCTTTCCCTTTCAATTTCCATCCACTCTGCCCTCTGCATATGTCTCTTCTCTAGCCGAACAAAAACCTACATCTCCATCTCCTTGGCTTCTCTCTTCATTTCTTCTTAGCTTATCTCTTCACTTCTGAACAAAAATCCAAACAAAACAGGACCCACAACAGCCAAAAGCTGCTTTTGTACAAGCTGGTTAGTTTCCTTCCATTACTAATGTTTTGAATGAGTCACAGGGGAGAAAGAAGAACGAAGAGATTATTGCCAAGGTCACAAACTGGAGCACCGGGGAACAACACCCTTCTCTGAGGAGCCCACAACATACTCCTTTGAAGAGCCTTTTGGGCAAGGCAAGCATGGAAACCAAATCCAAGCCACTAAATGCTAAGGAAATCCCAGTTGAAAAGGATGGCCCCTCAGCTAAAGATAACGGTGCTTTGCCTAAAAAAATTCAAAAAAATCCCATTAATTTGATGATTAGGTTTCCCGGTTTTAAAGCAAAAAAACTAAATTTAACCGAATCGGAATTCGGTTCGGTTCGGTTTGAATTTTTAAAAATTTGAGTTACTCAATTAGGTTGGTTTTTGTGGTTCAAACCGAACCGAACTGAACCATGAATAGGCCTATTTTACACCATTGCTAATGTCTCTTCATTCTAAATCATCACCAATGTTCCATTCATAATATACTTCTTATGCAACCATATTATTTGATAGTTTTACCCACATTTACCTAGTGTTTTTCCTATATTTTATACATAAAATGCCTTGATATTCTTTATTTTATGTTTTGAAGGCACTTTTGGATGAAAGATTCAAAACGAAGTAAATTGGAGATAATTGACAAATTTGACCTCCAATCGATGTTTTGTGCAGAGCTTGAGCGCTAGAAGTTGAAATGAAGTGATTTTAGTGGCGTTAGCAAGCTAACATCCATACCTTTCTGTACATATATGGTAAGAAAAATAAAAAGAGAAAGACCATCGAGATCGCATCCTTCAAAGTCAAATCTTGCATTCTGCCAAGGTTGACCTTTAGCCATTCCGACTTTAATATATTGAGTTACAGAAGTCCATTTGATGCAAATTTAATTTTGTTGGATTCCTGACTCAAAAACCTATCAGCCTACAAAATGTTAGCAGAAAAGGAGCTCATATGAGAGATATATGAGTTTTCTAAGATGACATATGAATTCTGCCAGCAGACAGGTTTTGTGAAGAAATAAGTCCAAAGAACTTCTCAAAGCATCCAAATCGTCACCCAAGTCTTTATTTCGACAATTTAGCTTTCTAACTCTAAAGTCAAAGCTTGAAGATTTTATGCAAGGCTATTTCTCTTTTTTTAGGAAAATAGTTGTTGAAAGGCTTAAATGTAAATTGTCTACTTAGGAAAGGACTATTTTGTATAAAAAGGATTAGGGTTTCCTAGGATATAAAAAGAAAGAGAGAAAGGAAAAGAGAGGACGACTAGCCAAGAGAGAAAAAAACAGCCATTTCCTTTGAAAAACCTAAAATCAAGTTTTCTTCGTTCTTTTTGATTAATTGTTCAATAGACATGCAAGGCTAAACTCTTTTTCTTGGTTGTAAGGACACGGAAACCTTCGAATTTCAAGAACTGTGAGATTTATTTTACCTTTTCTTTTTAGTTTATATTATGAATATGTTTGTTCTCCTATGCTTATTTTTTCTATGATTTTTTATTTTAATTGCTAGAACGGACTCCAAGTTATTATTGTAGACAATCTGTTGCTATGTTTGATATCAAAACTGGAGTTGTGGTATATGAACTTGTGAAGCAACTAAGTTTAATAATTGTGGCGGATCTACGTTATTAACCTTAGAAAGAACATTCAAACAAATCAAACATGGACTGCAGACAGTCATATTGTTAAGATTAATCAATTTATCCAGTTTTTAATGTTGTCATTCAATTAAATTACTAGTGCGGACACTGTTGTTATTTGATGGTTAGAGTTAGTTATACGGTGGATCCGTTAATTAACTAGTGTTAAGAAAGGACAAATATTTAGAATATAAAATTTATGTATCGTTTCAGTGATCAGTTCTGATTTCCGTAGGTGGATGTTTACTTGAAACCAAGGTTTGTTCTCTTAATAATTTTTTGATTTTATTTTATTTTGCTTGGTAGTTTTCTGTTTACTTTTGCTTTAGCCTAGATAACTCCAAACCCCCCTCCAAATTGCATATCATATAGCATAAAAATCTGAATTAGACCTTCCTCGTGGGATCGACCCCTTACTTGCTCTATACTATCTTGTGTGTTGTGTTTTAAGCTAGGATAATTAATTAATTAAATTCTTCTAAGGGCATAAGTAGGGGTAGGAGTTATTCTTGGTTTCTTTGGTAGGTTCTTCTTAAATTGTTTTCGGCTTGGTTTTCTAGCGGGTTAGTGAGCTAGTTTACCGGAAGAGGCTTAACAAAGTTAATAGTGGATATTTGAGAAGATATGGTATGGTAGCTTTGGCTTTGGTAATTCTTATTACCTTTATACCCTCTTTCCATATTACTTACTTCAATATCATTTTTCTTCCCAGTAAACCCCCTTTCTTAGGAGGTTCTGATATTATATCAGCTCTTATCCTTTGTTCTATTCTTTCAACAATAACAACAACATCATAAAAATGTTGGACGGAGCAACCCATCAGATGCTCATAATATGGGGACTTGAAATTATTGGCGAATAGATTCACCATCTCTTTCTCCAATAAAGGTGGTTGTACATGCATTGCCTTGTTCTTCCACCTATGGGTGTACTCCCTTACGGTTTCCTTGTTTCTCTTATCCATCACCATCAAGCTCATCTGGTCTAGAGCGATGTCAATATTGAACTTGTATTGTTTCAAGAAAGCATCAACAAGATCACTTTATTTTTTTACTCTTGTGTTATCCAAGGTCATGTACCAGCTTAACGCAGAACCAATCAAGATATCTAGGAATAAATGGATGAGTAACTTTTCATAACGTATGACTTCTGCCATTTTATTGTAGTAAGACCTCAAATGCGTATTAGGGCATTGCAGTCCCGTATACTTGACAAATTCTGGCACCCTAAACTTCATGGGCACCACTACATCTGGCACCAACAAATCCCTCAACAACCCTCAATCTTTCCTCTCAGGTAGCCTATTTATCTTGTTAAAGATGTTCAGAGGATTCAACCCCGTGGGGACCCTCCATTGTTAGATATATTATGGTCGGTACTTGAGCAAGTGTAATCAGGCAAGTTATTAGAATGCTCGTTGTTCCTTGTGGTCTAGTAGCGCGATTTTCTCCTAAGTTTTGTGAGTCAATGATAACAGGAGTTATTGGTGGCGGTAACATGGTTGGCTGCTAACTAGATGTCCCTCCCCCAGACTATGTTTGCAAGAGTTGCTCAAGTAAGCTAGCCATCTGAACCATATTGTTCTTAACATCTTTCATTTCCTTCTATTAGTGGGCCTTAAGGTGAGCCCCTTCTTCATTTTCCATCCTTTTGCGAAGCCTAATATTGTAGATTCTGGCAAGGGGACCTATATTTCGAATACCTGCTATGCACATTCCATAATTCATAAATGTAAATGCATATGGATGTATGATTATGTATGATGATGTATATTGGATATGGATTAGCTATACCTCAGGTTGATATATAGCCACCATTCCTTTATAAACGGGTAGGGTTTTGACCTTTTTGTAGCTGTTGAGAAAATTTAATATGAGCCAATGCTTAATAAAAAATACACTAATCACAAAGAGATATTGCTCAAAAGGTTGGGTTTAAGCTCTTTTCATTAATACTTGATGAAAAGTTTTACATTTGAAAGCTAGTCTACTCATCATTATCGTTTACAGGAAGAAAGGCAAAGCCTTTATTATCCATATTCCTAAGAAAAACATTAGTCTCAACCATGCTTTATTGATATCGGTGGACATCCTTTCCAACTTGCTGGACATTATGGCGAATTATTTGGGCATAAATAAAGGCTTAATTAATATGTTTATCTATGTTTCTCATCTTCTCCAAGAGGAACATGTTGTTCCGATTCAGTTGATTATTGTTGGTGTCAATCATTTGGTTGTGACACTCAAGTAGTCCATTCTTTTCTTCCAAATATTTTTCCTTGGCCTTTACTTTGTCAATCTTCTTCTCTAGTAGGTTTATCTTATCTCTCATATTATCCAAATTAGTTTTGAAGACCCCGACAACTTTTCCTTTGGCTTTTGCTTCAACCAGCTCACTTTTCAGTATTACATGCTTCTTGTGTAGCCTTTCATATTGCTCAATCTAGCTTTCTAACTCAGCTTGGGTCCTTGAAGACATGTAAGCCCTTTATTGGTAATCATTGAAATTGGTTTTCAAAGCCTCTAGCTTAATATTGGTTTGTATCCAATGTATTCCTAATTTTTATCGCTTTTTCTTAGCTCGATTTTTAGTCGCTTTTTCTTCTTTCAATTGCTTCTCCAAAAACATGATCTTCTTATCCTTTTCCTTTAGCTATTACTCCCTTTCATATTGCTCAATCTAGCTTTCTAACTCAGCTTGGGTCCTTGAAGACATGTAAGCCCTTTATTGGTAATCATTGAAATTGGTTTTCAAAGCCTCTAGCTCAATACTGGTTTGTATCCAATGTATTCCTAATTGTTATCGCTTTTCCTTAGCTCGGTTTTTAGTCGCCTTTTCTTCTTTCAATTGCTTCTCCAAAAACATGATCTTCTTGTCCTTTTCCTTTAGCTATTACTCTACAAACTTTCTCAATTTCTCTTCAATGAGATGCTGCTCCTCGAGGGATATTTTGAGGGCTTTACTAGTGCCTACCTTCATAAAAAGCTTTTCCAATTGTTCTCTCAACTCTTCCTCATTGATAATCCTCTTCCTTTTAGTTGGTTTAACAACTTATGAAGTCTCAACTTCAAATCCAAGAGTCATGGGGATGGTGACTAGTGATAGATTTCTCCACCTTGAATACTTTTCACTAGTATTTAGATCTCTCAAACCATCTAATTCAATCTTGACAAATACCAGAAGCTTTCAATGTTGCTTGATGTTTTACACAACTTCCAAAATAGATTGGTCATTGAATAATTTGGAGAATTAGGATTATCCAACTGTCCTTGGCATATGTTGTATGCCTTCAATTTGCCTTACAACCAAAGCGGATGCGTAGATGACATATTCAGTCACTCAAATCAGAGGCACCCATCGTCTTTGACCATAACTCATCAAGCAATTTATTGCTCTCATCCACGGGGCTTCCCATTTCATTTCTCCTTGCATGATTCCTTACAATTTTACTTTCTAGTTTTCCTCACTCAAGTCCTTCCACTCTTCTTCTTTAACTATCTTTAATGGTCTTTGACTAAACCACCAGATGCTATTAAATATTGGCTTATTGGTTCTTAGATGGCTAATCACCTATATGCACAACAACTGTTTACAACATCTCATTGATCCTTAGCCAACCCTTTTATAATGGTGAGGTTTGGAAATAACACCAATCCGGAGATCCTTAAAGCAAATATCATGCCCTTTTCTTTAGCAAATCTAGAGTCATTCTTTCTCTTTTTGAATACCTCTTTGATCATCTTCCACTTTAGGTCAGTAGCACTTTTCTCCAATATCTTATGGAGATCTCAAACTTTGATCAATTCAGTCAATTCAGTTAGCACTTTGTCGCACCTTTCATGAAAGTAGATTTTATATAGATTTCGAGAGAATTTGGTTAGTAAACTCTTCTAAAGTATGACACATGTCTATGTTCTTAAAAGTGAAGCACCAGTACTTGGGGTTCTAAAAATACATCAAGGCTAATTTCTAAATTCTACATCATCGCGGATGCTTTTCATGTGTGAGATGAGCTTCTTCAAATTGTTTCTAGTGCAACTCACTTTTTTGATGAGTGACAATTTACCATCATCCAGTTTCAGGCAATCCCCTTCTAAGAGCTATAGGGATTCAAAATCCAACCCGTATTCAATAGAGGTCATCTCTTTAATGATGACCATGTTATTAGCCCTAAATCCTGCAATTCAAGATGCTTTTTAGGGTTAAGCATGTCTTAATGCAACAATGTTTATTTGTGGAACATACATCCTATAGGCAGGTTCTATGTCCTTTTACGAGAGACATTGAGGTAACATTATCTAGTCTTAAAGGGGTCTCTATACCAATTACTACCAGTCCAAGCACTCAACAAAGAGTCAGATAGTTTCATGAACTTAATCCCTAACTAAAAAGTCATAAGGTCAGTCGTTACTCCTCCACCTAAATTGAAGTTTTCATGTGTGTGTATTCTGAAGCAATATATCACAAATAAACTTGTGATGCATGAAGTCATTCATCCATATCCAACATACATGCGTGAGTAGGATAAAACATGCTAAAGAGTGAATAAGTAAAAAAGAAATAAACCGAATGCAAAACTTTAAACACATAAACCACATAAAACACATAGAGCCTAGTCCAAAACAGAAAATCTCCAATGGAGTTGCCATTCTGTCGCATGTGGGTGCGTGGTGTTGCGGTGTCGGGATCAAGGAGTCACCACCTAGTTATTCGGTTCAGGTTCATTGGGTTCCTGAAATTTATACACGCAGCAAAAATGATAAATTTTAAAAAATATTCAAGAGTCTCTAGGATCTCGTTAGATAGATCTTGAGTTATTCAGGGATTTATTACCTGAAGATTTAATCTTCTCCAGCTTTGAATAATTCTTTAAAGGCTGGGTTGTCCCAAACCACAAGTTTTTCAATTGTCCAGCCTCCAATGGTAATACACACGACAACTAGTGAGAAATCTCCTAAATTCCTATTTAGAAGAGAGAGATTACTATGCCTAGAGTGCTAGCTCTCTATTAGGTGACTTGTGTAGTTTTTTCTGTCTAATGGACAACCTCTAAAAAATAAGAGGCATAACTTTATATTTATAGAAAATCCTGAAACCCTATAAATAAAAAAAATATCTATTTGCCCCTTAAATAATATCCATATATTATTTAAGAATAATTTTTGAAATTTAATCAATCAAGTCCCTACTTGATTATTCCAGGACTAGAATTATAATTCTTGAATTAAATACATTCTAGTGTTTAATTTCTAAAATTATTTTCAATCAAGTCAAACTTGATTAATGATTTCAGTTTAATTTTTGACTAATGGTACCTAATGTATGTGACCCATTAGATTCTTAATATATTAGTCCAAATATAAATTATAATTCTAAATAAATAAAAATAAATAAATCAAACAATTTAATTTATTATCAATTCAATAATTGATTAATTTATATTTGAAGATTAAGTGTACCGTTAGCAACGTGTCATGATCCTCCAAATATTATGAAAGTCATAAGTGGTTTGACTTAACCTTTCAATGACTGATTTTTTAGTGTAATAATTATTCCTTCTCAATAATATTTTGATTTAGATATTTTAGCATGGAGTGTGTCTGCCATGTCAAATCATATTTATTCGCAACATTATAGTCATTGATCATTTGAATAAGATTTGAAACTCTTTTCAAATCTCATTCCATCTTGTACAAGGATTTAACAATCAATATTATTTGAGAAAACTTGTGGAACATTTTCTCTAATTCACCTAGGATGATGAATCCTCTCTTGGTCACTCAAATACCTTCATATAGTTTATGTTATATCCAATGTCTGCCCATTTGTTACCTTTACCAAGATAACATGTAACATGATCAAAACAACTGTCACGTGAGCCTTTCCATAGACACAAGTGATATCTCCATATAGAATTCTCATGTAAATCAGTTTAATGTACATGTTTTTGACAAGTACCAACATATTAGTTATATGTATCTCTTATACCTCAGCTTATAAGAACAAATGATTCTTTCCAAGAAAAGAATATAATATGTATCAGTCTTTACGGCTCTAATAAATGTCTAATATTTAAGAGAGTATCGACCAAGAACATTTTAGAAACAATGCTTTGATGCAATATCAATCCTATAATTATAACAATTTTATAATTTCTCTTGCAAAATATTTTTGTCTCATGAACTTTATTTTTACTTTAGATTCATAATCAAATATCAGATTTGTCACACTTGGACATCGTGGCGACCTGTTAAAAATTTTCAATGAAAAAAACAGATATCTAGCATCTTGTTCTTGAAGGGAAAGGTCTAGGAAGGTGGTGATGACAATTGTGAAGATCACATTGCACGTGTGGGTGGTCTGATAGATGCTTTTTCCTTCTTTTTTTTTGTAGGGAGTTTCCTTTATTTTCAGAGGAAGAAGACAATGAACAAAAATGAAAAACGACACTATTTCTGGACTGGGGCGGCTGTTTTTCAATATGGTCCTCCAAGTTTTAACATTTTTTTAATCGGGACCCTGGGTAGAATTGTATTTAAACCCCTACATTGCAGCACCTTTTACAAAACAATCCTTGGACTTTAATCTCTTGTAATTTTGACCTAAAGTAACTTAGAAATTTAATATGTCTTCAATTATGCCCTTGATCTCATTAATTAAACTATTTCTAAGGTCAATTAAGCCCTCAAACTTATCAATTCTTCAATTAAATTCCCGATATCATTAATTAAACCGAATCAAAGTTTAATTAAAACCCTAGACTTGTCAATTCTTTCAATTAAGCTCATAATTTCATTAATTAAACTAATTCAAAGTTTAATTAAGTCTCAAATCTTCAATTAAGCTCATGATTTTATTAATTAAACTAATTCAAAGTTTAATTAAGTCCAAAATCTTATCAAATCTTCCCTTTTCTACCAAAATTAGCTCCCAAACTTATAATTCCACCTTGATTAAATCCTCAAGATTTTCAATTTGTGTTGTCTTGACCTATACCTCAATTTTTCTTCATTCGTTTTGTTTTTTTGGGTGAATTTATGTTGCTAAAAATTCATTGGTTTCTAAAACTTTGAAAACAATCCCAACATTGACTTTCACTCATCACGAAAACAACTTCAAATTTATTGGTTTCTAAAACTTCAAAAACAATCCCAACATTGACTTTTACTCATTGCGAAAGCAACTCAATTTCATTAGTTTTCGAATATTTCAGAAACAATCCCAAAATTGGCTTTCACTCATTGCGAAAACAACTTAATTTCCTTGATATGTGAATACTTTTGAAACTATCCCAACATTTGATTTCGCTCATTACGAAAGTAACTCAAATTCATTTATTTTCAAAACTTCAGAACAATCCTAACATTGGCTTTCGCTTATTGCAAAAGCAACTCAATTTCATAGGTTTTCGATTACTTCAGAACCAATCCCAACATTGTCTTTTGCTCATTATGAAAACAACTCAAATTCATTGATTTCTGAAACTTTGGGACAATCCTAACATTCGCTTTCGCTCTTTGTGAAAGTAACTCAATTTCATTAGTTTCCGAATACTTCAGAAACAATCCTAACATTGGCTTTCGCTCATTGCGAAAGCAACTCAAATTCATTGGTTTTCAATACTTTGAAAACAATCCCAATATTGGCTTTCACTCATTGCGAAAGTAACTCAACTACATTAACCTCACATCATATTCATAATTCATCCACATTTCTTTCATGTTAAGTTGTCATCATTAATCTGAAAATTCAAATTTATAGGCAATTCAAATTCATTAATTTCCAATAATATAAAAAACGATCCCCACATTGGTTTTTGCTCATTACGAAAGCATTTCAGTTACATTAATCTCACATCATGTTCATAATTCATTCACATTACTTTTATGTTTCAGTATTCATTATAAATTCAAAAATTTAGATTTAACCTCATGCGTTGTAGACTCTTTCACTTACCTTCTTCTCTGGTCGAGTGAGCTCCTCCGATAGAAGATCCTCTACCCGGTGTTCCCCTCTAACCATACGAATATTTTTTGTTAGTACATTCCTTAAAAAACTTACATACTCATTCTTTATACAAGCAATACTTCTTTTAACTTCATATCAAAACTCATTATGTTCAACAATACATGACAAAACACTTGGATATTGCTTAGTGTTTCTCTCCCCTCTAGAGTTGTAAAACTCATTTTATTTGGAGTTTATTTTTTTAGTGAGCTAAGACATAATTACACAATTTATATGAAGAAGGTTAAACCCAGTTCTGCCATTTATATGTTTAAATTCATTGAAATATTATGGCATGCGGGTCTGTCTTGTAACATACAACCCGACCCTTCTCTAGTGTTTTATCCATATCTGAAGTTATATAGCTCCAAATAGAGTAAGATTTGTTCTCTGTAAAATTTAACATCATTGAACACATTTTTCATAAAGACATTTACCCCATATTTTCTTAGTTGTAAACCTAAATGTTCACTTTAAGGTCTAGTGCACATTATGTCCAGAATTTCTCAATCTAACTTGTCTTCAGGTTTTTACCTATATCTAGAGTTCTACAGCTTCGATTTAGATAATTCCAGTCCCATTTAAAATTTAACATCCAATTATACAACTTTCATGAAGGGAAACATCATAAATTCTTCCTTTAACTAAATTAATGTCTGGTCTCAAGTTAACTAACAACACTGTCTAGAATTTCAGTTTTGTATATCTCACACAAACAATTATTTTCATACATTTCTTCCCCTCTTTCTAACATCCTTTGTATAGAACACAAGTTATTTCCTAGCAATGATCATTCTTGAGATTTTACATATTCAAATTTAGCTTCATAAGAGCATGCACCACATAAAATTATTTACATGTTTAAACTTCAGCACACTATAGTTTCTTGTAGGATCCTACACTTGTTATTTTAGCATGCATGCATAACCTAGCATAAAAAAGGTTTCCCCCCATCATTTGTTCATGTCTGGGCGAAAGCTTTCAAGCCTTTTCTTAGTCATCATGTTCTTTAATTTTGGTAAAACATTATCAAGCCTTCTTCATCTCCCCTTCACACTCTATCCTCACCTTCAATCTACTCAGAAAAATCCCTTAAGAACTATAATATAAGAGCTAGTATTTTTGTATAAAACTTACCCAACGTATTTGAAATTGCTCCTAGCTGCATTTTCTACTCTCGAAACTCCTTCTCCCTCAAATCTTTTGGCCTCTCTTTATCTTCCCTCTTCAGCCGCCAACCTCCTCTCTTCTTCTCCCTCAATTTGTTTTGTTTTTGGTGTTTAAATCTTCACTCAAACCTCTTATTTCATCTCATGTAATTGTTGGTGTTTAAATCTTCACTCAAACCTCTTATTTCATCTCATGTAATTGTTTGCATGTGTTTTTCTTTACTTGTTCTTGAGAGAAAGTGTTGAAGAGAAGAATGCCTCTTTCTTTTCGTCTCCTTCTCTATTCCACCGCCAACCCTCTTCTTCTTCTTCTTAATGTTGACAGGTTTTTTCCTTTTTTGTTTTGTCTCTCATTTGTTTATACATTTTCAATTTAGTCCCCTCATTCTTTTGTCTTTCCATACTAGGCCTTAAATTTCTCCTTACCCATTTATGTGTGTTTCAATACTTTATGCTAAAGCTTTGAAATTTTACTAATGGGAATTCTTTATTCACTTAATATCATGCATTCATTTTCTAGGGTTTTACCATCAATCCTTGTCTACAGGCTTGGCTTCTTTTACTTGGAAGTCTACTATGAAAACCTTCTCTTATCTTCGTGATGGATTTGTTTATAGATTGGGTTCTGGGGATGTTTCTTTACGGTATGATAGGTGGCTTGAGGAAGGTTTGTTAGCTGAATTAATCCTAGTAGTACATATATCGGACATTGATTTGAGGGTAAATTAAGGATGCTTGGTTCAATGGCTCCTGGAATTTTGACAAAGTAGTTATTATTCTTCCTATGCAGATAAGGGACCGATTGTTATCTATTCCAATTCCATCTAACACAAACTTAAAAGATTGTGTAGCTTGGAGTTCTTCTGCAGGTGTATATAAACCCAAGGCTGCTTATACTTGGTTGTTACATCGCTATAGAGAGACAAGGTCTGATGTTAAACGGGGATGGCTGATTCATCTTAATTGTCTAGAGAAGATTAGGACGCTGACCTGGCTTGTGTTTCATGGAAGCCTACCTACTAATCACCTTCATTCTTGTTAGTTATCTACTTCAGCTAGTTGCATGCGCTGCCAAGCGGCTGATGAGACAGTGCTCCATTGCTTGCGGGATTGTGGTGCAACAATGAGTATTTGGAGCAAAGTAAGTTTGAATAACATGTCTGGGTTTTGGTGCAATAATCCAACAGATTGGGTTATGGTTTTTTCTTCTTTCCCGGATGTTCATTTGTTCCTGTGTACTTTTTGGTGGATCGCATCAGAGAAACATTATCTCATTTGGGAAAGTTTATGATGGCGATGAATGGCTCCTTAGGAACATCTACAGCTTAATAGATAACTATAGTTCGAACTTGATGGGGTGTATTTTTTCTAGGGCTTCTTAGTTTGTTTGTTATTTTCACTATACCAAAAAAAAAACTGCACAAAAGGCATAGTTTTGAAACCCAACCCGGTGGTCGACCCGGTCTAATGATCGGGTCACGGGTCAGATGGGTTGACCCGGGTCAACCCAAAAAAAATAAAATAAAAATAAAAAAATCACGTTCAGAGACTCATGTTTTTGACAAATCAAATAAAGACTTCTATAGTACAATTCCCCTCTCTTATTCTTCTCTCGTCAATTCGTTTTCCAACCACAAATAAGTGCTTCTGCATATAACAAGAAAACAACAGCAATGTAAAGAGAAAAAGAAAATCATAAAGAGAGAGAGAAAACACATGGACATCGAAACAGAAAACAATAGCAATTGTGTCTTGATGCAGGATCTGATCTAAATCGGGGATGTTGTCTTCAATGGAATCTACAGAACCATTGACAACTACCTGCTTGTCTGTGGGCACTACAGGGTCCCATTCCTTCTCAACCTTCCAGACGCTACCAAGTCTCACCTGGTCACCAGCGAGTTATACGCTGTGTCGAGGCAGGGGTTGTCTAGGCTCAATGAATTGGAGGGAACAAGTGGGATCACTACAAGAGGCTGCCGATAAGGATAGAGCCCATTGACAGAGGGACGCCGTGTTTGAGGTGGAGACATATTACGGGCACAAGAGCTATGGATTAAAATTGCTTTTCTTTAGTTAGGTTATCTCTGTATGGCGTCTATAATTTTGCAGCGTTGGTCTTTGTCGTTTTGGTCTTTTAAAAGGCCAAAACGACGTCGTTTCATGGCTATGTATATATATAAAAAAAGGACTGGATCTCAGCCGGGTTTTCCCGGGTCGCCCGGGTTCCGGGTCGACCCACCTGGTCGACCGGGTCAACTCCTAGGCGGGTTTTTACTTAGACCTGAACCGGTCCCAGGCCCGAGTCGGCCGGGTCCCGGGTCGACCCGCCGGGCCGGTCCGGGTTTCAAAACTATGACAAAAGGTATTGTTTTAGATGAAAATGAACAAACATACAATTAATATGAAGTTTTTTCCCTACTTAAGGGTTTAGATTGGCAATCACAGCATGCTATATCTCTTTCATTTAAAAGCCTCCACCTCCATCAAGAAAAGAACAAATTCATCACCACCATGGCCTGTGGTTCTGCACTTCAGAATTGCTGCTTCGTGAAATTGAAGGATATCGACCCAAATGGATAAGGAATTTCATGAATAGTTCGAGTTTAAGTAAATCTTGAAAGCACAAAGTTGGGTTCCAGGGTGGCTATGATAATGCTCTCCCCAACCTCGAAAATTAATAATGTCCTTAAAGTTTGGAAAAATTACATTTATGGCAATTAGATAAATTGAAAGTTTGGAGTTTCTCCGCCATCCTTCTCACTTCTTTAGCCGTCGTTCTTCTCTGCCGGAAATTGAGTCCACACTCACTTGAGAACTAACATGTATTTAATCTATTCGCTCTCTTCTCTGCCACAAATCAAAGCAATTGTCTCTTAATCTCTTCCCCGCCAGAAAGTGCATCTCCTCGATTACAGGGTTTCTTTTTCATCTTTCCATCGATACCCCCTCCATCCGCCAGTTTCATCATATTTGAATATATCCATTTTGATTTTATCTTAATCAACATCAAGAAATCCAATGCTCAACCTTTCAGGGGTTTTTTTTTTTTTTTTTGATGAATTAACAAATAAAGTATTATTTAACTCGTAAAAGTAAGGGAGTTAACAGGATGGATAGTCCCATCAAATCAAATAGTCCATGAGTTGAAATAACAATTCAGAAAATCTCAAATGAAAAAAAAAACGCCATAACTATAGCTTGTGTGCTTCAGCACAAGTATCGGTAATCAAGCTGGCAATTATTTTAGTGCTATTTGCATGGATCCTAAAACCAAATTAGGCAATGCAAGGAGATGGATTAAGAATCTAAGATGCGTTCGATGCTCTCACCTCTTCTAATTTTAAACCTACTAAAGTTCGTTTAGCATTATAACCAAAACCAAAGTTACAACAATATGTTATCCCCGAGTGGAAAAATCAGTAGCCAACTGAAGAACCAACTTGGAAGTGAGACAGTGATACGCAGTTTGGTGAGCTGCTGTCACGAAGAACCCAACGCGCTACAAAGAAGAATTTGAAGTATCTTGAATAAGAGGAGTCATGCAAGTCCGATGGAGTCAAGTAAGTTAGTGTCAAGAATGCAAGTCAGCTTCCGATTCAATGGGAGAAAACAAAGCAACCACTTCTACATTATTTGCATTTGAAGTGTAACCTTGGATTTCAGCTATAATTGCTGAAAGTTGTCATGGTTTAGCTATATTTATATTTATCAAGAGGAATACAAGGATATTCAGACTTTTATCCAAACAATACCTTGTGGGACGTTCTCACCCTAAGAGAATTCTAGTCTTACTGCAATTGTGTGAAGCCCTTGACCGGGACCATACCAGACAGTCACCACTCACCAATGTTGCTTCTCTCAGATACCAAATAATTGACAGCTGAAGAGAGAAACTGAAATTATTTTCTAATCAGCTCTGTTTCTTACAAAGAAAAACACTCATAAGTTGTTCTTCACAGAACCAAATCCAACACAGCTAGCATGACAAAGTTCAAAGAGCATGGGAGAGAAGAAAAACAAAACAATTTACTTTAGTATGCAAGTTCAACAGCCTCCTACTGAAACAGAATCCTATCATGCCCTTTTGGCAAAGTCGCCAGCATCATCTTCGTCCTTGTAATTTGCATCCAATGCATCATCTGGGTTTAAACCACCACCACTACTGTCATTGGCACCAAACTGATTGCCGCTGCCATACCCCAACCCAGCATTTCCATCATATCCACCATCAGCATTGGTGCTAACATAACTATCACTGCCTCCAACTCCACCAGCAATGCCACCAGCACCTCCATCAAAAGTGTTTTGAACAGCATAATTACCATCATTACCACCATAGGTTGCATTTCTTCCACCATGGTTACCACCATCATTTGTGCCATATCCTCCACCAGTTCCATATCCATATCCTCCACCAGTGCCATATCCTCCACCATAATTTCCACCACCATAGCTGCCATAATTATTGTTAAAGGTACGCTGTGGCCGTTCGGTTGCATAATTCACCCTAACACGGCGACCATGAAGATCCTATGAGAAGGAAAATTTGAAACAAAATGATGTAAGCACAAATGACAAGGAATGAAAAAGCGGGTGATACAAGAGATGAATGTAATTTCTATCAACTAAGTTAAATGACAGACTTGAGGCAATGAGAGAGTGACGTTCAAAGAAAATTAGAAATTATGCAATTCCCTTTCTTTTGTCCCTGTTTCTCTCCTCAATTGAATATCAAACTAAAGAGAAAATGCCAATACAATTCTGCACTTCTCTTGTCTCCACTTCCAGCCACAGGCAAAAGACAAACAATGAAGTAGCAAATTACCTGTCCATCCAGGGCCTGGATGGCACTAGAGGCCTCCTCACTAGAAGTGTAAGTAACAAATCCAAACCCTCTGGATCTACCAGTTTCACGATCCATAATGATTCTTGCTGCAACAAAATAAGACTAAATAGCATTAAACCCAGACTGAAACGCCAGAACACATCTAAGAAAGGAAACCAAGAAATAAGCACACTAGCAACAACCGCGCAGAGACACAGGTACACACAACCACAGGCAAATACCACATATTTTGGCTAATCCATTCATGTACCTTCAACAACATTGCCATATTTATCAAAAGCCTCTTTCAGACTGTTGTCATCTGTCTGGAAAGAAATACCTGCAATGAAATTTGATAGATATCAACCAGCAACAGCATTAAAATACAAGAAAAACTAATAAAATAAGATATGCACCTCCAACAAAAAGTTTTGAAGATGACATGCATCTCATTGCTTGATAGATGGATGGTCTAGATGCAGAAATCTCAGAAGCCATCTGCCTGCTAGCCGTCTGCCGGAGCATATTTCCCATTTTGGTAAGAAACGCCATTATAGCAACCTAAGTAAAACAAAGGCTTGGTTAATAACTAAAACTAAACTAACCCCATAAAAGTAACGAGGACATCTCACTGTAACATCATTTTGCTCTCTCTTTTTAAGTTGAAAAATTGAATTTAAAACAAATAATCAATAAATCATAACCCATAAAAAGCTATACCTAGAAAAAAGCAACAAGGGATTTTATTTTTTTTTTAAAAGGAGAGAAGATTAGCGATGGTTTAGATGGAGAGAAACGTAGAACACTAACATCTATAGCATCTATCTAAATAAGCATATGACCCTGTCTTTGTCTGAAACAAACAACAAACTCAGTGAGTCTCTCTCTTCCTGATCAAGACCGCAGAGCAAAAGAAGATCCATTAAAATATTTCGTTCTGGATACATCAAAACATAACCCAAAAAGTCACAATATTTTTTTCATTTTCATAAACCCTAAAACACTAAACACAAATCAAATCAGTTAGAATCAAAGCCCATCCAAGAAGAAACAAAAGTAAAAGAAATGAAAGAAATAAATAAAATAGCCGAGGATCCAAGAAAACTAGGGTTTACCTTTTTACGTTTTGCTTCACTCTCTCCCCCTCTTTTGAAGAAAGCGACCTAAACCCTAGCTTATTATAACTAGGAAGCAAGAGAACTGGTCTTGACCGTTGGATTAGATGGGTTTATATAGGAGGGTTATTATAACTAGGAAGCCAGAGAACTGGTCTTGACCGTTGGATTAGATGAGTGTCTGTGAGGCTCCGTATCTTTGTAAACCCTCAGTGTGTCCACGTGTTCCCCTATTAGTGCTTTGTATTTTCTAATTTGTTGCAGGGCAGCTAGCTTTGATGGGAGATTTTATTAGAGAAAATTACCTGGTCCTCCCAACATTTAATTGTGATAACACTTTATTTTTGTTTTTATATAAAAAAAAAATTACACTTTATATGGCTATATTCAAGTTTTAATTTTTTTTAATGAAAAGATAAAAATATTATAATATCACTACAAAATAATATATTATATTCTCTTCTTAACTTTTCAAGTGTAATGATTTTATTTAATACTCAAATTTTTAGTGTAATTAACATATTAATTTGAGTAAGATATTAATATAATTTTTTTAAAATTTACCAAAATCATAGTAGAATTTCCCCTGAAAATATAAATATCATGGACATATTTTTAAAATCATTTCTTTTAAAGGGTCCAAATTTTTTAGATTTAACAATTTCTTCGTATCATCGAATTAGAACACATCCAATCACAATTTCAATTACTTCATATCTTATAAAATAATTTTCATGAAAAATAATAAAATAAATACACAAATTCATATAGAAACATTATAAAATAAACATATGCATTTTGAATTTTAATATGTTAAAGTGAATTCATATTGTTATAAAAGCTCAATACCATATTTTATTTACAATATTACAAATATCTTAAATTTAAGCATTAATTACTTACCAAAATTATATTGCAAAAGAATTTTAATTTAAATTACATTTTCATTACTTAAACAAAAGAAATTTAAAATATCTATTACTCTACATGATGTTGCAAAATACCTGAAATTGATTTAACACATGATGAAAATAAAATCAAATAATAAAATATACAAAATAATAAGCCAACTTTAATAATATGTCATGGTCTTAATTGATCCTCTCAAGCAATTCTATAATCCTATTGTACCATCTTGTCGGGTCATATTTTATGGTCATCAAACAAATTGATGTCATCAATCCATTACCGAACATTAATCCTATTATCGGGTAACCAGCTCTATTGTCCATTACTGGATACTAACCTTATTATTGAGTAACTAGTTTTGCTTGCTAATTTCTGGACACTAGCTCCATTACCAAGTAACTATTTTGATTGCTCATTACCAGGTAACTAATTTCACATGTATTACAATTAAAATAGCAACATACCATATTTAAAGAATTTAAAGTTACTTGACTAAACACATTGTGAAATAAAAGCGTCAAGGTGTCAAGCACCTACTTGATATCTGAGCTCTAAATGCACTACCTTGTGGTTGTACCATTTTGGTAACCTCTCTTATGTCAACATAAATTTTTAAATATTACACTTTATCCATTTATTATTGAAATCTCTTTTCAAATTGTAACATCCCCAGTTTTTTTAATCATGTAATGCACGATTTCGTTCCTAAATTTAGGAAATCATAAGTCTCTTTTTTGAAATAGTAATAGTTCACTATTAGTTAGAACGGACGACCATTTCACTTTAGCATAAGCAGTCGGTTGATTGGATACTACTAAATTTCATTGGTATCCTTAACGGTGGAACAAACAGTCATCCAATTTGATCGATCGAATTAGACAGTAGCCAATTTCACTATTCCTCCTATCAAATGGTCGACTAATTAGTATAATACATCAAATATCAGTTCAATTTTTTTTCTTTTAATTGTTTCAATTCACACAATACTCATTCTATTTTCATGTTAAAGAACATTATAAAATCATAAAAACAACATTTCAAACAACCAATTTTTATAACTCAATTTTTACATAACACTAATGCATTCATTATTTCATATATCTTATAATCATCCAAACTAATCTCTTTAGATGAGTTCCTTGCCAAGTAAATAATACAAGAATAACTCAAGTTCTCTTCACTTTTTATTCCTTTCTTCAACCCTCTAAAACCTTCACTTTCAAGTTTTAAAACTCTACAACCCCCCTAAATTTTTCTTTTTGATCATTTAATAACCCTTTTGATCACTCCAATTTAGTCTATTCTAAGTGGTTTCATCAAGAATTGAGAAAAAGAAATAAAAAAACCCTAACCCTTTTCTTTTCTTGCAAAATTGTCAACCATAAAGGAGGGATAGTAGCCAATTTCACTATTCCTCCTATCAAATGATCGACTGATTTGTATAATACATCAAATATCAGTTCAATTTTTTCCTTTTAATTGTTTCAATTCACACAATACTCATTCTATTTTCATGTTAAAGAACATCATAAAATCATAAAAACAACATTTCAAACAACCAATTTTTATAACTCAATTTTTACATGCATTCATATTTCATATATCCTATAATCATCCAAACTAATCTCTTTAGATGAGTTCCTTGCCAAGTAAATAATGCAAGAATAACTCAAGTTTTCTTCACTTTTCATTCATTTCTTCAACCCTCTAAAACCTTAACTTTCAAGTTTTAAAACTTTGTAACCCACCTAAATTTTTCTTTTTGATCATTTAATAACCCTTTTGATCACTCCAATTTAGTCTATTCAAAGTGGTTTCATCAAGAATTGAGAAAAAGAAATAAAAAAAACCCTAAACCTTTTTTTTTCTTGCAAAATTGTCGGCCATAAAGGAGGGAGGGAGCGTTTATAGTTTAATTTTTTGTTATTTACACATTGACCCCATTTTGTCTCATGTATTTCATTTTGTCCCTATTAATTTTCCTTTCTAACAAATTAATGCTATATTATCTTTTCATTTCATTCAATTTCACTTTTTTCGTCTAATTAAATTCCCTTAACTTAATTTAATCCATTTTATCTTTGGATTAATTTTTATTTGTATTTTACTAACTTGGGAAAACATTTCTAACTCTAGTTTACATCAAGTTTTCTTCCCTCTCCTACTAAACAATTACATTGAATAAAATCGAACACAAATCAAAAGAAATCGAGTTACCTAGCAATTGAAGAAATCTTCTTTAGTATATTTTATGTCTTGAAATCTTCTCTTGTAGTTAGTAAAAGTCAAGTACGAGAAACCTCAACCTTAAACAATTGTTTATACAAATCGAGATGTTAACATTTATATTTACTAGTTTTTTTTTTGTTAAATATTGATAGTTTTGAATACCAAACAAAACCCCTATCAAATTTCCTTAAAAAAAACCCATTTTTTTACACTAAACTTTTATTCCCAGATGAAATAACCCTAAAAAACATTGTTGTTGCCTAATTTCTTTTGTTAAATTGTAATTATTTAGAATCCCCAACATCCTTTTCAATTTATAAAAAAAATTATTGTTTTGTTTTCAAAACCCTAAAAAAACTAAAATTTTATTATGAACTATAGGAGTGAAACTTACATCGAAAAAACTTATGGCATTGATTATATGTTGTACATAACATAATGTTCATGATCAAACATGTATTCAATGTTGACTTGAAGGAATTTCAACTTCAAGATGACAGAGGAATATAGTTTTTTATGATGTTTCCACATTGCATGATGATGAAGGAGACATTCATTTGTATATTGATCCAGGCCTCTTAGAACTAAGTATCTTTATGATTATGATTATGATGTTCATATGAGTAATAAGGTAGTGCGTTTGGTTTATAAAGATGTTATTGGTGGTGGTGATGATGATGCTTGTTTGGGGTTTGAGGTTGTAAAAGATGACAATGTTGGTACGAAGTGTGAGGTTGAAAATGATAATAGTGTTGGCATGAAGTGTAGGTTTAGATGATAATTATGTTCAATCAAATGAGAAGGGTTTTGAAATTGAAAATGAAGATAAGGATGGATGAATTGACATCATTCATAGTTCTAATGACTTTGTAATGAGGAATAAATTATATGATGGCTCTGATTCTGAGAATAAATGGAAATTGAGTAGTGAGAATGATAATGCCTATTAGAGAGATAAATCTAACCATAATGAGGATGAAAATAGTAGGGGTAAAAAAAGGAATATAGATCTAACCTCTAAATTCAAAAGTAGAAGATTTTGGGTTTTGATTGATAGGTCCATGGATTTTCCAAGAATGTTAAATATTCAATCATGTGTTTCACTTTAGGGATATGTTAAGGGAATATAAAGCTAAACATGGTTATCAACTAAAAAAACTATTAATCAAAAGAAAAGGGTAGGTGCATATTGTTTAGATAGTGGTTGCATATGGAGGATTTATGTATCTTTATTATATGGTAGCAAAACTTTTATGATTAAGTAATTGAAAAGTAAACATATTTGTATTAAGTCATCCACCATCAAGGTAGCTACCTCTATATTGATAGCTAAAAAATTGCTACCCCTAATTAATGATGACCCTAACATATCTAATAAAAGCTTTTAAAACCATTCTAGATGATAAATTTAGAATAAAATGACATCCAATATAGGTACGAAGGGCTAAAAAAAGCTAGGAAATTTGTAAAAAAAAATTATAATGAGTCTCATAAGAAGTTTCCTTGATATGTTTGGTTATTAAAATAGTTTAATCCTAGTTCTGATGTTTATTTAGGGTTTGATCCTAATTTTAATGTTGATATCAATTCACCTTAAAAGTTCCAAAGAGTCTTTTTTGTTTGAAAGACATAAATGATGGATTTATAAATGATTGTGCACCTTTAATGATAATTGATTGTTACTATTGAAAAGGTCCCTATGAAGGAGTGTTCTTGGCAACAGTTGGTCTAGATAAAAACAATGGATTATTTCTAGTTACATATACTATTGTAAAGGCTGAAAATAATGACTCTTAAGATGTTTATATATGTTTGGTATAGCTTCATCAAAACTAGAATTATCCACAAACCATTTTGCATAATGTCTAAAAGACAAAATATATGATGAGCTATATATTTTTTGTAACTCTATATTTGCTTATAAGTTTGTGTGTTTATGTATTTGTTAATATTTTTTACAAGGTTTATCGAAAAGTGGTGTAAAATGTTTTCTTAAAGCAACATATAGACATTATATAATACATACTTATGCCAATTCAAAAAATATGAGATTTCATATGTTAGAGCTTAAAATTGGGTTTTGGGGAACATCAAAATCATTTTACATACCCTAACTACTATAGCCATATGAAAGACATTGCTGATATTGATAATGGTGTTGTTAATTGGTTAAAGAATATCTCTCATAAGTCTTGGGCTAGGTATTTATTCGATTATGAAGTTAAAGTTGAATATATAACAAATTGTATGGTCAAATCATTCAACCATTAAGTTGGAAAGCATAAAAGTATGCCAACTGTGATGTTACTTGAGAAGATTAGGTTGGAGATGATGTCTAGATTTCATGATACGTTTGAAAAGTAAAGAAATTTAAAAATGATTTTTGCAAGTGTTGATGAATACCAAGTGTTCAAGAGACAAACTAGACTTTCAATTAATTTAGAGAAGAGACATTGCTCATGTGGTAAATGAACACTAACATGGATTTCATATAGAAATGTCATTTATTGTATGGCTCATAAAAGAGTAGATTTAAAAGAATATTGTCATAAGTTCTACAAAGTTCAGACTTTTAGGAGGACTTACAATGAGATGGTCCTATATGAAAAGGAGGTGGTTGTTTTATCTCCATCACTTAAAAGAAATGTGGGTAGTATTAGTGTATTTGCAATGTAGTCAATCGGTTGGTTACAAGTGACACCGGTTTTTTTCATGAAAATATTTTTTTTATTAATAAAGGTATTCTTTATTTTTAATACTTATTTATATTTTATTAATGATTCTAAAGTAAAAATAAAATTCTTGGAAAAAAAATACTTTGTAAAAAAATTTATAAAATTGTTATAATTATGAGATTCATATTGTATTAAAGTATTGTTTCTAAATGTTCATAGTCGATACTCTATTAAGACTTGATATTTATTAGAACTATTAAAACTGATACATATTATGTTTTTTTCTTTATGAAATGAAACAGTTGTTCTTATAAGTTGAGGTATGATGGATACTTAGAACTAATATGTAAGTGTTTATTAGATGACATGTACACTAAACTAACTCACTTGAGGATTCTATATGGAGAGATCAATTATTTTATCATGCTATGTTTTGCACCTGGATATAAATAGGACTCTCAGAAATAGGTGAAATATATGGAAAATTGAGGTACCACCTAATAATTAAAGGAAACTAAGGATTCTAAGCACTGGTTCCAAAGATTTAGGTTAGGGGTTGGTTTTGCACCTCCCAAAGTAATGTTGTTGAGTTGTTTATCGCTTAATTGTTGACTCAAAATCTCTTTAAGAACTTAAATAATCCTTGAAATCAAATGGATTTTTCTCTCTCTAATTATTTGATCAATGAAGTGTTGGAAAGGTTTAAACTTGGTGATGGAAATCTTTTGAAAGCACTTTAATTCTTCAACCATACTACAAGTAGAAGTAGATTCTTTCACTCTCCATCTTCTTTATATGTCATTTTTTTTTATTTTGGGATCTTTTAATGAAAATTAAAATGAAAGATCTTTCTTTTACAACAACCTACCATATAACATCCTTCTTTCCACCTAGGCATCCACCATCGACAAACTTTTACAAACCCAAACTGATATGGTCCATCCCTGGTTGGAATCGAACTACCCACATAGATTCCAATCTCTTTAAGCCTTGTCTCTGCTAGCCATTGAATTGCCAACACACCCTTCTCCCGATCTTCCAATTTTGATTTTTTGACCAATTACTAACCACCTAGATCAGCTCCTTACATAATCCAAAAACTCAATCTAAGCTCTCATTAAAATCAACACTTTTTAACCTTGAAATCCAAAAAATAAAATTCAACCCTTTTAGGTTCAATTTAGTGTTTTGAAAGTGGGAGAAATGTCAGCATGAGAGAAGATGTTGGTCAAAGATAGAGAAATTTGATTTGTAGTTTGTTGGGATTTTTGATAGAGTAATTTAGTCGTTTCATTAGATTTAAAATTTTTTGTTTCCCAAAGATGTAAATTTTAATTTCTAAAAAATCAGTAGGCAAGTACAATTTCGATCAAATTATAAGATACTAGGGATAATTTTCCTTTAAAGTTTCCATAACAAAAAGCACAAATAGGTTAAAAATGTTAATTTTTCAAAATTAAATTTTAGTATGAAGAGATAATTCTGGGGTCAAATAAATACAAAATTCTCACTAGGGATCCTTATTATTTGTCTTATATTATCTTGAACTCCTATAAATTGAAGAATTTTTTTTTTTTTTACAAACTCTAATATTATTAAAAAAAGAACTTTTTAGTTAGAAGACTAGCCTTGGTGCCTACGCTTCGCCGCGAGGCTAAGTTATGTTTTTCAAAAAATGCTTATTAGGTGCCGAAATGCGGTAAACTATGACATAGAAAATCGGTCATGACAAACCTGTAACCTCAATAATCAAGTCGAGCTAACCTGAGATATTCTGCCAAACCGGCGACCTAAATCATGAGATTTGAATAACCTGATAAAAAATAAAGAGGATTATAATGCCTATCTTTTTTTTTAAAAAAAAACCTTTGACTAAAGTCATTAGACTTGAAACACCTAATTTAAAAAAACTATGAAGTCCAATTCTCAATCAATCAAACATTGAAGGAATAAATTGATTTTCTTAAAAGATTTTAAAAATAGCAATTAAAATAATGAGAATCAAAATCAAAATTAAAATAAAAAATAAATCTTATATTTTATTGAAGGATGAAATTGAAAATAAAAATCAATTTAGTAAAAGGAAAAAATTTAAAAAGAATGAGGATCAAAATTGACATAAAAACAAAAACAATGTTGTTATAAAGGGTATAATTGAAAAGGATAATAACTTTTACAAAAAGGTCAAGAAAAAAAATTATAAATCAAAACAATGAGGATGGAATTGAAAAACATAATAGCATCAATTTGTATTGAAGGATGAAATAGAAAACCACTAAAACTCTTATAAAAAGGTAAAGGATAAAAATTAAAAATCCAAAGAAAGAGGACCACATTGGAGAGTATAATATTTGGTAAATTAGGATTGAATAATGACATTGAAAACAAATAAAATTTCTACAGAAGAGCCAAGATAAAAAAAATTACAAATCAAAAGAATATGAACTGAAGTTAAAATGTCAACCACCAATAGGGTCAAGCTATAAGAGAGGAGAGAGAGAAGAAGAAAAAAAGAAGAAAGGTCTACTGGTGTTAAATCGGACCACCAATAGAGACACATGTCGCACCAACAGAAGGACACAAATATGCTTCCAACAACATGGCAGAAGAATATTTTTGGATGTTGAGAGACGTTGCACGCGTGCCCACCTTTTTTTTTTTTAATTTAGTGAAATACAGAATTGCCTCTAAGTGGACTTTGTAATTATAAAAAAACCATTGTGAAAAGCTGAAAATGCCCTTTGACCTTAGGCTTAATTTTTTGAATTTATGGGCATTTTTGTAGTTTCATTTTGCATTTTAATTATTTATTATTTTTTATATTTATGCAAATACCAAAGTGTCCCTTAGCTTCAATTATAATAGCTAAAAAACCATTGTGAAAATATAAAAATACCCCTTGACACCATGTTTAATTATTTTCTTCCAAGATAAAAAAAATATTTATTTGCCCTCACTCTATTTAGTAATAATAAATTGGCTATTTATAAAGATCTGAATGTCCTTAGAAAGCATGTTTTAAGATTTTTGGGTTGATAAACAAAAATATCTTTATATTATTCTAATAAACAATGACAATAAATATAAAGTTATATACTACGTTTGTTTACGTGGTTGCTTCTGCGTTGAAGCAAAACGCAGAAGCAACATATTTGGTAAAATACAAAACATTATTTACTGTGTGTGGGACCTACCACAATTCACGTTTCAAATGCTGGTTAGTAGAAAGCAATATTAATTTGCTTCTCCTTTCCTGCCATGAAATAATTCACTGCGTTGTTCACTTCTAGAGGTGAGCAGTGGCGAGTGAATTAATTCACTCGACACTGTTCACTTCAATAAGTGAACAGTGTCTTCACTGTTCATTGTTCATTGGAAACAAATCTATAAAATCTTATTTATTTTTAATTATGTTTTACTCGAAAAACTAATATTTAATATTATTCAATGACACTATATAAATTAAAAGGAGATCGCAATTTCAATTTTGTTTGTGATGATATTTTACCTGATTTTGTTGCACGTTCAAAAAACCATGGAAATTGTAGTTCTTATTGGATCAATTTCATACGTGATGAAATTGTAGATAAGTTAATGGAACAATAAAAAATATTTGATATAAAGTATTATTTATTTAATGATGTAACAATGATAGTTAAATCTACAATATTTAAATTAAAAATCATCAATATTAATATATATATCTTTTTTTAGTTATTTTATAACCTCAATTTGAAAAGCATGTTTAACCAAACACATTAAACTATTTTTTATTCAACCTCAATTTCAACCACAGTTTTAACCAAATATATATAAATACAAAACCAACTCAATCAAAAGTACTTTTTATAAAATAATTTTTTTTTTAACCAAAACAACAAAAACTACCACAATACCAAACATACATATAATAACTTATACTATTAGAAAGAATTAAAACCACTTGAGAAAATACTATAACTTATACTCATAATATAGTATTTTTATTATTTACCTCGTATATGTTAAAAATAAACTACATTCACAAAATCTATAAGACTACTAGTATCGCATAGAACAAGTTATTGGTTCTTTGAAAAAAGTAGTTATTCGTATTATACACCTTATGTATTTATGTTATATATAGATATTATTTGAAGAAAGAACTCCTTTAGATAAGAGTAGTTCACAAATAATGTATTATAATAACAATTTTGGTAAAAAAGAGAAGATATTTTAATTTTATAATAATAAAATATAGTAATTTTATAAAGTCTTATATTATTTGTAGCATTTCTTAATAGTTTTTAATTATAGATATTACTAAATATAAAAAATTATAAACAAAATTTTAAAAACCTAATAGATTATGATTTATTATACTTTTACTTTTATACATAATTATATTTGTTTCAATCATATAATCAAACTAACTTTATTTTTAAATAAAAAAGACATGATATTTTTTTAAATGGAAGAATTAATTTAGTTCATGGAAAGGTGTCTCTCTGTTTTTTTTCTTATTAAAAAACAGACATTAAACTTTTTTTTTATAACAATATGATATAAATATATAGTTGAATTATAAACATTTACAAAAACTATACACTCATATGTAAAATAAAAAGAAAACTGTAGTTTTCACACCCTTTATGTAAAATTCCAAATTGAGCAAGAAATTACTATAGTTTAGTAATAAGAAAAGGTTTTATTACTCCACAGGGGGAGGGAAGGGTGTCTTTTTTTAAAAAAAATTAACATGGGTGTTTGAGTCAGCTTGTATGCACCTCAACTAATCACAGGCTCTGAAGTTAATGACTATGTAAGTCTTCAGTGACCCTGAGGTTTGTGTGACTTGAATTAGTGACCTCTAGGGAACAAACTCATGACTTGACCAATTGAATTATACCCCTCAGAATTGAAAGGGTGTCTCTTTTTATTTGCTTGGTGGGATGTGGAACTTAGCTGCTTCGTTGCTATATTTTTCTTGAAAAAAAAAGGCATGGTTTGATCAAGAAGTTAGAACAACTACAAACCACATGTGAACCTCAACCAAAACACTTGAGTATTAAAATTCAAAATGTTTAGCAATAAGCTGATAAGTGGATAATCAATTAATTTATTGGTTGAAGCAATTTGATCTATTTTTTAAATTAATGTAGATCTGATAGCTTAATATGTAAAGCTTAGATGGTTGGTAGCTGGTGATGTCAGGTGTGCCAAGGTAGCTGATAGCTGGTACTTGCAAAAAATCTTTTTTGATAGATGTAAAACATCTCAAATATTTAAGTAAGTATCTTTGTAAAGAGAGAAAGTGCAATGATATTTTAGAGAAATAGGCTATGAAAATATCATTGCTGAAAATGTTAAGAATAAAGATATTATGAATCTTGAGTTTGAAGGATTCATGGTAGCCCATGAAACTTGTTCTTTTGTATAGAGGGGAGGCTGGAGTATAATTTTACTTTTATAATATTTTGAGTTATATTCTACTAAAAAAAATACATATTGGAGTAATAGTTGGAGTCCACAGGGGTGCTAGGGTGTTGGGCAAGACGCCTAACACCAGCTAGGCAGCATGCCCAGCAGCAGGCGTGCACTCTAATGGTGGGCGCAGGCTTCCATGCTCGAGCCCATGCACTTTGATAGAAGTTGGGCTCGAGCGTGATAGTTGAAGCCTGTAAGGATGTTTTTGGATCATTTCAAGGTTTCTTGAGCTTTTTTAAAAGAAATTTAAACAATTTAAATTT
>Ga0307517_10001958_pt1 | contig 33593 bp, 14 predicted proteins | sample 23_EM_MG_FD_194515 | JGI IMG/M metagenome (GOLD analysis project Ga0307517, IMG submission 194515) | Populus trichocarpa ectomycorrhiza microbial communities from riparian zone in the Pacific Northwest, United States - 23_EM | ecosystem: Host-associated > Plants > Roots > Unclassified | place... | reverse complement strand
CCAAAGATACAACATTTTTCATGGGAAGAATAGATAATTTTTAAATTCAATATTCCATTGTTTGGCATTGGATTTTCTCTTATGAATCATGGCTTTCTTGCTCTCAAAAGTAGTGTTTTTAAACCCATAACAAGGCTAAGGTCACGAGTTTTGATCGGGTTACCGGATTTTAACCAGATCATTTGGGTTAACCTCATTTTTTTATAAACCAAAACGATTTTGTTTTGATAAAAAATAAAAAAATAGTCAACGGGTTGCAACCGGGTTTTTGATCGGGTCAACCCGTCGGATAGGCCGGGTTTTTAACTACTCCTATGCTTTCATAAACCCGACTCGGTTTTAGCCTCGGGTCAGCCGAGTCCCGGGTCAACCTGTCGGGCCAGGTTTTAAAACTATGCTCAAAAGTACATGATACAACTCTATCCTTCTAATTAGATTTTATTTTACTTGTTTTAATTTGACGTATTTAAATTTATAATTCACTTTGGATTCTGACCTAATTGAATCACGTCAAGTTAAGGATTTCTTTTACTTGTGTTGTCTGTACTCTCTGGATACCAATTCAATTTATTTTATTTTATTAATTTTATAAAAATAAAATCTAAACTAAAAAAACTGCATCCTCATCAATTAATCATAAAATTAATAAAATAGACTTCAATTTTTACATAAAATCATAAAAATCTTTTACAAGTCATAGGATAAAAATTCAAACTTTATATTAAAAATTAAAATTATATCTCTATAATTAAAATAATATGATGATGATAAATGTTAAAAATGAGGTGAGGGACCCCTTTATATGTCTAAAGGATCAACAAAAACTAAATTGTTGGTTAACTAAATTGATGATGTTTCAGAAAATTCAAGTAATTTAGGGGTAAGATTTATGCCTTAGATAATTAGTTAATTTTTTTGTTCTGGTAATCTGTTACATTCTCCCTAGTCAATGTGGCTAAAAATGGGTATCTGATACCTGCAAAATATCTTTTTTGATGAATTTATGGACTCTCCAATGATTAAGTTAGTAATTTTTTGAGATAAAATTCAATAATATTATAGAGAGATACTCTCGAAATAAATATGGAATAGAAAATGGAGATTCTAAACCTTTCGAGTTAAAAGATTCAAGGTTTATTAATAATTCATGAGTCTCTGTACGAAGAGGAGGGGCTAAAGCTTAATGTTGTCCTGATAGTATTAAAGAAAAAAACATTTCTGATATATGTATTAATATTGATGAAAAATATTATTCACATATGTATTTAGGGTTGATGGAAATATGTTAAGTTTTGAAAGGATTTGTTTACACTTAAGAGTATAGGAAAAATAGGATCCAAAATGTAGTCATGACTAAATGAGAATTTGCCCTAAACAGATTATGTGGATGGCCTCGCAGATGCATTTATGAACCAGTGGAACAGGTCTAGACCCAAAAGGAGGTCTGGTGCAAAATAACAGCTCAAAAAAGACATAATTTTTTATCCGATCGTTGGATCGAACTCAAATTTTAACATAAGTTTCTGGAGGTTGTTTTCTTTATAATAGCCATTGCATCTCTATGCGGACCATCAGATCTTTAAATATTAAAAATCTCTCTAAAGTCTTCCGATTGTGGCAGTTTTGAGATTTTTCTTATTATTTTTGGAACTAGTCGACCGGTTTCACTGACCATTACAAACCGGTCAACCAGTTGAGCTAGAATTAGCATGGTTTGACCATCTCGCGATTAAGAATAGCGACATGCAGTAAATGACGCATTTCTAGAGCACGACTTTGTCAAACTATGTTATTTCGTCAAAACGTTTTTCTTTTATATCAATTCACCAATTTCTTTAGTTTTGTGTGTTAATTGGCCAATTTATTCTTTAAGATACAAATGAATCCAATTTCTAGGATTTTTAATATGTTGGATGGTTGAATCTAAGATACATAAGAGCATAGATTGACACATATTTAATCAAACAACATCGTAGTTCAATAAAAAAAATCCTCTTTGGCAACATTATTAACAAAAACATAAGACTCCTAGCGTTTTTTCATTGTACTATAAGTCGAAGAATATTATTTATTGTAATGGTATAATTAAAAAATTATATTTAGAATTAAAAAATCTTTAAACTAAGTATTAAAAATAACATGATCTTTTTACTATGATGATTTTTTTATTATGATATAATTTTTATTTTCAAATTATACAGGGATAGATTAGTCTTTTTATTTTTTTATACTATAAAATTACTTAGTTACCCTCAGATAAAAAAGATTACTTAACTTATGTTTGGGGGTATTTTAGATTTTTTTAATTTTTTAAACCAATAAAATGATTTTATTATCCTTAAAGAGAAAATCCACTAAACTCTTCTCCAGGATCTTTTTTATCATTTCACTGTTTTTTTTTTTTTTTAATATCAAGGTGACTTAAGAAAATTTTAGTATCTAAGTATTTATTAAATATTATTTAAAAAACAACTTACTACCATGTGCAACAATGAGCGGCCCCTTTGCCATTCAAAAGGCGTGTGAGGAGTCTCGTTCGATCACCAAACATCACCTTTCACAAAAATGTTTAAATCGTCTTGGCATCTTCTCTATAAGGCACGTGTTCCAAACAGTCCTTCATTTTTACACTAACAAACCTTTTCTTTTCTATTTTCCTTCATCTCACCCTCACTCAATTTTTGCCTTGCCCTTTAAAAACTTAAAAGAAGCCCTTTTAATTTTTTTTTCCTTCAATATTAAATTCATATTCTTTTGAATATTGTTTTTTTATTTGGAATAATTTATAGAATTAGAATGTCTTTTTAATTCTATCCTCATTCATTTTTTTAACCTTTTAAATTTAGTCCTCATTCTTTTTATTGTTATTTTTTAATTTGAGATAATTTTTTGAATTGATTTTTTTTTATAATTTCATCGACCTCATGTTTTTTTTTTCCTATCAAAATTGATCATCATTATTTTGATTGCTATTTTTTGCTTTGGCAAACTTTTAAATTGATATTTTTTTCAATTTCATCTTTCAACATCAAATTAGTTGGGAATTCAACTTTTTAATTGAGCCTGAATCTAGAATTTCTCTATTACGAGTTCTAAAGACTAGCTTAAGATGAGGAGGTTCGACTGAGTTTGCTTGATTTTTTCTTTCTTTCGTTAACCTCATGTATTTTTCAGTTTTATCATTTATTCAACTGCAGATTGAGCTTTGTTATTTTTATTTATTTGCTTTCTGTATAACTTTTCATTAATTTTTAAAATGACCCAGGTTATCTCGAATCTTTTTATTTATCATTCTTTGTTGAATTTTGTTTGGCTCATTTTTTTTTAAAAAAAATTATGAGTTCATCATTCAATATTAAATTGGTCAGGAATTGAGCTTCTTAATTCAGCCGAGTCTAGGATTTCATGGATTGTGAATTTGAGACATCAATCCAAGTTTAGAATGTTTGCCTGTTTTTTTTAAAAAAAATACTCATGTTTTTTTTTAATTTTATCCTTCAGCGTTTACATTATTAGTTATTACGCCATGTTCTTTCTTTTATCTTCTTTCTATAGGATTTTTGGTGAATTTCCAAACTGACCCGGGTTATCTTAAGTCTTTTTATTTGTTGAATTTACTTTGACAAATTATTTTAATTGATATTTTTTTTTCTGATTTCATCCTTCAACATTATATATGTTGAGAATTAATTTTATTTTTTAGTTTATCTTTCAAAGTTGAGGTTTTTTTATATTAGGCTTCATAAATTTTCTTTAGTTTGCTTTCTATTTGTTTATATCGGTCTCATCACTTAGATCATAAATTTAATGGTTGGCTTGGTTTTTTTTTAATTTAATATTTTTACGTTCTGTCATTCAGTATTATGTTGTTTTAAGATTAAGTTTTTATAATATTTTTTCTTATTGAGTTATCTCATTGCATGATTTGAATTGTAGAGTTTGGTTAACTTACTTGGTTTGTTTAGATTTTTTTGTCTTTTTTATTTTATTTTGGATGTTTGGAATTGGGCTTCAACTTTTACTTCTTGTTTATTTTCTTATTCCAATTTTGTCCTTTTCTTTTTGTTAATTCCTATTTACTTATCTCAAGCTCACTAAGTTTACAAATAACTTACATATTTGATATATCAAGTTATCATATTTAGCATTCTCATTCAAGTCAGCGATTTGAGGTTTTTTTTTTTAATTTTGTTCTTTCATATTGGATTTGTTTGAATTTTAGTTTCATTGTCTTTTTTGTTTTATCAATATTTTTTTTGCTCAATAAGGTTTATGCGATTGCATCACCGACTTTTTCCCCCCCCGGCATACAGCTTAACACAGGCCTGCAAATAACCTAGTTCACTCTATATTCTAATGGGGGCAGAAAGCCACCTTTGTACGAAAACAGTTTCAGTGGTATAAAGAACTTCGATTCGTTTCGAGTCGCAGACCAAGTTCATTCGGCTCGTTACATTTCCAAATCCCCCCAAGCACCGAGCTGGAAAAGGCAGCAAGGAACAACGCGAGGGAGATCAAACATAAATATTTAACGATTCTGAGACCCTGGAAACCAGGTCAACAAGGACACTTTGATGAATACAACTACCACTACCACAACAAGGGGACATAAGTCTGACAATCTGAATAATTTTCAAATCGAAACTGGTTTCTCACTCCTAAGGGCACATCAGGGATGGAAAACTACACGGTGGTTCACAAACGGCCGATCATTACCATTATCAAGGACTATTTGTCAATTTACGATAAAAACTGTGATGAAAATAGACTTCAAATAAACTCGCCAAGACATTTCTCATAGAACAAAGAACTAAACATAATTCGAAATCAACATACAAGACGTCCAATACATCTAAAAATCTGATCATTCTATAAGATACGCAACAAAATCCTTCTTAAGAAAAAAACACAGAAATCAAAAGGGGATCCACACTGAACTAAGATCGCCACTCAAGAGGAGGCTTGAGACTTCTTTGACTTGCTGGTTGCTAGCTGGGTCTCAGGCTGCAATACAAGTACACAGAATTAGAAAGGTCCAAAAAACACTAGTATATTAATTAAACCATCTACCAATTAGAAAGAAATGAATTTACCTCTTTCTTAACTGGCTCTTCCTTTTCAGATAAAGTCAACTCAATGTGGCAAGGGCTGGACATGTAAGCTGGAAAGGAAAAAAAAGATTCCTGTGAATACAGATGGAAATGTACTTGTAAGATTAACTAATACGAATCTAATCAAAACAAGCTTACGATTAATTCTTCCATGCGCCCGATAAGTACGACGTCTCTGCTTCTGTGCCTGATTCACCTGGATGTGAGTAATGTAGAGTGCATCCACATCCAAACCCTTGACCTGGAAAAGCAAGTAATGTCAGTAAAATGGCAAGCAGAAGATGATGAGAAAGTGAAGACAAATAAGAAGATAGATGTACCTCAGCATTGCTCTCGGCATTCTTGAGTAAATCCAAGATGAACTTAGCAGACTTGGCAGGCCATCGTCCTTGTCCATTAGAGTGCCTGTTCTTTGCTTGTGCAGTTCGCCCAACTCCACCACAGAAACGTCGGAATGGAATGGCCTGTTTGTGAGCCATAACATCTTCCAAATACCTCTTGGCCTTGACCAGAGGCAACTTCCTTAGAGCAAAAGCTGTCTCTCTTGTATTCTGCATGACATTAAAAAGGATGCACATGTCAAAACAAGCTTAGAAAATCTATCAATGGAGGAAACATAATTACAATCAAGATCATCCAATGCATGTTATGACTAACTAGTTTTTTAAAATGCAGTACTTACAAGCAATTGAGAGGACAAAGATAATCAGAAACAATGGCCTGAGCATCAATTGATAGAAATCAATGCAGCTATAAACGAGAACCAACACTTCAAACATGCATGGAGAAACATCAATATGAAAACAGATGTGCCATCATTTACTGAACCTTAAGCCACCAATAACAACAGAGGTTCACCCAATAACAATGCAATTAATTTTCCTGAAGTTTACGAGAGCCTTGTTCACAAAAAGGCAACAAGACCCTGCTTTTTTCATCAGGATAAGAATCAGAACAGAAAAAATGGAGGGTTTTTTTGTCAGTTACAACCAAAACATGTCAATCATAGACAAAATGAAGAAAAACATCCAGTGCCTCCATTTCTTGTTGATGAAATATTCAAAACCTCATTTCTCAAATCTTCCACATGATCTTATTTAACAGGAAAGAGATTTCCTTTATCCTTAATTCAAATTGTCAACAACAGATGATACAACTAACTATACATGAAAGATCGGATAACCTAACCAATGCTTCGTAATTATTAAATTTAAGACTTCATAGTCCAAGTAACAAATAGATAAAGCCACAATATAAATATAATTTTGTTATGTTGTTCCTGAAGGAGCGAGGAAAAAAACATGTAATTCACCAGCTTCTACATCAAATAACTCTTCAACAAAAGCAAAAACAGGTCAAAAAATCATTTAACACCGGCATAAGCCAAAAAGCGTATATTAATTAATCAAACCTATAAAAAACTATTCATTTAAACAAAATTTTAGTTAGAAAATGTGCCATCGTTTACTGAACCTTCAGCCACAGAAAAAAAACAGAGGTTCACCCAATAACAATGAAACTGATTTCCCTGAAGTTTACGAGAGACCTGTTCACACAGGCAACAGACCCCTGCTTTTTTCATCAGGTTTTTACTAATAAATCAACTTTTTTTGTTCTTCAGATAACAACGGCCATACAAAACAAAACCCATCAAAACTCTACACATAATACCTTGAAGTGAACTCTGAGGTCGGAGCCCCTTGCCTTGCAAGCTGCAAAAACATCAGACACAATAACATCAAGTTAAGATCTCCTTCAGTGATAAGCACGCTCGGGAAACCCAAATGGAAGAACATTAGTTGACTTACATTTGGTGGGGTTATCAGGCTCTCTAGAGTACTTCACCTGAGAAAAGAAAAACAAGGGACATAATGTGATTTAGTGATGTGGAGATTCAATGTAAGAAAGAAAGGGAAAGAGAAGCGGTGGCGTACCATGGTGGCTGCACCGTCTGCCTTGTCGAAGCTGGAGATACGTTGATTTGGTGGCTCTAGCAGAGGAGAGGCGGAGAGGCTGCTGAGTGCGGTTTATATAGGGTTTCTAAGTGAAAGAAACCCTAATTCCTGCTGCAGACTGACTTCAACGCTTCTCCTTTTGGGCTTGGGGTTTTTTTTTATTCAGCTTGTCTTCTGAAGCCCACCTCTTTTTCTTTTTTAGGTGTTGAGTAGATTTCATTTAAAAAACATATTTTTTTAGTATTTTTTTAATAATTTTAATATATTGATATTAAAAATAGAAAAAATTTAAAAACTATTTTAATATATTTTTAAATAGAAAAATATTTTCAGAAAACATAATATTAGGCCAAATAGGCTTTTAGGGTACATAAAAGATCCAATAACCTACTAATTAAGAAATTTTTTTTTCTTTTTACATAAGATAATTCATGCTTTCATACATATTTTTTTATTTGATGTCAAAGGTTATGTCTAAATTCTCTTCTGAACGATTTTAAAGCTACATCCCTATATCAATATAGTATATTGAAGAATATTTAATAAAATATTTAATTATTGATTCCAAAATTCGAATTCAAAAAAATTAAAGAAATATACTTCATTCGAATTTGAAGCCTCCTTAGTTTCTTGCAATTAAGGAGCATCTACTGATATATATATATATATATATATATATAAAATTAAAATTACTAATATTTTTTATAAGCCAATGAGATTTATTGATCAACAAGCTTATAGTCAAGCACACTTACACAAAGGGCATGGCTGACATTAATCCTATCCATTACTTGCTTGGTTTTTTAATTTTCTATTTTTTATTAAAATAGCCAACTCAAATAACTATTGATATCCCAATTTTCAGAACTAGCAAGTGGAAGAGGCTCAGAATGCTGGAACCTGAAACCAGTTGAAGATGATTCGATTAATGTTGGTGTATATAGTTCTTGGTCGATCGTTCGTCGAACTAATGATAGCTGAAAAATGGTGTTTCAGGCTATGTTTTGGAGCACAACAGCTTCAGGATCATGGCCATGCCGCTTTGTAATTTTCTGCAAATTTAATTTTGAACGATATTTGCGATGGTTATCATCTGGGTCTATATAATTTTCGGGCAAAGTTCATACATTGGAAGTTCAAAAATCCAGAGGATTAGAAAATGTAGCTGGACATAAAGCTAGAATAAGCAGTGACATCTGCCCAGTCTGGGAAAAGGCCTTTCAACCTCTGTGCTTCATCATCTAAAACTTGGTCTACCACAGCAACTTCCACCCTCAAATCATCAGAACTGCTGGCCTGTTATTTCCAAAGAGAACAGAAAACAGAATTGAACTGTGTAAAAAGATCATCTTTGTAGCCTAACCAAATCAAGGACAGAACTTTACCTCTAACCAGAACGTCCAGTTTGCTTGGCTGGTTCCACTAAGTCTCAATATGTAGGATGGCGGACCACCTTCCACTGTTTCAGGATCTGTGCGATTTCCAGGGTGATTGCTTGTACAACAAAGCAAAATGCTCATAAGCAAAAGTGGAATCTTAAAATTTCATACCTGGAAGCATGTTGTCTGCAAATGACCAGCTTGATAAAGGACCGGTGATGTTAAGGACTGCAACCCAAACCTCCTCCAAATCACTGAAAAGACTCAACGTATGAAGATAAAAACCCACACATCTGAATAAAAAATGTTAAAAAAGAAATCTATGCTCTAGGATATAACATACGCACACAAGAATTCATGAGAACACAAGGTTAGATTTGAATTTTAAACTGAACTTTTTTTAGTGGTTTCACTCCTATGCAGTCAAATAGCATCCCTGTTGTAGACACTTCAAGTTTTTTGCCCCATGTCTGGGATTTATAGAACATCTACCAATTATCCATTAAACATACAGTGCAAAAACACATATTTACCCGCTATATGTATATTCAAATCAGGCAAGAAACATATAGACAGTTTGTTCATTTGAAAGAGCAGTAATTTTGTTAAAGCAACATCGAGATCTTTCAACATGGTCCCCTGGTTTCAGATGAGTGGGTGTAGCTGAGCTAGACAGCATACCCTCACCTGCAATAATCCAGGTTTGAATTCCTCCCCCTAGCGCGTGCACTGTGCTATTGTCAAAAAATGCCCAACAGTTACTTGCTGAGCATACAGTTGAACTATGAGCATACCCACATCCTATCCCTCCAAACTGAGGATGCACAAACTCAAAGAAGTAGATTTTTGGAGCACAAAACAACTTTTCATGCACTTCCATGACCATTAGTTCATTCTACTTACCCCAAGGAAAATTCCAAGTAAACTCTCCGAGATCTATCACTGGAGATGGTATGTGGCTTGTAAGTAGATAAGTAGGGGAAATATCTATATTGTTTAAAAACGCCATCACTCCTTGCAGGGAACTTTAAGCTTTGCGAAAACAAAAGAGACACTGGAAAAATTCCCTGCCAAAGAAATTAAAGAAAGAAAGAAAGTTACACAAAATAAAGGTTTATCTATGAATTTGAAGGATTTACAATCATTATAGAACATGTAATTGAAAACGAAGTAACTTGCCCTTGCTGGGCACAAAAATTAAATCTACCGCTCCAATGGAATTTGAGAAAACCTGACATAACTTCTGTGTTCAGAATAGGATACCATCCCCCATTTGTTTCAACAAGGCTGTTATGAAAAATGCCCCAGGTTGGGGAGAGAGGAAAGATTAACAAATTAAAAGGAAATTATCGCGTGCTTCCAGATTTAAACCACCCATCTGTTGTGGATGCCCTTGCAAGTTCTATAACTTGTTGTATCTTGACGAGGCAAAAGAGCCACCTCAAAATATAAATTTGACATAGCATTAGCAACACACATCAAGGGCAAAATTTGCTTACCAACCAGGTCTCTCGGGGAGACATACTAGCAGTTTCAAAAGATAACTCTTGGCCCATATGCAGTCCCTTTGCCACTTCAGGAGCATATTTGAAAAGAAATGATAAAGAATTGGAATCTAAAACAGAAAATCCATAGCTGGAGTTCACAATCCTATTCGCATCTGTCAATCAACACAAGAAAAAGACGTTTTCAGGCAAGATGGATGAGAAAGGGGGCTTTAGAAATCAGAACAAATCAAGAAGCTAATAACAGAGCTAATAATTGAACTCTGTTCCTATTCACACATCAATTGCTGTCTAGCAGTTCTAACTCACTAAAGTTTTAAACGGCTTTAAAGATCAAGTGCTCTCATCTTCATACCTGTAGTAACAAGCGTATGCTGAAAAACAACCCTCTTTGGTGCAAGATTGCTGTATGGAAAGAATTGAGATGACAAAGCCAGAGCAAGCACACTAACATGCAACAAGAGCTGCAAGATTGAAGACCGAGCTAACCAGTGACTACACACAGGTATTATTGGGCCCACACACAAACCAGTTGCAACGCCAATTGTTGCTGCCACGAAAACATCAGCAACATAATACCCTGCAATTATGGATCTAATAATCATAATCCACTCTTCACTTCAGAGCATATAATTGATTGCTCAACTATAATGGTACAAAACAACCATAATGATTCTTCAGTAGATTATTGACTACTGGAAATAAAACTACCCTGTGGTGTGGCATACTTGAAAGTCATCGGGACAAGAGTACAAAAAAGAAATTTTAAAGAGATAAGTTCACCATCCTCTTTTAGCCATGGGGAAGTTGCAAGTACAACCATATGATATTCAATGAAAGCAGTCAATAATAAAGTCTATTCAACAAAATGAAACGTTATATCAAGAATTCTTAATATTTGAACCTAAGACAGAAAAAATATATAGAAAGGATAATTCATTTAACAATCAGTTCGAAATTACTAACAGGCCAATTCTTCCTTTTTTACACCTATCCAAAAGTTCTCGACAATCAGCACAGTGTAAAAAAAATACCAGGATCTCCGAGTCCATGAATTCAACAAAAGGTGAAAAGAGTATTGATAAACCTCATGTAGTACGCAATTTGCATTTACTGACAGTATTATTTATACAAAATTCAATTTTACAATTAAAATGTGAGAAATGAACAAATATTGATTCAATAGTTTTGCCACTGTCTCAAGTTCAGAAGAAAAACCGGAAATAATCCAATTGAAAAGGCATATAAATGACATCAGAATAAATAGTCAGGAATACTAACCATAGGGAGGTGGGAGAAAACCTATCATACCCATCTTCTCGATCAAAAATTGGATTACAGATCCACTAAAATATGCTAAGTAAGTGAGACATGGAATTAGAGGTATTACATAAAAAACTGCTGGCCTGAAAGAAAGAGCATAAGTCAGACCATTTCTGTTTATTTCACTGCCATTTACCACCTTTTTTCCGATTAGAAAGTCACTAAAATACAGAAAAAAAAGGACTTTAATGTGAGAAAAAAGAGCAAAGAGACAACAATCTATAGTTCCATTTGGCATGCTATCACCATTAATCTCCTGCAAGACAGTTTCAAGTCTTCTTGTAAACAAAAAGAAAAAATTAAAGAAAACACTTAAAAATAATAAAGGAAATAAGTGCCAAAAGATCCGACCCACAAAAAAAAAAAAACAGAGAAACAAGGTGTGAATTCTCAAAATGTTCCAAAGTTCTAAGACATGCCATCAACAAGCTGCACTTTGGATCCAATGAAACAACAGCCCAAACCATGAGCAGCAGAAAACAACATGATGCATTTCAACAGAATCAACAGTCAATTAAGTGGATCACAAGGAGCGGTTCTTGAAAATAATTCAGCAATAGAATATTTGATATTGTCTTTCAATTAATTGAAGCCTCTTCTCAAAAAGTTAACGTCGTAAGGAAGGACAGCTTGATGGCAACTGTTGTGTTAGGGTTCAACATGATGTGTGTTGTAAAGAAATCTGAAAGACATTTGAAGATGACAACACGCCTATCTTCCAGGGAGGCTCCAAAACAATGCTAAAGGGTTACTAAAATGGAAGTCCAGCATACTTGAATGGTGAAAAATCAGCCAGAGCTTATATTTTGAGGCTACTACCATTGCAGTGTACTAAAATTTATTAAAAACTCGCCAAAGGTAAATGCCTCGCATACTTGGAATACATAAATAGACATGAATCACCCAAGAGCTGATATTTTGAGGCATGCTTCAACATTTAGAGAAAAGATAGCATTTCAAAGTCGCTGTAAGAGATATTAACATCTTAACAAATTTAAGGAGTCTCCAAATACAACATCAGAAACCAGCAACGAGATACATGCAACTTCTACATGATAAGCAGATGGGAAGAAAAATTCAAGCCAACATTCACAAGAAGGAATTTGATTGTGATCCATCAAAATCAGTACCTGGGTGATTGATGATGATCATAGGACTTGACAGATAGGGAAAAGAAGATCCATGCAGGAAGCATAGATGCCAACACAATAAAGGTCAGAAACCCTCCACCGAGCCCAGCTACCAGATAGGCCTGCCTTTACTATAGTTAGCAAATTTTTGAAACTATCAAAATCTAGAAGCCACAAAGATTTCTTCTAAATAGTAAACTGAATACCGAAGTTATGCAAGCATAAAATCCAAATGCTCCCCAAAACCTTGCTTCTTCAGATAGAGCCTACAAAATACACTCCATTTCAGATATCTGCTAGCTTCAGTGATGGATGGTGCTCCTGCATTAGATTTAACACCCATCCAGAGGACGCATACACAACTCCAACAAACTCCAAGTAAGGCATAATTCTACCAAGCAATTTAAAATAAGGGGGGAAATATATGATTAGCCATACAACACAAATCAAAGAGTCCAATGAATCAAATCACTAACAAATGTGGTGGGATTGCATATTTTATGTAAAGTTTATCTTATGAAGATTGCAATTTGACCCATTAAAGGGGAGTCTTGGAAAGAGAATTTGGAAGCAATCTTGCCATTCTACCTTTTAACATGAAGTTGCCTGCTGTTCTCAGGGCTCAAAACGCAACCTTGTTGGTTGCAAGCCACGAGTTTATTTTTACCATTGTGCCAAGCAATGACCCATAGTTAACATCATAAGGAAAGAAACAAACTTTTACAAGAGAGAAGTAAAACGTGTCCATCTTTCATATAAAGTAGCTGATGCAATTCAAGAAAACAGTTTTCATTCAACAAAATAGTTTTCAGCAATTCAATTTTGGAGAACTTTTTACAATTATCAAATATCCTAATTAGACCTAAGATTACAATTAATGCTTTGCTTTTCAATGAGGCTCTGTTAAATGAGAAGCTCAACAACACAGTAGTAAAAGTAAAGAAAGTGACCATAAATTGGCCACTGATCTCTACTAAATGCCACGCATATCAAATGTTTGCTCATCCATAGCAATCAGAGGACCTCTTTCCCCATTTATGAAAACAACTTATCTTCTGATCATGTTTCTGTATTGGTTTTCAATTCCTAATAAATTGGTTTTCATCTTATTTTCTCATATTTTGATGCAGACTTGCATTCAGATCAATTATTTTGAAATTTCTTTGCATTGATGAAGTCAGTAAATGTTGCTGCACAACTTGAATGCCATATTAAATGGTATCCTCACTCTTATTAGTAACCAAAGATATATTCCAAATGAATATGCAACCTAGAATGTAAAGCTAGAAAAAATCCCGATTTGCAAGCACTTCTAGTCATGTGTGTTAAATGTAACAAGCATGGCCTGAATAAGTAATCAATTGAAAATTATATGATATCTAATTGTACCTCTGATTTATTGATGACTGAAACATCTTGTGAGGGGGGGGAACAACCCCAAACAGTTCTTGGAATCAGCAAACCAACAAGTGAGCTTGGGACAAACATCAGGAATGCCAGGTATGGACGTGCAAACCTGCATTAGAATCTTGCATGTCAAAGAGAACCATGACCAACAGTTATAACATCATCCTCTAGTTACTTCTGAGTAACAGAAGACATTCATGGTGTCCCATGGAAGTTCATCATTATAACATCATCATCCTATAGAAGTTCATATTTCTGTTGAATAAAATGAAACTACTGAAAAAGACCATGACCAGCAGTTATGGAGACCCCACGCTCACAACTGGTGAAATTTTTCCCATTTGAAATTCCAAGGAGAATAAAAGAAAAGAAACAGAGAACAAACTCACCAGCTCATCGCATAACTAGTGAAGAACAGTCTCACAGTGGCAAAGATAACTGGGAAAATAATAGCCAATATAATTCCAGCAGCATGGAAAAGCATTCCTTGAAAGTAAACAAATTCTGAGTATTATTCACAAAATCTTCAATATGCATGTCTTGTGTTGTGTGTATGGGGTATCAGAGCATGGAGATTCAGATGAAAAAAATTCATATAGAAATCAGCAGTAGAGAGTTAACCTTTCAAAAAATCATAGAAGGTTGCAAAACAAGAACGTGACCTAGAATCCCAAAAATGCAAAAGGAATGGCATGACAAGAAAAATGACAATGGGAATACTATGAAGTACCAGAGCTACCCTTCTTGAATAGAATATCTGGAAAAAAAAACATTAAAGATATAAGGACAATGTTATGAATTAATCAAGGTCACAATAAGATCACACAGTGAGTCATAAATAAGTAAAAATTTAAGTACAAATAATGAAATTGGATAGAGCAGATATCATAAATTTTGCAACATACAATGAACCATGATAAGAAATCAAAGAAAACAGCCCTCTCATCCTTGTAGTCATTGATTGAAGCTTTAAGATATTCTCTCTCTCGAGCACTTTGTAGCTTAGAAGAATTTGTGAAGGCTTTCAGTATGCTGAACAAATTGTCTCCACGTGCTTGCATGATCCCAGGTCTGGTGTGAGTACATGCAGATGCATAAGAGGATGCGTTTAAGAATAAAGTGACAAAAGAATTCCAATGAAATATTTATATGACGAAATGGCAGAAGTAAAGCATACAGTAATTTGTCCAATGTATCATAGGATGTATGGTAGTAATAACCACCAAGAAGAAAGATAATATCCAGGCTTGGAATGTTTCCGTGATCATGGGAAAATATTCTGTAATCTGTATCTCCAGGAATAGCATGAAAGACGTCCTACATAGAGAAATAGATCACTAGAATTGAAACAATTAAATGCAAACAGCAGTCAAGCGCAGCAGATAGGTATTGGGATAAGCCACATTAATATGTTAGGAGGGTTTCATCCTGGCCCAAATGATGTGAAACAAAATTATATGAATGTTATTTGTTTGCCTGTTTCCTTTACAAGTAATCATATAATAAAACACTCATCAGAATGTTTTGAAGTTAATTTTCAAAACCAAGAAAAGAAAAGAAAACCTGAACAGCACTATGTGCCATGGGATATACTGCAGACTCTGCATATAATTGAGAAGGCCAAGACCCAGGTCCAGATTGGCAGACTAAATCTGTTAATACAACAGTATTCACATTAGCACAGAGTAGCAGGACCATTACACGCAACTCAGGACCATTAGAAAAAGTCGAAAACATATGTTACCAACTAACAACAGATAAAGTTTCAATTCATTTCTTATATTTCCATATCTGGCAGCTTAGGAAGTGAGTGATGTCAAGAATATGGTAAAATCATTATGATATTATGTGAATTTACATTGAACTAACTTTAAGATGCTTCCTGGATCAATCATGATGTAAGAAAGAAGTTGTATGTCATGTAGTTCACAGGCTGCTTTACATTTTCTTCTCTAAATCCAGTTCCCTTTTCTCCAAATCATTGAGTCAATGTACCATATGCATTCTAAAAAGGCTGAAGAAAAGTAACATTCAAATTGGATCACATCCTACCAGGACCAGATGTCCCAGATGCTTCCACATTTATAGAAGCTCCAATTGAATCACGCCATTTATGTGTCTTCATGAAGCCATGTGCACCCTGAAACACCATAATCAACCAACCTCTTTTAGTCTTGAAAATGAGAGAGGTAAAATAGAAAATAACTAGTGAAATAATGGTCTATTAAATGTTTTTTTTACTAGATATTTGTCGAGGTTGTCTAACAAAGTAGGAAAAAGAAAACTGCATTCAATATCTTCAGAAATATGATTGGTCCACAATGGAAACCTCGACACGAGAAGTGTTTTAAAAAGCTAATCACATAGTAATATTGCTTGCGAATAGATCCTATACCAACATAAAAAGTTCTTCTGCGCCGTTAAAAAGAAAAATAATAGGTCGAGGAGGAATCCAGCCCGATTCTGCAGTAACTCTAGCTAATTCCAGCATTGATGCTGCAAAACAATCAAACATGCAAACTGAAATGACTAGGCATGAAAATTCATAATCAACAAGTACGTTTGAGATATTTAAGGCAGTCCAAGTGGTTAAAATATGTAATTACTCACCAACACATGAACCACAATCACCAGCTCCTGGTGAACCAAGAGGACTATCAAAATGGCCATTAATTAAAACAGACGGGTCAGTTTCTTGCGAATCTGCTGACGATATCCTGTCATTAAGTAAAAGTTAGTCCACAATGGTTTTTTCCAAAAATGCAAGATAAAAATACAACCTTTGTCATGTCACAAGGCATACACATTATAGCCAATTATAATACCACATATGTAAAGTACAAGTGATTTAAGCCTTTAAGGTTTAGATGTGTGGTGCATCTTATCTTCGGTGTGATGCCTAATAATTCATAGGAGTGATTTCTAGGAGCCCTAGTGTGATGCTAGGTTTGCTTTCTTCCTTTTTAGCCTACTTGAGCCTGGTTCCTTGTTCATTTACATTTCTAGAACACAACCTTAAGCTAAACACACCCCATTACCCACCTAAAGCCTATTTTCCCATTTCCTAACCTATCAATTCTATAACTAATAAAGTTAGGAACTGTAATCGAAGACCCTGCATAAAAAACATAATGTGATACCTTTATTGTTATTTTCTGAGGTAAGAAGAAAAAAAAAATTAAACATTTTCCCTTCACATGATTCAGCTTCCTGGCTTTAGTTCCAGCAGTGAACAGAGAAGTTTTAAATGTCTGATTCCTCTAAGTGAAATTTTCCATGTTGCACTAAGTTACTTACAGATGTATGCATGCAGTCGGAGAACACTTTGGGGTGTGAACACCCATCCGAACAAGTAGGGTCAATAGTTCGGCATTTAGGCCATGACATTTTGAAACAAAAAAATCTTTAACCCAGAAAATGACAAGCTAGATAGTCTCCTGTCACCAGGCTCACCAACCAACCTTGGCTTTGATTTTTATTATTCCTACCAGATTCGGTGCTGGATAACTTATATGTAATAACTCCAGGACCACAATATCTTGACAAAGGTATATGGCCCATTCCATTGAAATGGAAGACACAAGGTTCCTTGGAGGATGTAAGAAAATCCCACAGAAAAATACCGGTCCCCGTATGAAAGCTAATTGTAACTACACTCATACTTAATGGGGAAAAAAGTCTCATTCCTCGGATGATTCTAACTAACACTAATTGAACGTCAGGACATGAAACACAGACTCAAACAGGCAATAGAATTTCAGCAAGAAGTAAAGAGATTACCTGGCAACAATATTTATATGGTTTCTATAAGAGAAAGACATGCTGTGCCCTAGAACCATCATATTAAATGTACCATTAACAGTTGCCTCTTCAACCTCAATTCTGCAAAGTTAAAAAAAAATGACAAGGGTGAATAAACCAAACTCATAGTTAAATTCTCTCTAAAAACCCCATACCGGCGAACCTGATATTGGATTCAGCTCTCTCCTTTAGCATTTCTAACTGTTCTTTAATATACACCGCCGCTTTTCTTAATCCGGGACGCCCTTCCTTTAGTTTTTCAAAGTCAAAGACAATTAAAAGATAATTAAATAATTATATACATGCAAAGACAGTGAGGGGGGGGACTGACTTGACGGCCGTCTTTGGTTAGAACTGCAACATGTTGGATGGCTCTGGCCTCGGAGAAGCGATCGAGAGGGGCGTCGATCTCGAGAGGCTTGATGAATTTCATGTGAATTGTGGAGTAAACAAGAACCGATATGAGACTGAAGATGGTCGCTAGAAAGAAGAGGAATTTGAATCCAGCTACATCTCTTAAGCTCAGCCTCAACGCCATTTCTGTATCTCTTTTTCCTTTTTCCTATGGAAATTGTCTTCCGACACTGGAACGGAAAACACGATGACAAGGAATTCTTATATTATGTGCGCGTGTGTGGAGGAGTTGTAGGAGTTTAGCTTTTACTTTATTTTGATGCTTTAAAAGTATTTAAAAATAAATAAAGTTTTTTATTTAAAATTATTTTAATAAACTAATATTAATAACAAATTTAAAAGATATATTAATTTAATTATAAATAAAAAATATTTTTTAAAAAAAACCACTGCTACTCTTTTGAAATTGATGCTATGCCGTGTTTTGTTATTACTTGTCAGTGGCGAACTAAACGGGCAGTTGGTATTCCCTTTCCTTCTCCACTACGTTAACGTTTGCTGGTGTTGAAATTCTGTGGGCTAATCTTATGGGCCAAAGCTATGTTTGTTTTGGGCTTTAATTGCCTTAAAGACAAGCTAGAGCCGAACTCGAATTACACGTTGCAAGTTGCAACCACTCTACCAAATCTATAAATTTTATTAATTAGGCTCCAAATATTTCAAAAACCTTTCAATAAGATCTTTTTGTCAATGTTCGTCGATGATTTTATCGAATATTTTCAAATTAATGTCCTTTTAGTACATAAATATGGACATTAGACTGAAAACATTGAGGTTTATTAACTTTTTCATCGAATTTCCTTTAAATTAACACTATTTTAGTGTATAAAATATGCAAAATAGCATTGTTTTTAGACCCGGCCCGGTTAAAGGTTTGGATTCCGGGTTTTGACCAGGTCGCCCGGGTTAATTCTTTTTTTAAAAAAATCAAAACGACATCGTTTTAGTTAAAAAAAGTCAACGGGTTGCAACCGGGTTTTTGACCGGTCAACCTGCCGGGTTAGCCGGGTCACACCGGGTTTTTCTTTCCCCTGTTTTTTCTTCAACCCAATCCAGTTCCGATCTCAGGTCGGCCGGGTTTTAAAACTATGCAAAATAGGCTTTGAATCGTTAGAGAATTGACAAATGTAGGAGATATTTGATACCAAATTGATAAGATTTATAAGTTTTGGATGTGATTGAAGATAAGTATATAGGTTTCCTTGATTGTATTTTTTTTTCTCTTGCTGATTTATAACACGTGTACATTTATCTTGTTATTTGATTGGATGTAGCAAGAGTAGCTATAAAAGAACAAATGAAAATTTCTAAATCACCATTTGATTTGATGGAATCAAGCAACTAAATAACGAGTGGCTTTCAACGAACTAATTTGAAGAGGAATTATTTTGAATATTCGGAGTTGGACTCTTTTTTCTCGCCAAGGAAAAAAAAACATGGAATGTATGAATTTATTTCACAATTACATTCTTTTTATACCTAATAATTTATCCCAAATCGGAATATAAGCTTTGTCAAATTTATCTCCAGGCCCTGGTATTTTTATATTTTGAAACACTATATACATTTAAGCCCCTTTACTTTTTAAACAATTCAATTTAAACACTATGTTTCCTGATTTACTTGCAATTGGATTCTCCATTTTTTAGTTTCGATGTAATCAAATTGTTATCCAAAATTGGTGCACAGTATAGAATGTTGACATAAATCACGATACATAGTTTTTTTTGTTTTTTTTTTTGTCAGTGGCTGTGAATTCGTCTATATAATAGTGTGTTTGGTATTGTGATAGTTTTTGTGGCTATGGTTTGAAAAAAAATTATTTTATAAAAAATACTTTTGGTTAAGGTTGGTTTGGTATTTATATATACTTGGTTAAAACTGTAGTTGAAATTGAGGTTAAACAAAAAAGTAGTTTAATGTGTTTGGTTAAGAATACTTTTCAAATTGAGGTTATAAAATAATTTCAAAAAATATATATTAATATTGATGGTTTTTAATTTAAATATTGTAGATTTAACTACTGTTATTACATCATGAAATAAATAATACTTTATATAAAATATTTTTTATTGTTCTATTAAACTATCTACAATCACGTATGAAATACATCCAACAAGGACTACAGTTTCATTGGTTTCTTAAGCGCGCAACAACATCAGGTAAAATATCATCAGGAATAAAATTGAGATTACGATCAAATTCTGCAAATATTATGTCATTAAGCGATCTCCGTCTAATTTATGTAGTGTCATTGAATAATGTTAAACACTAATTTTTTGAATAAAACACAATTAAAAATAAAAATAAAATTTTTTATTTTATTTTATTAGGTCAGACCCGATTCAATGTATTTAGCTTTGAACCGGACCCGGTTCGACCGGAACAGTGGAGTCACTCTCTACATAAACAACAAAGAGCTAGCTTCTTCTCACCCTGCATTGCAAACATAAATAACAATAAAAGCCATGAATAACAAATGATGTTTTTTTCATTACCAAACATGTTACTCCTGTGTTTTACTTTAAACACAAACACAGACACAGACGCAACCTCCTCGTAATCAAACGTAATCTATGTATCTCTCTTTAAAATCTTGTTGAGGATACACCACTAATTTGACATTTGATGGAGTGCTGGGTTTTTTTATTTATTTTAAGAACTAATATTCATATAAATAAATAAAGAAAAAAAAAGGTTATGAACATTGAAGATATTGATAGCGATTGAAATTATGGTGTCAGGTGATTTTTAATATTCAATGTTAAACTGCACGCTTTCAAGTCTCTAAAGGTTCCCTCCTCGTTTAAAAATTCGTTAAATACTTCAGCATTTTTGCCAATCTTGCAGCAACTGCCACGTGGCGATCGCATCAAATCTAAGGTCAGAAGACCATCAGAAAGAGACAAGACAGTAAAGACAGTAAAGTGGAGTAGCAAACTCCAAAAACATAACGCACTTATCCTTGCTTCTGTCGTAGGCAGAAAGAATTCAGTAGTTCCATTTATTTCACGCGCTACTCGAGACTGTGGAACACACACAGTTTCAACGACATTCTTGGAGTTTCCAAAACAAGATCGCTCTAATCTCTCTTTTTTCTTTTTATTACCGAACAAAGATATTAATGCGACTGAGGTCTGTTCTACTAATCCATGTCATGGATAAATGGGGTGATTAGTATAGAAATTTTAAAAAATAATGAATTAAAATAAAAACAAATTAATGAAATAATAAAGTTTTAAGTGTTAATATTAAAAATAAAAAAAATAATTTTAATATAATTTTAAATAAAAAATATTAAAAATATTTTACACCATTATTCCAAATATTTTACACCATTTTAATAAATGAGACTGGGTATGTCGCCATCCTCTGATTGTATTGCGAAGAACACTAATCATCCAATTATTATTTTTCTGAAACATTTCACTTACATTTCCTTCTCAGGTCGTGATCATTTTTTGAAAAATAAAAAAGTACAGAAGCAACACAAATGAAAGAGAAAGATATATATTGAAGGCAAAATAGTTCAGTTGTAATTAAAGATAAATTTGATATTTTAATAACAGTTATTTTTTAAAATAATTTTATTTTAAAATAATAATTTTTTTATTTTTTAAATTTTATTTTTGACGTTAATACATCAAAACGATCTAAAAACATAAAAAAATAATTAATTTAAAATAAAATAATCTTCCAAATTTTTCAAAAATATTTTTAAAACTAAAAAATAACTAGGGTAATGAGATGAATTTTCAATATATTTTATATTATTAATTGAATTAATTTTATCCGGTAAAATGAGAAAGTTTATAATCTATTAATTAATGTGCTGAATTTATTTTTTTAAGTCACATGAATAAACAAGTATTGTACTCTATAAATTCTGAGAGGTGTAACTTAACTGGTCAGACTTTAGATTTATTTCTTAGAGATCACTAGTTCGAGTCTCACAAATCTCAGGACCACTGAAGACTTAAATGATCGTTAATTTTAAAACTCGTGAGATTAGTTAAGATATATATAAACTAATCCAAATACTTATTTTAATAAAATAAAATAAAAAAGTATTACACTCTATGATCATGTCCATCGTATATAATGCACTCGACAAATAAAATATTTTTTTTGAACAACTTCACATGAGACCGGATCTCCCACCCTCTTATAAACATCCATTTTCTCCTGTCTTAGGTGACCCTCCACCTTTACTAGGATTATTTTTTTATATAATATTAAATCATATGCATGTTTGGCTATGTTAATTTAAAACGAAAAATCAACAAGATGATAAATTAAAATTTTAGTCATTTTGTAAGAATAAAATTAAATCAATTAAAAATACAATAACAAATTAAAAACTCACGTCATTGTATAAGATTAATATACTACTTTATAAAATGCGAGGGTCACTCATATTTAAAATTAAAATCATATTGAATTTTATAATTTCAACATGAGTGTTTTGATATGCAATATGAATATATTTTTAAAAAACTATCAAAGATGGTTAGGAAATTGTTCTCAAACGGCATTTGGATAATAAAAAATTCAAAAAAAAAAAAACTTTGTGACTAGACAACAAACTTACAGGCTCATGAGTTTGGGTTTGAGCTTTGGTTAATAAAATATATTTGCTACAGAGTTTTTATTTTATTATTAATTTTTTATTCATAAAATGTCTTGATACATAAACTAGTATATTAATTATACGCTAATAATGAATTTAATCATAAGTAATTCGTGAATCGTGAATATTTATGAATATGTTTATGAATACAAACATTCATTGTAATTAATAAATATGAGTAATTAATATTTTAGATCTTAAGTCATATAAATAGGTGTTTCTGACTAGTGAAAAGTGTGATAATTTTTTTTTGAGTTCCTTTATTTATTTGTTGTTGATTTTTTTAGACTTGATATTTAGCTTGTTTTTTCTACTGTATAACTTAAATTTGGTCGTAAATAGATATTTAGTATAATTCATTTGAAATCAATGAATCTTATTTTAAAATATACTTAGACAATGAGGAGTTGCTTAAATCCTTACAGTATTTTTGAAGTTAATTAGTTATTTTATACAAAGTGAGGAGCGATAAAGTGTTATAAATAAATAATTTATAATTGATAATAATAAAAATTTCAACTTGGTTATATTTTTATGTCCAAGTATATGAATATAATAATTGTGTTTTTATTTTTTATATTATTTTGTTTGGTAATTATAAACTAAACAAATAGGCAAACCTATTTAGTCATACGATGATTTTGTGATTATCAAACAACAAAAATACACATTAAAATCATTAAATATTAAAATATTAAAATTCATATGCAATAACTAATGGATTTAAATGGCAATTTCTACTCCTGAATGGTGGGGCCGGGGGCAACACCCCCCGCCTCCATCATCCCGTGATATCATTCCTGTGCGCTCTCAAATATATATATATATATATATATATATATATATATATATATATATATATATATATATTAAAAATGAAAAAAAGTTGACTATATTAGACGCTTATAATTTTTGAAATTTTTGCATCTTAATTAATTCAGTCCCTTGTTACGATCGCTATATCAAAGGCTGCGGTCAGCAATGCACTAATTGTTGTGTGCTGCTAGAGAAGAAGTTAAATATTGAGTCATTGACATTTGACACTCTTTTATGATTTTATCCCTCTCGCCAAAGATAAATGTCGATACAATTAGGATTGACGAGCCGTCGGCCTCTGTCGGGGGGCAATCCGTAAATTCGCGAAACGGGACAAAAACCGGTTCATTCCTCGCCTTCGAATTCGAGCCGCTCGACACTCTTTTATCACTCCCACTCGATCGCCAAAGTCGGGGCCAGAAGGAACCGCCTCTCTCTTTCTGCTTTCTTCCCTTTTCCTCTCTTCTCAGAACTTGGTATTCAGTAAATTGGCGGCTTTTAATCATTTAGCGATGAGTGTTGTCAGGGCCCGGGGTAGCTGCGTGGCCATCCGTACTCTCTCTCCTTCTACAACCACCAACCGATCTTGCGCTCACGGCTCTGTTTCTTCAGGTTTTATCCCTTTTCTTCACTCTGACAACGCGACTCCTTCAATATAAGTAGAATCCATTTTCTTGATTGCATGCAGAAAACCAGAAACCATCTGATTCCCTTGCATTGATTAATCTCTCTGTTTCTATAACTTCACGTGATCATCAACTATAATATTTCCAGAGCTCTGCGTGTGTTTGTTTAATTCTCCGTTCGTTCTTTATGCAATCATACACTCTGGATTCTTTTCCCTGTCAAATTATACTGTCCAGTCCTTTTTGACATTGCAATGTTTGATTTATTTTTCATGCTCTTAGGAATTTGTAATTATTCAACAATAAAAAAGCTACAGGCAAGTGTTTGTGTAACAGGATCCGTGCTTTACGAGAACATTGTTGGCGATTAAACTTCAAAATACCAGTGGTAGACACGGCTTTAACAATAATTTATGCACACATTTGTACTTTTAATTTAATAAATTATTATTATTTCGCAAATGTAATCGGTGTATAGTTACAGCAAATTTGGGATTATCGTGGAATGAAATAAATCTTTGATCTTGCCGGATTCGGCGCGATTGAGAGTAGTAAACTGGTGACTAAAACAGTCAGTGTGTGAGGGAGAAGGGGACTATGGTGCATCGGACGGGCTAGTGGGCCAGTGATCAAAGCCGGTACACTTCACGGTGACTGTCACTGATTGGAATGGTGGTCCAACGTCCCCAAAAAGGTTGTTGGTATTAGGCGTAACAACTTGTGTTGTCAAACATAGACCTTCACGTGAAACAAATAACTACCAGTATATAAAAAAAAACTCACTCATACTCGGGAAATCAACCTCTTTTTGGACCGGTTGACCCGTGATCTATCCGGGCTAGTTAAAAATTAGAGTTGGAGTTGATCCGCTGAGTTACAATTAAAACCTAATCAAAACATGTTCTAGCAATCTATTTTACTTGTTATTGATATAATATCTAAGAGGGTGGTATTAGTTATTTTTTAAATATATTAAAAAAATATATTTTTAAAATTAATACATCAAAATAATTTAAAAATATATATATAAATTAATTTTAAATAAAAAACATAAAAAAAACATAAAACATGAATTGCACTGCAACCCACCGCTCCGCTCCTAAGCCTTGTAGTATATCGGGTTAAAATTGCTTTTTTTTTTCAAGAGCAGTTTGAAAAGTTTTAAAATAATTTTATTTCAAAATAATTATTTTAAAATAATTTTGATATATTAATATTAAAAATAATTTTTTTTTTTAAAATAACTATGCAGGCACTAAAATAGCTTTGATTTTTACAACCTTTCACGCACGGTATTACCTATAGATAAAAATATATGTGAATGGCTTACTAATTTCTCCGTGGATGGACGGTAAACGTGGCAAGAGAGTGAAGGTTTGTCTTTATATGCAATCTTGGCATGGAAAAAGAAACAATGAGTCAGTGCTTTGACATGATTGGAGGTGACAGACCGTCTCGACTTGCTTTCCGTAATTAGCGCGTGGAAGACACTTCCGACCCTATTAGATCGAGTGCTCACATGGATACCATATGTTCCCCATGTGGTGGGATTTCCAACTCAGCGCGTGTCTACACTCTCTCTTCTTTATGCTCGCCGGTTAAACGAAGACACTGCATCGGGCTCTGAGACTGTCACGTATGTATCGGCCCGGACGCAAATGATAGCAGTAAAACACAATTGATTATATACGTATAATAATGTTGTAGTACACTAGCAGAACCACCGTCGTGCGGCACGTGATCTTTTTATCCAGCCGCCTTGTCGGAGGTCCCCACTGCCTTTTCAGAGACAAAACTGGTCATGCAGCAGACTGCTCCATGCTCGTTACCAAAAATATGTTTGTTTTCATGTTATTATACTGTAATAAGCTTATGTTATGTGGGATTCATCACCCCTTGAAACTTCAGGTTTTAGAACTGGGAGCATTGCTTTTCCATATCGCTGATATGAAATGCTTTAGCGTGGCTGTTAAACCAGGTGGCTAAAGATTGTCTTGCTCTGCTAGTTGGTAGCCCTTTTTAAAAAAAAAAATGCCCCCCACCTTGTTTGTTCTTGTATTTTGGCTAAAATTATGGCTGCAAAATATTGGGCCACTTGTCATTGGTTGCTGAAGTGAATATTGTTCTTTATGATTGAAGCAAAGATATTGATGGTTGTATGCAGATGATGCAACTTGCGGGTCGCCAACTTGGATTGGTAAGGGCCTCACTTGTGTTTGCTTCAAGCGAAAGGGAGCATATGAACGAATTTGCATTAACTTGACCCCTCAACAGGCAAGTGAACTTACAACAAGAACCATATAGTATTGAAGAAAAAAAGATGATAATTTTTATTGGTTTTTCTTGTTCTTTTTGCTGTTATTTCTCTCATCTTATTCTAACACTAAACTCTAAACATCTGGTTTCTGTCGATTCTTACCAATAAAGATGCCTTCCTTGGTCGTACATTGTCCAAATGGAGCTGATCTATGTGATGCTCAAAACTGGTCTGTTCTGGCAAACTTCGAAGTGCAGATTAATAAAGCTTATTTCTTTAATTTAATCAATCATTCCTCACTCTGATGCTTCTTAACAAATCCAGACCTCGTTGTTTAAGTCTGTAGTCTCTTCTAGGGGTTGCTTTCACTTTGCAAATAGTTTAGCAAGATCAATTATATAAAGTCACAAATGCAGGAAAATAGAAGTAATGGACACATTGTCTTCCCATGTCAGCCATTCGTGTAGATTATGAACTGAATTTGTATATGTGCTAGTTACTGAGTTTCCACTCTTGCGTTGTCATAATAATGCCTTTGATTTTACAGGTAGTGTAGGGACCGGGCTCAATTTTACCTAAACTATTCCTTTAATCTAGTTTATATGAAATCGTGAAACTGAGACTTCATAGAAGTTTGTTATAGCTTTTCCAGTTTTATGATCTTTAGCATTTCTCTCTCTTTTCTTTATGATTGCCAACCATGATAGATTAGTTTAAAATCTTGCAGGAAGAAAGATTGAAGAGGTTGAAGGATAGGATGAAGGTTTATTTTGATGCTTCCAGGCCAGACCACCAGGTATGGTATTGTTCTCATTTCTCTGTCATTGGAATTTTTCGTAGGAGTAAACTCCAGACTTGAAAACTATGGTTCATATCTTAAATCGGAAAATATGGACTGGGATATATCACAGAATCAAATCTGTAACATAGGTGCAGCGGTTGAAACTAAAACCCTGAAACTGCATCCCATATTTACATTTTGCTGCAAGTTTTTTTTCTGACTAATTAAGCCCCTGTTTGGGCCGCAATGGAAGTTTGTGAAAATTCATTTTTTATTTGTTTAAAATTATTTTTTTTTTATGTTTTTGGATTGTTTTAATATGATGATGTCAAAAATAAACTAAAAAAACAAAAAATGAGTAAAAAACACTCTGGAGTCTGGACACCTCCTAACAAGATGCTTTGACGAGAACAGGATGCTTTGAGAGCTCTATGGTCTGCCACGTATCCTGATCGGGAGCTGAGTGGTTTAATATCTGATCAATGGAAAGAAATGGGATGGCAGGGAAGAGATCCATCTACTGATTTCAGGTTGTTTTAACTGCTTGTCATTTATTCAGCATATCTGGTGTGATTGTTTTCACTTATTTAGCTGCGCGTTTTTTCCTGGTGAACAGAGGAGCTGGATTCCTTTCTCTGGAAAACCTAGTGTTCTTTGCAAAGACATTTTCAGTAAGATTCTTATCTGGCAGTACAGAGAAGTTTGAATAAATAGTCTTACACCAGGCTACGTTTTGCAATAACATTATCTGTTTTTTTCGTGACAGATATCATTTCAACATTTGCTAAGAAAACAAGGAGGAAAACGATCTGCTTGGGAGTATCCATTTGCTGTTGCTGGTGTAAATATCACATTTATGATTATGCAGATGCTTGACCTTGATGCCAGTAAGTGTGAAATGAATATTAGCTTTTCTCCAGAATTTCACATCAACTGCATCTTGACAAACATCATAATTACTATTCTCATTCTTTAATGAATTAATTTAAAAAACACAAAAGGTTATGGCTAAATCAAATGTCGTCACACACAAAACACTTCTCCTAAATAGTGTTTTTTTTTAGTTTTTTTCCTTTAAATTTAACGATTTCACCATCTAATTTATTTTTTAATATTAGTTTATTTTTGAAATTATACTTTGTAATTTTTTTTTGATTTTTTTTGTAAAGTCATATATAATTTTTTTTTGTACGATTATATATAAGTTTTATGGATTTAGTTTTTTTTTTTTCAACTTTTAACGTTAGATCTGTTGAATATAGGGTTTTATAATTTTTTTATTTGTTTTCTATGAATTTATTTTGATCTCATAACCTAGGTTGTAGGTTTAACAAGTTAACTTGTATTGACTTGGATCATTTTTTACCCATTTTTTTAATTGATTTTTTTATTTTATTCTTTAATATTAGGTCATAATTGTTTTTCAATTAGCTTACTACGAGGTTATCATAATCTCATGATCCTGGTCGTGAGTTTGATAAGTTGAACTATTAATTTTTTTTTCGGTTCTTTTTTAATTGGGATTCATAATTTTTTTTATTTGCTTTCTATGAAATTATCCCGATCTCATGATTTGGATCGTGAGTTTAGTAAATTGACTCGAGTTGACTCAGTTTATTTTTTGGGTTTCTTTTTAATTTGATTTTTTTTTCAATTTCACCCTCCAACAGCTCAATATTTGTTTTTTATTTAATTTTTTATTTAATTTTATTCTTTAATATTAGGTTGTTTGAGAATTGAGCACCGTATTTTTTTTAATTTTTTTTATGAAATTATCTCGATCTCACGATTTTTTTTTTCCGATTTCAACCCTTAACATTTGATTTGTTGGAAATGAGCTTTGTATTTTTTTTATGAAGTTATCTTGGTCTCATGATTAAGGTTGCAAGTCTAACAGGTTTGTCCAGGTTGACTTGAATTATTTTTTATTAATATTTTTTAATCATTTTTCTTCTACTTTATCTTTCTGAGTTTGTTAAAAATTGAGTTTTGTAATTTTTTATGATTTACTTTGTATAGGATTATTTTGATTTTATGACCCAGATTGCGAGTTTAGCAGGTTAATCCAAATTGACTCGAGTAGTTTTTTTTATCATTTTTTAAATTTATTTTTAATTTCATTATTCAATATTTTATTGATTAAGAACTGTCCTTAATAACTTATTTTTATATGATTTGTATAAGGTTATCACAGTTTTATGATCTGGCATATAAATTTGATAAATTAACATAAATTTAATATGTCGTCTTAATATTATTTTTAAAATATTATCTAAAATGTTGCCATATCAATATTTAATAAAAATACCATTCAATATACATTCTATGTTCATGGTTAAGTTTTTTTTAAGTTAAAAAATACATTAAAAATGTTTGGATATTATTTTAAGTAAAAAAAAAAATTACGACCAATGGGGCGGCGCGGGCTAATGATACTCCTAGAAGATCTTCATGAACCAACACATCTTTATTTTGGCCTAAATTTGCTGCTGTTTTTGACATGTTTTAATTCGGTGAACTTATTTTATGCAGTGAAACCTCGAACATTTGTCAGACCAGTTTTCTTACAGATTCTGTCAGGTAAGAAGCAGCAGCTATATCCAGTAAAACATTAAGGTCGTATAGTCATGTCCTAAAGAGCCCTATGCAACTCCAGTCCATTAGAAAGGCTAAGTGGAGGTGCCTTTGTGATAGGTGAAGTGGCTGAATATAGAGTTGGCTACTCTACTTTGCCATTATTATCCTAGGACATATCAATTCACTTGTTTCTATGGCCGCCTAATGACTAAAATTTGTGCTTTCAGAAAGCGAATGGGCATTTGACCTTCTCTATTGTGTGGCTTTCGTGGTCATGGACAATCAATGGCTACATAGAAATGCTACATACATGGAGTTCAATGTGAGAATCTATTTAGCCTCCTCAATTCCTTTTTGTGTCCATATGGATTGATAGCTTGGTTTTGCTGATCAGTATATCAACACGTCAATTCCCTTTATGCTGCATGCTGATTGTTAAAGGTCACTGATCAAATGATATATGTACTAGGATGTCTTGAAATCTACTCGAGCTCAGGTAGAGAGAGAACTTCTAATGGATGACGTCTTACGGATTGAAGACATGCCTTCTTACAGCCTTCTCATTTAGCAATAACCTACTACAGTTTCAGGCTAGGCTGGTTCAGGCCACTGGTGTATTTGTTAACATTGAAGTTGTAAAGTCCCTTTCCTTTTCCTTTCATCTACTCCCATCTCCTCTCTTGCTAAGTTAATTTGTGATCCTGTTGTTTTGATACATGTCACAATCTGATGGGAATACTCTGTCACGCCAACTACAACATTCTGTTTTAAAGTTGTCCGAGGTGGGTGGACATGCAGAGAGTTGTGATACTGATGAGTAATTTTGTATATATTTACATTTTTTGAAGCCCCATTTACGAAGTTCAAAGGGGCAGAACTATCAACAGAAGCTAAGATGTAAATGAAAATTTGAACACTGTTCTCCTTTTACTTCTACGAATTAGTCATCCAAATTGACTCTTTTTTCCAGGTTGGGAGTTCTACACGATAAAATGGGAAAAGCTGCTGCATCTTAAAACGAGGCAAAGATAGCACAGAGATTATAGAAAATAAACAACTACAAGCAGAAGAATAGGGTGGGAAGAGAACTCAAATCACAACTTAGAATGCCATCTGTGACAATTATATTTCTAGGAAGAGAACAGAAAGGAAATCAGTTCTTGAAGTCCCAGGAAGAGATTCATGAACAGGTTGCTAAAAAGTAACAGAGGTTAAAAATCAATCTATTCGTGGTTGTCCAATATGATCATGACAGACGAGCAATCAAATTAATGCTCCACAGCTGAGAGTTCTGTGAGCAAAAACATGATACGATCCCAAGGATAGAAGAGAACAAGAATGCACTTTATACTGTGAAAATCACTTGCACCACTCTGACAGAAACAATTCTTCGTTTATACAGTACAGAGAATTCTTGTTGTAATAATGATTCGTAAATTTATATGCTCAGGGAAAGTAGTGTTAAACAACCCATCATGATTCAACAGATATCCCTTGAACTCTTCAAATTTTATCAAAAGAAAGTTCATCTTATTCATAACGATACCTAAAGAGTATATTCCGTACACAGTACAAATCAAATGCCTTAAAGCATGACTGGGTATACTGTATTATTCACATAAATCTGTACACAAAAGTTGTCATTTCAGCTACTGTTTTAAACAGCGTGCTGGATAGAGGAAACTAAAAACAACAATTATACATGTTAAAGAGGAGAAATATTTACATAACCAAAAAGAGTGGTCCCGTTCCACCTTCCTTGTAGGCATCTGGAATACTTGAGTAACAGAAAAGGTTGTTGGTCATTTCCCAGCTCCAGTCCTGTTTCCTGGACACAGCAAGAGGACGCCACCGGTTTATCCGAACATAGTGCTCCCTGATCTTTCCTTCGCCAATAATACTAGTCACGATGGAATAGCAGCTTTCATGACCACCCCAGACCTTGTCACCAGGATCTGCAGTTTGGCTTCCATCTGGATGAAAGTACCGGTGCATGGGAGGGCCATTGCCTTTCCAGTAGGGATCAAGATTGCGCCAGTATTCTGGAGCTGCCTGAGGATTGATATTTGTCAAACTAAATGAGCTTCGCAAGAAAGAATGGTAACAAGACTCAAGCAAGCTATGAGCTAAACTTTCAAAACAATGTTCCACGGGTTGTAAGGAAAAAAAAAGGTTGATGATTGTCCGTTATGAGAATTATTAGTTTAGATGTCATTCACAACACAGAAATTATAGGAATCATAGGAGAATCCACCAAAGATCGGGCTTCTGACTTACCAAGTGCTTTCACTAATAGGGCAAACGAGATAAAGCAGGTTAAGAAATAGACGTGTAAAAGGACCAAGGATTAATCATGACCTTCCCTTAGTACTGGAATGAATTTTAAGGCTGCTTTGCATGCAAGTACTTGTGGCATGCAGGAATTGTGATCAAACAATGAAACAAAATACAAAAGAGCTTTGGCTTTGTAAAACTATCGAACACTTCCAGCAAACTTCACATTGTTGAATCATCACTGCACCGCATGGGTTTGACTCTACCAAATATGAGACTGCAATCTACATAGAAGAAGCATACCTTGGTAAAGTGAAACTCCCAAACGTGATCACATAGATCATCCCTCATGATACGATTCTGACATAAACAACAAACAAAATAATCACTTTGGTTGGGGCTCCCCCAGCACATTCGCAAGTAAAACACACGTATGCACAAGTTTCTGAATTAATGAGGACTGTATGAATTGGAAAAGGAGACAGAGATCTGGGAATAGGGGCACAGGTTACACGATACTCACGCGTTTGCCATCCATAACAGATAGTGAATAAGCATCCAACTTAGAAATTCCCCGGACAAGAGACAAGCGCGGTATGTGTGCCTTCCCACACCACAATTCCTCACACTAAAACGGACAGCAAAAGTAGAGTCAAATTTTATAATGCAAAATTATCCTAAATTAATACCACAGCAGCTGTTCTCATGAACACGTAAAGTAACATTGACCATAGAACAAGAATGGAAGCTTCATGATTGCACAATAAAATTATTTGCTCAGAAAGGAAAGAGCACTCATAACATTCACTTCTCGGGATTGGTGAAAAGCACTGGAACCCATCAAAATTTAATTGCACATGGTAGCAACCTCAAACCTGCAACAAGGCGCTGACCTCAAGGTCTCCTTCCATTGTCAATGACTTCATTCTGTAACACTATATTCGTTTCATCTTACCTTACCTTAAACATTCTCTCTATCTACCACTCTGCTCTAGGATGTCCTTTAAATATTCTATTTTTGGCTCATCGTAGTTAGGTGCCTTTAAGAGCAGCATTCTTGTTACTTATGTACAAACTAGAGAGATAGATCGTAATTCTAGTTCAAAAATAACTTGAATTCTTTTAACACCCATCTCAAGCAAGATACATTCATAGCACATGCCTAATCCCACAGCGACAAGCTCAAAACACCGAAGAGATTTCTGAGCTACAAGGCTCAAAGGTTGAAAACAACATTCGTATGCTTGATATTTCCAACATATGTTCCACATTAGGAGAGATAAATGCATCTTCATACATGATGGGGTCAAAATAAAAAAGCCCAACCGGGCCCATGAATAGAGAGAAAAAAAAGAAGAATAGAAAAAGAAGAGAGATAAAAATTCAGGCCAACCGAGCCCGATTGGGAAGGAAAGAAAAGAGAGGAAGAGAAGAAGACTATGAAAAAAGGGGAGAAGGAAAAACACCCAATCGAGCTCAAAAAGAGAGGAGAAGATAGAAGGAGAAAAGAGAGAAGAGAAGGAAAGAAAAGGGAAGAAAGAAAGAAAAAGGCCCAACTAGACGTAATAACAGCCCAACTGGCTAGGAAAGAAGAGAGAAGAAAAAAG
>Ga0307517_10001957_pt1 | contig 33598 bp, 36 predicted proteins | sample 23_EM_MG_FD_194515 | JGI IMG/M metagenome (GOLD analysis project Ga0307517, IMG submission 194515) | Populus trichocarpa ectomycorrhiza microbial communities from riparian zone in the Pacific Northwest, United States - 23_EM | ecosystem: Host-associated > Plants > Roots > Unclassified | place... | reverse complement strand
AACAATTAAAAGACTGGAAAAGTCAAGCATCGTGTCAAACTGAGAAAATAGTGCTTGGAGGTCTATGGGGGTCTAAGTGCCAACAAAGCATTTTTGCAAAACCACATACATTAGCAGAGAGAGAAGCCGGACAATTTCGAAAATGTTGCTTGCTTGAATATTTTGCATTGCCCAATTTCAAGGCCTTAGGAGAGCTTTGAATCCCAAAATTGGGACCGACAGGGGTGGCGCGCAACCGCAAAAGTTTTGTTTGGATCAGCGTTCTTGAGAGAAACTCCGAAGTTCCTCCTCTTTCGACCACATTGGCGGTCCAAGCTCTCCATATTACATCCGCCTTGTCTCAGATCTTCCAACACGCCGAACGTTCATGTTTTCGACAGAATCAACAAGTGTCGCCATTTCAAAATTCGAGTCTAGAAAATAAATAAATCAATCCCCCCAAACATTCATCCGTAACCACCATCTCACCAATTTCTTCTCTATTCCTGGCCACTTTTCGCTTAGCCGTTGACCGTGGATTTTCTCGCCATACGTACCGCGTAGGAAAAAGGAGTGGTCGCCGATGCCACAACTCAAGCTGACCAGGACATATAGCCTCCAAAATTTGCGGTGGGTGGCCAGAGGGGAATCTTGACAGGTCAATGGTGGGTCGGCACACTTAGAGCTTTTTTCCCTTGTTGCCTTTTGGCTGACAGCCATTTTACAGAAATGGCACAACAACACAAGGGAAAAAAATCAAACACGCCAAGGGTATATTGCTTGCTGAGCCTTTGCATGCACAGGCACGAGTCAGGACATTGGTTGGCAGCTAGCCGTTCTTTAGAGCGTTCCAATGGATTTTTTTCAAGCCTCCAGAACGTAATCCAGGGCTGAGGGGTGAGTCACACAGCAGCATTTCTATTCTTTTGTCTCTTGTCTCTTTTCTGTTTCTGGCTGGATGGGCGATCTGCCTTGCCGAATCTTCAATTTCTGGGATATCCCTTCGAGTCCGATACAGTCCATAATGTGGCAGATCCGTCTCTAACAGCCAATCTTGATGTATTTCATTGACTCGTCTTTCTGTCCATGACTTGAGGCTTGAGGCTTGAACTTGGGTCTTGATCACGCTGCTTAGCACGCTGACAGGGATTTGGTGGACACCTGATATTAGGACATTTATCATGCTGGTTGGGACACAAGGTGCATATTCTGACTCACTCACTGGCGGAGTGACCGTGACCATTCTGTCACTGTGTCACCAAAGCGTCGTTTGTGAAAGTTGAGGCCAGTTAATGTGAAAGGATTTGAAAGGGTGGTTTTTAAAAAAATTGGCCAGGGTGGATTGTGGATCGATGATCGCAGCAGGGTGGAATCTAGACACCAGCAGCGGATGAGCAGCATAACCAATGGCCATAACGCAGTCGCTCACGCTTTATACCTCGCACTCTTTGTGAAGAAAAGGCGAAACTAACGATTCTTTGTAGGCATCATGTGTTAGCCCTATTGATTTTCCATTGAGAGGCAATAGATTTCGACAATGGGCGATCCGAAAGAAGCCCTATCGCTATCTGAGGAAGTTTGGCATTCCCACTTTCGAGGATCCAGGTGTAGCGTTGCTGTCGCAGAGAGACATTGTCATGCTCGGGAATCCTCCAGTTTGACAACGAGAGGTGTCATTCAGGCCTCTTGAAGAGAGTGCGGTCATCAGGTTGGTGGAGGGTGGAACGTGCATGTTGGCAAGGAGTGGGACAAGCTGGAAGTTTGCATTGCAAAGCATCACTTCCGAAAGCCATACGGTGGATTCGCAAGTTGAGAGATATGGTTCCAGCTGGCAGATTTGAAGCCGCTGCCTGTGAGATTGTCGGTACTCCAAATTGAGTAGTGCCAACTTTCTCACTTCGTGACTCGCGGTGTGTTTCTCACCACGACCCTGTGGTCGTTTTCCCCTCTCTCTCCCCTCTTCTTTTCCCGCTTCCGTGACTCTGGACCCACATTCATTCAATTCGACTTACTTTTCTTCAAAACACGAAAATGGGCGGCGTTGGCAACTTTCCATTTCCCTCCTTCACACTCCTCTTAACCTCGGACCGTGTCATTATTCCTGGACCTTCGTATGTTATTAGATTCGCGCCCCTGGTGAATGATACTCTTTTATCGCCGTCTCTCAATTGTTCAACCAAAATGCAGACCGACAACAACGTCGACGGTGATATGGTCGAGGATTATTATCCTTTGGCAAACTTGGACTTCGAAAATGATTCAGTGAGTTTTCCCTCGTCCTTTTTTATCCGTTGTCAGTAACTGTTCGTGTTCACTTTAAGATTACGGACGTTGCTCTCGGTCATTGCGACTCTGAGGAATCATTGTCAACCGTGTCAGTTCAAAATACCCTTGCAGGGGGCGGACAGGCTGGGGAGGAAGTCGGCGCCGGAATCAAAGTGAGTTGTACTTGATTTTCTCCTGAATCTCTCTAATCTCCGTCAATGACAGTTTCATTTCCCTTTCTTGAAAACACTCCCGACTGCCCACACTAAACTGAAGAAAATCTTCAGACGCCTGTCCCAGTTCAAACTGAATGGTGGCTCGTAAAATCTCATATGAGAAACCCTGTTTATATAGCAATTGACACCCCCTTGGGTCTCTCTATTTTCTTGGATTCGGCTCGACTTTATAATGTATATATTATGATATTGCCACGAATTAGTCTACGTAACTAAATCATACTGCACCTATAAGCTAACCTTCAAATTCTCATATTTTGGTCTATTCTTTATTTTGATGGATTCGACAATTGGTTTTAATTTTTGTCCTAGGACACAGCAATTTGGCTTCTCGACATCAAAGATCACAAAAAATTGAAAAATGACAAGCAGTTCCAAACAATCTTTTGCAGCGATCTTAAAACTAGGAATTTGACATGCAGTTTCGATGCAGTTGAATAAGGGCAATATTCGTGGGCACGAAAATCATCTCTGTTTTACTGCAATACTGACTGTCTCAGCTTCTGAGAATTCGAAGAGCGTCTTCCTTCCAGCGGACTTTGTAGATATCTCGATTTAGGGGTCACATGGAAAAACTTATGCCTATCACAGCCCAGCGAAAGTCCCATTTGAGGCAGTCGTCTGCGGGCAATGAGGTGGGATGTGTGTGAAAGATATGCTCTTTCAATATGGAAAAATAAGCCACGACTGCTGATTTCAGTATGTTTTCGGATTCATACGGAGTCCTTCAGGTTTGCTTGGCGTTCATTGCTCTTCGGGCGTCGAGCGTCTCCTCCTCCTTTGTTTTCCCTTTAGGCCCCACCTTTCTCCATTGTTCCGAGGCAAGGCTTGTATCGTACCGTGATTTTGCGGCTGAACGGGAGAAGAGTGCTCGGTTTCGAAAGCTTCAAGTTCTCAAGCTTTCAGGAGTATTGCGATGTCCACGTTCTCCGACTCCGAATCGTCGACATCGTCCTCCTTGTGGTGGACTCCCTCGAGTTGGGTTCCTGACTCAATGTCTTCGACCCTTTCAACCTCGACTCCATTTCCCGATTTACCTCTGACTTCCACAGAAAGCTACACCCCTCCTTTTTCTTGGACGGAGACAAGTTTATCGGATTCTGCATCGTCGACTTTCGCACCTTCCTCAACTTCGGCGGTCTTATTTTCTTCCACTTCGTCGCTGTCTGGGCCGATTGAAACTTGTGAGTGGGTCAATTCCCGGCTTCATATTATACCACTAGAAGGAGAGATTTCAACTGCATCGCTATTTTAGATCTTTCTCATGCCGATTCCACGACGCAGGGTTCAAAGAGCACACCCGTGAAGCTCAAGACAGCACATGTCGTCGGCATGTCCATCGGTGCTTTCTTAGGCCTTCTGGCCATCGGCGGCCTCTTTGTTTACTTTCTCATCCGCCGTGGACGACGACGGATCAATCACCAAAGAATTTTTAGTGACCCTGACGAAAAGCACGATGACGACTCTGCAGCAAATTCTTCGCTTAACAACAGAGGTGACGATACTGGTGCTGCGGTCCGTGGCAGAGATAGAGGAGACAGCTTAGGTGAATCCTTGCCCTCCGGTCGGATATTGGATCGATCATATTATAACACGCGGCGGTCGCTTTCTGATGGTGGAGCTAATTCTACAACTCCCCTCTTACAACCCTCGATAAGCCAATCCGATAACCTTGCCTCAGAACGGGAATCCTCTTCCGTTGGCTTGGGCCTGAGCGACATTCACGAATCGCCCACAAGTCAATTCAGATCTGCTGGATCACTTGATGAGGAGTTCCCTGGCCCTTCGTTTCGGCATTCGAGGATTCTTCCTCTGCCACCTATTTTTCGCCCACCGCGTCCGCTTCCTGTGCCAGAGAACCCTCGTACACTCCACCCACAGAGACGTTCTAATTCTATTCATATCAGGATGCAAACCAAGGCACCACTCATTCCAAGTTCAACTAATTCGCTTCCTTTATTTAACTCCCCTCCAGATCTCTCTTCATCTATATCGTCAAGTTCAGCATCCCCACCACCATTGTCTTCCTCATCTCCACCCTCTTTCACCGGTCTGCGTAACGTTGACCCGTTCATTAGCCCCATTCTCGAAACTCCTCTCCTTCCTCAACGACGCACCGAAGATAGTTCCACCCCTTCCTCCTGGTCTTTGTCAAACATCACCGTCAGCCCAGTGACACCATTCCGACCCACCCCATCCATTTCCTTCAAAGAAGTCCAACACCCTGACGCTCCCAGACCCAAAGAATTTATGAAACTGAAATTCCGCCGTAAACAGCACGGCCGCAAACGGAGTGGTGAATCAGGGTCAATTCCATTGACTTCCGAGTCGTTTCGTTGTGCAGGTGAGAAGGCTATGAACGATGAAGATAGAGATTTCTTTGCCGATGATTGTGGTTTGGCCGAATCATCACCTTCGGCTTATTCTCAGCCTTCTTCGACACGGACGACTGCACAGAGTACGCTGATAGGTGCTTAGGTAGCTTTATTGTTTTCGGACCTTGGTGTTGCCCCTCCCATATTGTTCCTCTCATTGGCTGTTCAAATTCTTGAAAACACCTCATGTTGTGGGGTATATTTCATTTGATCCATTGTACTTCATTATCCACTCCAGTACATTTTTGTACATGTATAAAATTTGTATTTTTGTAACAATGCAAGTAGTAATGATTTGTGGAGTTTACTGTCCGTGTTGATGTGATACTCTAATAAATGTAGTCAATAATTATAAAGGTGTCCCGGTCAATGATAAATAGGTGTGGTCATGTAGCCATTCCCGAATTTGCCTGCTCTGCCTTCATCCTTCTAAATCGTCGTCCATAAGGCTCGCGTCCACCCATCCCACTGTCTTCTCCGCCCCTACGTCCGAATCCTAACTCATGAACAACATCAACCATACCGCCAAATGCAGGTTTTATGGAACCTGCGCGTTCGATATGCGATACATCAGAATGTGGCGTTGGCAGTAATCGAAGTTGTCGCGATTTGAGAAGAGAGGCCACGGCGGATGTATTTTGCCTATCAAGTCCGGAAATCCTATGACTATCATGGTCTGGACCATAAGGGTTTGGAAGGGACAATCCTGGAACTCGCATAGATAGTGTGGCCTCGGCCGGACTTGTTCTACCATCTTCACTTCCCGCACCGGAAGTCCTATGCGGTTGTTGATTTTGCCATTGACTATCAGAGTCTGGGCCATGAGGGTTTGGAAGGGAGAGTCCTGGAACTCGCAATCCGGATGTTTTGGTCTCGTCCGAACTTGTTCCACCAAAAACCGCGGGTGGCACAGAAAATTGACGCACACTGATGTGGGATGCAGCTGACGGCCCGCGACTTAGAACATACACAGAGGGTTGTGAGTATATCGAAGGCGAGTCTCCGTCTATGTGGGTAGAATCGAATACTTGTGTTTGGAACTTTGAGAAATGAATGGTCGACTCTGGGGCGCCGAACTCTGGAATAGTTAGGGACAAATACGGTCGAGAATTGTCTTGGGATTGCGGTGGGGGTAGACTCCGTGGAGGCCGGATGGATGCCGTGTTCGGAATTTCCACTCGGGAGGAAGAGAACCGGGGTGGAGAACCATAGATCATCACAGGAAATGGGACATCGCTGGACGATTCAGTGTCCTTATACAGCTCGTCATGAGAAATGTCCGAGGTATCGGATGTAGAATTCAGAAGGGGAGTACTGGTGCCTTTTTGCTCGTGCAATGAGCGGAAATATGATCGACCTGATGGTGTTTCTCGGGATTCGACGTCACTGGACGAAGATTTGTTTTCCTTTGACCGTTTGGGGCGGAAACAGCAAATGAATAAGATAGCAATGATACCCAAAATTGCGGTCAATGCCCCAAAACCAATAGCCATGAATTCTACTGGTCTGAGAGTACTTCGGTTACTTGCAACAGCAGAAGTTGATGCTGTGAGATAATTAGGTTTTAATATTAACAGAAAGGGAATAAACTTACCAGATAAAGTAGTTCCCGGTGTTGACGGTGAAATCGTCAAGCTCGTCGATGAGGGAATACCGAAAGTTGGGTTTGATGAAATTACAGACGATGATGCAAGTGTTAGAGATGATGCAAGTGTTAGAGATGATGCAAGTGTTAGAGATGATGCAAGTGTTAGAGATGATGCAAGTGTTAGAGATGAGGAAGATAAGGATTCCGATGGTGATGAAAGTGGAAGACTAGATGGTGGCGGTGAGGGGAAAGGACGCAGAGAGCCCGACGACATCGGTAGCGGTGCAGAAGACGAAGTGCTCGACGATGAAAAACCCGACGACGGAAAGGGTGTCTGACTTGATGTACTACTTGAAATGTTCGAGGACATCTCCACAAAGTATGGCAGTGGGCTACCAGAAAGGTGGCTGGCTTGCACTTCTACGAACGCATTATATTAGGATCAGGCAAGGCATATATTGAAGGAATGCTGCGCACCTGAAAAAACCGGTTTGGCACAGCCAATACCCCGGCTATGCCCATCTTAGTGATTTCCCGCTGGGCTCATCGGTCGATGGCAGCGCATTCTGTTCCCGCCCACCTAACATCGGTGAATTGCAAGCCGAATTCAAGCACAAATTGTCCGCACGGCGGTGAGCGTCGTGATGGTTCTGATGATGGGTGATTCTACTGTTTTGTCATTTGATGCATCAATGTGGCCACTTGTTCTCCGACATGCACAAGGTCCCTCTATCTCTCTTCAAATTGAATATCCTGCTTACTCGTTCTTAGCAACCCACATGTCAGCAGGAAGGTGTGTCACTTCAGTTATGCACCAAGTAATATTGTCAAACCAACATTAGCCTGCGAACTCCATTCATGCCTGAACAAGCACACATACGAACCTGAGAAGTGCAGAGATTCCATTCGAAAGCTCTATCTGTGTTGCCAAAAGATGTATGAAGCTTCCCCGCATAGCGAATCCACCGCATGTCCCATGCCAAAAGTGGTAGACAAATGGTTGAATGCACATCCAGAATACGATACACAACACAGGTCATAAATTTCCTATAAGCTCGTGCGTCTTACTACATAGATTATTTGTGGCATAAAATGAAACGCCCTCTTGATGATACTCCGCCTTGTCGATGATCAGATCGCCGCAACGCCCGAGTCAGTGAACGGATCAATTCTAACCTCACGACAATCCTATACATAGATACCATGATAGATTCTCTTATTGACTGGTACTTGATGGAAGCCTTGTTGGAGGCTCCTCCATGCGGTCGCAGCGAGAAGCGCAATTCAAGAACTTGAACATTGAACGCCATCACCCGCAGCCCTAAGCTGCGGCTTCCATCACTCACGCAAGTTATTTCTTCTGCCTCGACGAGTACATTTATTTTTCAAGAGCTCAGAATGTCTGCTCGTGCCCTCTCTGCCTTTGTGTTGGCTCTCCTTTTAAATCAGTTCTGCTTTGCTGTGTTGCAACAATTATGATGGCGGAAAACATCTAGAACTTATTTTTTTGGGAAATGTCAAAGCATTAAATATCGTATTGTAACACCGAGCAGTATCTACTGCCTATTTCATATGCATGCCCCCGGAGACGTAATGTAACTATCAGAGTCATTACTCGTAATCGAAAGGAGGGACCACTTTCATACATACATATTAGGAAGCAAAAAATCAAAAAACGTCAAAGTACGAAGGGTGCCCAAACTTCCACCAATCCATCTGCCACCTTTGAAACCACAGCCCACTGAGGTAGGAAGTGAAGAACTTCTTCGAAAGCAGGTATTTTTGCTCTGCTGTCATGCGGTTCTTCCCAGGACGGTCGGTTCTCCAATGGTCCATTATCCACCATTGCACTCTCATACTCACTCCACTCACAAGCGATCCGTCCTTTCAGTGTGGTTTCATACCTCCAGTCGACATCAACCACAAAGTCGTTCTCCCATGTCCTGCTCCAAAGGCGAACATGGGTCATGCCAAATGGAGAATTTTCATAACCCTTTTGCAAGCCCTTCCTAGCGGATGCGGGAACATTATACCTGAATATCGGGTGGTTATCGAAGTAGAGCCGGCAGGACCGAGTGTTTCTGCCTTTCACACGGAAACGGGCTGTCGTTGCACCAGTCTTCCTGATATCGGCCTTGAAGAACTCTCCCTGTTTCCATATATTCTGATCCGTTGGCGCTTGTCCGCTCGCTGTTCCCGGCACTGGTTTCATGGAGCGCCCGCTTTCCCACTCGCAACTAGTCAAGCCACGCTTGGAAGGATCGGGACCACAAGTGATAGGCTTGTGGTTCTTTCGTGACGACGGTAAAATAGGAACGAGCGACGAGCTCAGATAGGGTTCTGGACCCACAAGAGCCGTAATGAGGTATGGCTCGCTTGAGATGTTCCATTTCGGTGATGCAGAAGTGGAGATCGGTGGTAAAATCACGCGCTGCTGGAAATATACCTTCAAGGGATCCTGAACAGTGAAGGGGAAGACTAGCCATGTGTAAAGAGTTGATAACACAAAGACGAGAATGACCAAAAAAGTCAGGGGACGGAAAGGCCGAAGTTTATACGAAAAGGGAGCAAGAGGGAGAACAATAAGGAGGCCCAGAAGAGCGGCAGGGGCATAAACTGTCTTGTTGTTAGCTTCTGTTAGAATGGCACACATGAGTATAAAACTAACCATCCCAGGGAGAGAGTCCATCTGATAGAGTTTGCGCCGAACCATCCAGGGCTATCGTTGTCACATGAGCGAAGAGAACGATTGGGATCGGTACCGAGACTAGGAACTGGGGAATCCACCACCAGGTCGCAAGAGACCCTATTTCCTTTTCGAACCCTTCTCCGGACAGGTCTTGGAGTGAAGGAAGGAGACTGCCATTATCCCCAAGCCTCTCGGCACCATCCCGAGGAATGAGTGGTGTCCTCTCATCGGGCGACCCTAATGAACGACCAGGCCGAATGTTTGATCCCTGTTCTGATTGATTGCGTTGTTCTGTGCCCAGATCAGCCACAACAGGCGGTCTCGCTCCTAGGGACGTGAGAATGACTGATTCAACTGCAACCAGCATACAAGCAATTCCAACTGCAATATTCCAAGCAGTGAAGAGGTAGCCACCGCCAACAGGAGGGTGAAGCTCCGTAATTCCGACAGTGGAAAGAACAAGAAGAATCCATGTAAAAATGTAGAGATGGAGGAAGATGGTGTGTTTCTGTCGCTGGGCTGTTGGCTGAATGGCAACAGACGCCAAGATGTGATATTCCGGAAAGTAGAACGGCAATGACGAGGGGAACGTGAGTATAAACATGAGCGTCAAGTATGCCAACGAGAGGAAGGCCAAGAGAACAGTGTAAGGCAAAGAGTAGATAGCCTTATTCGAAAGTCAATAAAAAAAGATCAGAATAGAAGAGACAATGAAAGCGTACAAACGGATTGAACAAAACGTATCCCCACATAAGGAGAAATTGCAAGGCAATCGCAATACCAAGGGCGACCCAAAATTTGATGTGCCTCCAGATCACCTCAAGCAAGTAAATTGCTCGAGGAAATCGAGGAGCATCCTGTGGTTCTGGAAGATCCAAAGCACCTGTCCCCAAGGACAGACGCTGAAAATATCGGCGGGGCAATAAACTGGGTTCACTGGGTTCGGACGGGGTTTCGCTTTCTGGGGATTTGGTCAAGAAATGTTCGCAAAATGCGAACAACACCAGAAGGATTGGTAGTACAATGAGTGCCACAATATTCAGGGTCAAAATTTTCGAGATTGGAATTACCAGTATCATTGATTTGAACACTAAGAGCGTCTTAGCACGAAACGAGGGAAAGCTGTTGGCGGACTCACGATCGAAGTATACAGGGACACTATCATCCGTTTCAACATCGAAGGGTGCACTCAAAAGGTTCACACCGACACCTCTGGCAGTCTCCATCATACTCCAAAGACTCCTCTGACCACCCAACATGAAAGAGACAGCATCGTATTTGGTGTGATATTTGCTTCGGCCTTTGTAGAACGCCAGATCCAATCCGTCCATCGCCTTCCTCGGACCAGGAGAATTATAAATAACATAATCTGTTTCCGAGCGGATGAATCCTCTATGAAAAGCATCCGAAGACAGAACATTGGCATGCGGGTGCGGAACAAGTTTGGTGTTGCGGAAGGATTTCACAGACGATGTAGACGATGCTCTAAACAAAATAGGCCACCTGTGGGATTGAACGTGGCTGAATGCTAAACTTCGTCAAAGTGGGAATATAATTACCCTCCTGCAGCGGCACCCTCCAGATTTAAGAAGACCTTGGTCAAATTAGACCATGGGTGTTGTAGGAATCTGAAGTCGATTAAGTTTGGATAAATGCGTATGTTAGTCAGACTCACGCATGGGCACCATTCAGCCAGTCTTCTTCACCATTGTTGATATTAAAAACCGCAGTCCTTGGCATCCTGTTCTCCGCAAAGTACTGCACCAGCTGCAGCAAGGTAGCCACGCCCATTCCGTCATCCGTCGCTCCTGGTGCAGTTGACACAGAATCATAATGAGCAGAGAAGAGAAAGCCGTCCTCCGAATCTGGAGAGGAAGAAAGCCCATCTATTTTCACCAAGATGTTTGTGCCCTCGAAGTATATACCAATACCCCCTCCAGCCCAAGACCCATTGCTTCTCAGGTCGTCGTCCACATGGACATGTGGGAAGCCCTGTGCTACAAGCTGCAGTCTCTGAAGCAAATAGGACCGAACACGGTCGTTTGCATGCGAGTTGTAAGGGTGAGGATGGGCAGTAATCTGAAATGTCACGAAATTCAGGCCATTATAGGGACAACGACTATGTCGAGCGACTTACGTGCAGCAGGTCTTCGTACGCCTGTTTCAAATCCAACCCGCCTCTCTCTGTCACTGCCGGGGGATCTGGAAGCACATCTGTGGCTATCAAGGAGATGAACAGAGCAAGGTAGGTGAGGGCCACAAGAATAGATGTTGGGAAAACTCGATATCCGAGAACAGAGGCGAGCTTTGCCTTCAGCGTCATGTTTGTGAGTGGTTCAGAGCGAGAACGTGAAGCGAATGCTCTGTGATGTCACGTATTGCCTGACAAATTTCGCAGTACTGAGCATACAAGTACCATTCAGCTTGAAAGCAAGTCAGATGAGAATCCCAAGAATCAGCCTCACATATATCATGACTCCCTCGCGAAAGTTAATGTAGAGTGTCAGACAGTGCAATTCAGACCAACTACAGAGTCGAATAAGGGTGAAACTTATTCCAAAAGGCCAGAGTGATTCGGAGAAGTCCGAAAAAACATCCAGTAGTACCAGTGCATTCAAAGGCGTAAAAATGGGTAAGATACATCAAAGTTCATTTTTGTGAACGAACATCAAAGGTCTGAGCATCAAAAAGTCCTAAAAACAAAAAGTCCGAACGTAATCAATGCAGTAATAGATCGTGGTAACGCAGCGCTGAGAATTATGAGGCATTGTCGTGAAAATAGCGTGGTAAAATCGACTATAGAGTCTTATGTGAGTAGATGAAAGAAGAAAGTCCTTTCCAAATTGTCTTGAATCGTTCAAAGCGTAGAGAAACTTAGGTACTTGCGTTAGGTGTCGGCTGCAAAGCTCGCACTGTTTTCTCGGATTGTATCTACCGCCCCGACTTGGCTAGACAGGCGTCAGCGAACCAGGGATTGTTAAATACAAGAGGTTCTTACCCGGATCCTTGAATATTGTAACCGTCGTTGGGACTGGTACCAGTGCCAGTGACAGCGGGGGTGGTGGGTGTGCCAGTGACAGCGGGTTCGATATTCGTGCCTACAACCGCTGTCAAACCGCCTTGCGACCACTAAGGACCATATTAGCTAAAAGTATATAACAGAAAGAGATACCCACCTGGTATTGGAGCATCCCTTGTACACCGTTTATGAGGCCAGCTGCAAAGAAAGTGAGGAAAGGGGATGCGCTAAAGAGAATGCTGAACTACCGCCGAAGAGGTCCCCATAAGCATTGTTTCGTTGATCATCTGTCACACCGCTGGGGTCGGCTTGACGGCGGGTGAGCCCATGAGAGTCCGAAGATCGGTTAAATGGAACGAAAATTTCCAAATTGTCCCTTGTAAGGAGACCAAATGCAGTCAACAACACAGGCTTACAGGCACTATCATTGAAATGAGTCGCTATAGTTATGGGGATTGGAGAAATGGCAGATTTTACCTCTCACCAACAGAGCTCTGCCTCTGTATCCAATCTATACCTGCACGCACAGTCTGATTGAAGGGGGGCAGCTTACAATCGGGGGTAACGTATACATTCTGATCCGGGAAGAATTGAAATGTTGAGAACCCAATCTGAGGAATATTCAAGATGTCTTCACTATCAATACCATGGAAGCCATCATATGAGGACCTGGAGCTATCGTCGTTCTGACGGGATTCTAATATAAAACATATGAATGAGGTTGACTAAGAACTTATTCTGGTCGCACTAACCTGGTGACACCCACCGCCCACGAATCTTGACAGATTTCGCATGGCAGTCCCCAGATCTCTCTAGAATTGCCTTACGTCCTTCAAGAATCCCTCTAACTGACCGGACGGAACGTTTGCTTACACCCGACGGTTTTGTTTTAGGCGGAGGAGTTGCAAAAAGCTTGTGACAGCCGTCACAAAGAAATCCCTGGTTTCTGATATGCGGGCTTAGCAGGCGATCGAGCACGAAGAATGCCGCTTACCCTGAAGAAATCAGATGGTTGGGATCCGCCGACCTGACGACCTTAGCAATTTGAGAATGCCACTTCGTTATAGTCTTTGGTGTGCAATTTGAAGAAGCAGGAAGAGAGGAATAACACCTAGAGTCATGTCAACATGATATAGAGAAATGGAAATGACGAAAATACCTTGGGTCATTTGCTAATTCCCTGCGAGTCATGATTAAAACTCGGGCCATGATGTAAGGTAGAAAGAAACATACCAAGCAAAGAGTTCCGGGGTATTGGCGTATCTCTTCACGATTTCACAGACGTAGTCAGAGAAAGCTGAAAGAATATTCTGATTGGTGTAGAACTCGTCATGGAATTTGGTTCCAAATCGACGGACGTAGGCATCCATACCCCCTATCCGTCGTCAGCAAGGGCAGTCCCAATTCTCAACGGGACTGACCATAATCGCTGCTTAGAGTATTCCTGGGACGGATATTATTCCTGGGCGTTAAGCCAGTATCCGTAGGTTGAGGATTCCAGTTGTTGGTCAATGACAGCAATATGTAGATTTTATGCTTTTTTGCGAAGCGGAAAATAGTATCCAACTTCTGCAAGCCATTGGGTCCGGTATTGAGCTGGGTCGTACCATTTGCTGCAATCAACTGAAAATACGTTCCCTTGTGCGGAATTGTCTCGACATCTAGAGTGGAGGGATTGAGGGGGGATGCTGCTATGAATTCAGCACGACCCACCATTGAAGGCCCAGACCCTTACGACTTTGACGCCAGCGCTCGACATATTGCCCAGAGTGTAGTCTATGTCACAATCGGTGTGCAAAGTTGGCAACCAATAGGCATTGGTACCAACGAACCGAAAAGGTCTAGGGACGGATTTTAAACAAGCTTGGTATGAGGAGTAGATCGACGTACTTTCCCTTGACCATAAACTTGCCATTCTGTGTGGTGACGAAATTTGAACCATCTCTCCTGACTAGATTAGTCGTTGGGGAGGCAGCAAAGACGACCCAGGCGGCAAAGAGCAGTTGCCAGAGGCGAGCCACAAACATTTGAGGAGCTTGGGTGGAAAGAAAGCTCGCCAGAGTAACATGTGGACACGCCGATGCTTGATATAGCTGTCAATCCTGAAATGATCGATAGCAATCTCCTTGAGGCTTGTGCGGCTTCTGCCAGTCCGAACTTTTGTCCCAAACATGGTGCCGATTAACATTAGTTTGCGTGATACACTCATTTCCGTAAGGATACTCGACAAGATTAACAAATTTGAGGGCGGTGGATTTGCCATTCTGGAGGGGATGGAGTTGAAGCTTGAAGATTGGGATCATGGCCAGATCAAGGCAAAGCTCGGCTTGCCGAAGCCGACGGCAAACTGCGTCTCGGAACGCCAAGCCAGCGGTTAGAAGGTGCTTCCCACGACCCTTCCACGAGGCAAGGTGTTATCGAGAAACGAACGAAGCAACTTAGTTTCGGGCATTGCTGTATATCCCAGTATTCTCAATGCGACACTATTTTTGCAAAAGATTTCCCGAAAAGAACGTTTGTATTTCTCCCAACGGCATATCTCGAAGAACAACATCCATCCATTTGTTACTACTGCCTTCGAAAATCAACTGCCTTCGAAAAGTCAACCTCGTATAGACGGCAGAGTATAATTTATTCTGTCGAAAACACAGTTCGAGTCAGGACCGCATCTGGGACACACCGAATAATCATGCATGTCAACTTTGAATATGGAGATGTGTGAACACAGCGATAACTCGTGATTGTAGGCAGACATTCAAATATTCAAGTTCAATTCGGTCCTTCCTTGTCAACACCTGTTTAGATAACGATCAGATAACGTAGCTCACCTTATAATTAGGAATAGAATTTGACAAGGCTGGTCAGCTGCCCAGGAAATCCCGGAATGCGAGTGAAAACGTATTAAAAATAGTTCACCTTCGAACCCTCTTCTCGAGAAATTGTACATTGGACTTTCGATTAATCCTAGAGGCGATGAGGATGTTAGGTTTTCTTCTGAATCTCGATGGGTGAAAAATCACTTGGACAAATGTCCCGACTTGGTCATGATCATTGATGACATGACCGGCTCCGGCTAACCGATCACAATGCCAAGATCATCGTTCAACAAACAACAGCACCACTGGGAAGTAAGTATGTCTGCCATCGCAATGATAAATGCCGACAGATTTTATGCCGATCGCGCGTCTCCTTTCTGTGGTTTGGATGTTGCAAAGTCTTTCGAGCAATTGAGGTAGATCAAGCGCAGACTCTTCATTCTAACCTTCATTGATTCATTACCTGGCTCATCAGCGAGAAGGAGAAGAAATACACTCATTACATTGGGATTGCATCCTGGGCAGGAGCGCGCATCATCCAAGGTGATGAGAATTCAGGGCAATATTATGATGCCTTCTAACCTGAGGCAGGCCAATGGACTCCTTATGCACAAGATCTCTACGACCTCTTAATTGCCATCTTCAGCAACGGCCAACGTGGTTTGGGTGATCTCGAGGCATTGCAGAGTGCCTCTGGTTTGAGTCCTAGCGAATTCGAGGATTTATTACAGTATACTGCCCAGGTTAGTGCGATTACCTACGGGGGTGGCGTTCTCATTTCTGGCTTTAGGTTTTAGGCAATCTCGTTAACTACAAGTCTTTCGGCTTTACAAAGATCATTCCACGCGTCAGCTCTGAAAAGTTTGCGGCGGTAGTCTCCAGTTCTCCTGGGAAAGACAAAGCACTTCCTCTGTGGAGCAAAGTGAGATGTTCCTTTCTCTTACCCATCCTTAGTGAGTATACTAATACCCTATCAAGTTGAACGAACACATATACGCCACAAATCCCGAATCTAGCTTGTTCATTGGGAAACCCAGTCTTGGACAGATCAGTAACTACTACCTCGGTCCACCGATAACCGACGAGGAAGTCGCTGCCGTCCAGAAGGCAGCTGAAACAATTGGAGTTGATGTCCTCAACACAAGGTACGATCTCTTCTGTGTCTGTTCTTTCCGGTTTCCGATAAACGAGTTTGAAGAGTGCTGAAGAACGGTCCGAATGATTTTACCTTACTGGTAGCATCTGTACAGAGTCAACCGTCTACTCTCCACGATATCGAAGGAACCCAGGGTGCAGGTGCTACGCTGAAAGTTCAATATGGTGATTTTGCTGCAGATCTTAGCAAGGCCGTTGCGGCATTGAACGAGGTAATTTGACATATTCCTGTTCATTGGTGTCATTTCATTATGCTGCATTTGTAGGCCAAGAGATACACCGCGAACGACATCCAAACCAAGATGATTGAATATTATATTAAATCGTGCGTGTCTTCGCGCAGTGATTTTCTTCACTGAGGCCTATATTTCTGCAGCTTCGAAACTGGGTCAATCAAGGATCACAAGGAAGGATCCAGGTGGTGGGTCAAAGACATCAGCCCCGTCGTTGAATCGTACATTGGGGTGCGCCTGATTTTCCCACCAGTTACGTTACACGTACAAAGATAACTTGAACGCTGCAGTTCATCGAGACTTATGTGGACCCCTACGGCGGTCGTGCGGAGTGGGAAGGTCATAATCAGTCTGCTGGTCAACGCAATAAGCTTATTTTTAGCAGGCTTCACCGCAATTGTGAACAAGCAATTGAGCGCTAAATATGCAATTCTCGTCGATGGTGCTCCAAACTTCATTAAGGTCTTGCCTTGGGGCCCTGATTTCGAAGTTGACGTTTTCCGCAAGCCTGATTTCACTGCTTTGGAAGTTGTTACCTTTGCAACTGGAGGTCGGTGGACATGCTCAGCTGAAAGATTTCCACTCAAGTTATATCCCCTGTTCAGGCATTCCTATTGGAATCAACGTATAATTCATATATTTCCCTTTCTTCTTGAGCTGATCAATGTACTTGACTTGACTTGCACAGATACCGGTAAGCCTTACGTGACTACCTTGAAACAAAGTTAACAGGTATTATTACAGAACTATTATGACATTAGGGAATCTACTGGATTCAAGAATGTTTCCTTGGCAGTGAGTGAGGCACTACAAAAGATCTGTCATTTTGACTTTCTCCGATCCAGAATATCCTTGCAGCGAAGGCCCCGAGTACGTGTCAAAAGCTTCAATGAATTTTTCATCTGAATCGGAATTTGTATGTAGATGAGGAGTTAACTTTCATCCACCCCGACGATGTGAAGCTCTACAACGAGTGGGATAGCAGGTCTTTGGAACTTCAAGTCGCGAACCATGAACTGCTTGGCCATGGTTCTGGAAAACAGTTCGAGGAATATGCTGATGGAACTAAAAACTTCGATCCTGAGAAGGTGAGCAAGGCATGTATCAGAAATATGACAGATATTCAATGTATTTTTAGGTCATCAATCCTCTGACTGGACAGAAAATGTACCTCAAAGTTTCTTCCGTTTTTCTTTCAGTCATTTACTCTTCGGTAGAACTTCGTGGTACAAGCCAGGACAAACTCCTGGCTCAGTCCTGGGGGAGGTATCGTCCTCAATGGAAGAATGCCGTGCGGAAACTGTTGCACTTTATTGTAAGTTGTTTCACAGGTTATCGTTAAATATATTCAACGAATACAACACAGTGGCTAGCAACCTTGATATTCTAAAAATCTTCAAGGTGAGTCGACAACTCCATTTCGAATCGGAGTGTCGCATCGAAGAATAACAACTAATGGTGCATACATTCTCCTGTAGTATACAGATGAGCAAGAGATTGAGGATATCCAGTATATTACATTCTTAACGATGGCCCGGGCTGGTCTGAGGGCCTTGGAGTTCTACGACCCGGCGACCGGCAAACATGGACAGGCTCACATGCAAGCCAGGTACGCTATTCATTCTGTTATTTTTCATCAACACAAGGATATTGGATCTTTGATATAGGCTCGGCATAACTCAGCATTTAATCCGGTCCGGGATCGCTCGGTTGGAGGAAGTGAGGGACGCAAATGGAACCCTCGAGAATCTTTATATCCGGGTACGTATCAAAACTTTCGAAAATTGTCTTTTTTGCCATGCTAATGCATAATCCCTGCATAGGTCGACCGCGAGCTCGTGCTCAATAAAGGCAGAGACGCGGCCGGCAAGCTCCTCATTGAACTCCAGGTCCGAAAGAGCACGGCTGATGGTGCAGGCGCACGAGAGTTTTATACCAAATTGACCAAGCCGATTCCAAGATGGGAAGGTGAAATCAGGAATATTGTTTTGCAAAAGAAACTGGTAGGCTTAGTCACAAACATCTTCTTTTTGTGGCTGACAAAACTGGCATTTGACAGCCACGTAAAATATTTGTGCAGCCCAACACATTCGTTGTCAACGATAAGGTTGTTTTGAAGGATTATCCCCTTAACCCAGCAGGCATCATTGAGAGCTTCATTGAACGCAACTTGTAAAAAATAACATGGTTGTGGCAGAGGGAGAATAAATACAGATGTAAAGCGTTGTGTAAGATATTAAATGCTGGTATAACATCTCCGGTTGAAAATTGGAATCTATTTTGATATGCAGAGTGAGTAAGCCGAAGATATGTGTATCGGATATACGGTCGAGGTGTTTAATCACACTGCCGTGGTCATGAGGTTTCTTGAATAAGGCCAACAATAACGGTGACGCTGTTGGGATAAAGCATGTAGTCTCTATGAAGCTCCTTACGGTGATTGACTCACTCATCTACTTTCTGTTCAAGGAAACACGAGGTTTTCATTTCAGAGATTGGAAACCTGGCTTGAAGTAGAAAAAATCTTACCCCTCCACGAAAATACATTCCCTCCCTTGCTGCCTGACCTAAACACAAGTTTACAAGTCAGCTGGACCGAACGAAGCCAGGCACTCCAAATTAAAGTCTGAATATGTGGTGCGGACCAAAATGACAGTTGGAACAACGAAAAAGGAAAAAAAAAAAAGTGAAATGAAACCCACGTTCGAACGGACTAACTCTCGTCCCGCTCTTCATGCACTGCCGTGCATACTCGACCATGCGATTAGCCATGCTTTGAACTTGCTCGCCCTCAGGCCCACCTGCCCGCGCGACAAGCGAACAAATCGTGACCATCTCAGAGGGGAAAACGTTATCTGAGAAGCCGTCTGTCTGCACGAGGACTGTTAAGGGAAAGTTTGATTGGAAGAAAGGAGGACTTACGTAGACCACAACGATATCTCCATCCCGAAGCTTAACTTCAAACACGTCCGCTTCGCTCGGTGCATCTACACATGCCCGTGAAAACAAGCGCCTTTTAGATGGTGGTAGTTTCGTTAGTTGTCTGAGAACACAAGGGGTTGAGCACAAGTTCTGAAAGAAAGACCACGGCAACGAAGAGAATGGTGAATTCGGGTGCAAACCTTGGACAATTAAAGAAATGAGTCTGGGGAGGTGAACGAAATAAGATGGAGTTTGAACGAATGATTGAGTAACCACTGTCGCCTAGACTGTCAAAAAGTTAATCGGTTGTCTGTCAGCGAGAATGGAGACCGACTTTGCGGACCGCAACATGCCAGAAGAGGCATTAAGACTGACCATACAAGCCGTGCTTGAACCTTGAACCAATGTGAATTAATTCCGCCGAGTTGTTAAAATTAGGTACTCACCAGCCTGAACATACTTTTCTCGTAATACACCGCCATATGCAAGATCCAGACACTCATATGGTGTCATTTCCCAACCTTCAACTTGTTCGCGTTCCTCGTAATCCATTGTTGGGTCAATTTCCGGTTCGCCAGCCCATGCACTACGAGAGTATCGATGCGCATGATACATTAAGGCCTGAGAGAAAAGAGAAGGGTCAACTCCGGAATCGACCCAGCCTCCAACACCATCAGCAACGCCGAAGGAAATTCCCTGAATTAAATGGGATAATGACTGTTACGGTGACTTCCAAGAACGTACTGATTTATTCCGCATCTGCATTAATAGAAATAATGGGTTCCTCAAGGAATTTGGAACGAGACAGCCAACTCACTTCTTGTACGAAGAAGAAATCCTCACCTGGATCTTGCTTTCTGCGGGCCAACAACCGATCCCGCCATGACCCAATAACTGTATCTGGAGGAAATGGTCTCCGGTTTTGTAATACGAGAGGATCATCCGGTTTGGCTGCCCAGCTTGAACCAATGTAGAAAGTATACGGGTGGGGGAATACAGAATACTCTGGAAGGTGTGTCTGCTGCGAGTTTGCGGATTGTGATAGGTTAGTGGAGAAACAGCGCGTTGTTGCGTTCAGGCATGGGTGTGAGAGAAATCTGAGGGACCTGGTTGCCGCTCGTCTTCCTGAAGCGCGTCGGCTCCCTCTGATTATCGCACAAACGTTGACAGACATCGTCAACAGGAACGAAGAGCAATGGCATTTGCAAGCACTGTTGTGCCACGTGATGCATACTAACGAAAATTAAGACGAAAACATATTAGTTGAAGTTCTTCCAATTCCAGGTCTCTAAGCGCATTCTGGACATTTCTGAGATGAGGTGGCCCGAAGGGCTGACTGATTATCGGATAAGAAATGAAGTGAGGTATGGCTAGTGTGCTTATTTGTAGAGCTTACGTAAGCAACCTGCAATCTGGTATATTTCTTCTTTGAACGCCATCTGCTGGCTCAAAGCAATTTGGCGTGGTGGTCTACCGTCATCGTGAATGTGACGTCATTGTCACAAGAGCGTGACAATGCCACATTCGTTCTGATGTTCAACAAAAAATTCTGAAGGATTAACATCTTTTGAACTCAAAACACTGCGCTCTGACCGTCTCTTTCAAGAGGGCTAAAATGAAATTCTCTATTGACAATCTCCCAGTACGCTCTGCATAACCTAGCCGCACAATTGCTTAGGCATCTTAGATTGTATTTCCCTATGATCGTATCTATCCTGGTAGGATCAGCTACACTGAGATGGCGAGAATTTCTGACAGAGACACAGAACAGTATGCGTACATGTGCGACTTGAAGAGGACATTGGATGCAACAGTAATGTACCTTACTTTCCTTGTTTGACTTCGCTCAGTGCCTCCACAGGGTCATTGTGTTCTTGAGATGCCCTCTGGCACAGGGAAAACTGTCTCCTTGTTGTCATTAATTGTATCTTACCAACAGGTCTGGATTCCATTTCTTTATGATTTCCACCTTCAAATCTCCTCTCATAGTTCTTTCCGACAAGGCGGAAATTGGTATACTGCTCACGTACCGTCCCAGAAATAGAGAAAGCACTCACAGAGTTGAAACGACTGATGGAATATCGAATATCTAGCGCCGAAACTGAGGAGGAAAGAGAGAAGGAACGCAATTTCACAGGTCTCGGATTGACGAGTCGGAAGAATCTCTGTATTAACCCTGAGGTAAGGCAACAATGCTTTGCTTTTTCCTTCTTTCTCAGTCCGATTCAAGGTTGCCAAAGAGAAGAAAGGTAAGGTTGTTGACGCAAAATGCAGAGATTTGACAAATTCGGCTGTCTGCGAAAAGGGGAGGTCAGATCCCAATTCCGTCGAGCTTTGTGATTGGCATGAGGTATTCTCTTTCTTCTGATGTCGCGGTAGGATACAATGTGATATCCTGTCATCTAGAATCTGGGCAAACTGGAGCCTGGGCAGTTGATACCACCCGGAATCTGGACTCTGGAAGGCATTCTGCAGTATGGTCGTGATAATGGAATTTGTCCCTACTTTGCCGTGCGGCGGATGGTATGATCTTCTACCTCTTCTTTCATCAAGCTAAATGTGTAAAAATTAGATGCCATTTGTTGATATTATTATCTACTCTTTCCATTATTTGCTGGACCCAAAGGTCGCAGAACAGGTTTCAAAAGAGATGTCAAAAGATGCCATTGTCGTTTTTGACGAGGCACACAATATTGGTAAACCTCTTATGAAGGAATAAAATAATTTACTGACAACCATATTAATTAGATAATGTGTGCATCGAGTCTTTAAGCATAGATCTGACAAGACCTGTGCTGGAATCGGCAAGTCGAAGTGTTGCTAAACTTTCAGAAAAGATTGAAGAGTAAGTTCCATTTTACCGCACGTCCCGATCAGCTATAATCGAAGTTACGATAGAATAAAGACTACTGACGCTGCCAAGCTGCAAGACGAATATGCCAAACTCGTGGAGGGCTTGCAAGAATCTCTCGCCGACGATAGTGACACTGATGCCTTTATGGGCAATCCAGGTCGGATAACCTGTCCAAGTGTCTGGATTTCTTCTTACGAATACCACTTCTAGTCCTTCCAGATGATTTACTTCATGAGGCAATACCAGGCAATATCAGAAAAGCTGAGCACTTCGTTGCTTTCTTGAAACGTCTTGTGGAATATTTGAAGGTTCTAGCATGTATGTTGACTAAATGTTCCTTCGCACTAATATTTGTCAGACGAGAATGCGAGTCTTGCACGTCGTTGCTGAGACACCGTTATCATTTCTTCAACATCTCAAAGACATTACATATATCGAAAGGAGACCTCTGCGGTATTGTTCTCTTTTTCGTGATGTACGAGACTCATTATTGAATTAATTTATCAGGTTTTGTGCTGAAAGATTGCAATCGCTTGTACGAACATTGGAACTGAGTCGGCTGGACGAGCATGCAAGTCTCCAGAAAGTAGCAAGTTTCGCCACTCTGGTGGCCACATATGAGAAGGGTGTGTTCTATCACTTCATTTTGATTGGACTGCTCTGTAAGGAAAGGATAGGATTTCTTCTCATTCTTGAGCCTTTCGAAACGGATAGTGCAACGGTCCCCAATCCTGTTTTCCACCTGACGTGAGTATGAATTCCAATTAAGATCACCTGAGTTCCAACGCATGTCCTAGATGTTTAGATCCATCCATCGCCATCAAACCTGTGTTTGAACGGTTTAGCAGCGTGGTCATCACGTCGGGGACCATTTCGCCTCTTGACATGTATCCTAAAATGCTGCAGTTCACCCCTGTTGTGCAAGAGACTTATCCCATGACCTTGACAAGGAATTCTTTCCTTCCTCTGGTTTGTTCTTTTATCTCATCACCCCACCGCGTTCGAAACCTCTTGAACAGGTCATCACTCGCGGCAGTGATCAAGTTGCCATCAGCTCGCGGTTCGAGGTTAGGAATGATCCAGCGGTTGTTCGGAATTTCGGAAGCATCCTTGTGGAATATAGCAAGATTGTACCCGATGGCATAGTGGCCTTCTTCCCAAGTTATCTCTATATGGAGTCTATAGTGGCAGCCTGGAATGACATGGTGCGTCATTCGTGACAAACGAAAGATCGATTATTAAATTGTTTTAGGGCATTCTCAATGAAGTCTGGAAGCACAAGCTCATATTTGTAGAAACTCCCGACGCAAACGAAACAAGTATAGCTTTGGAAAACTATCGAAGGGTACATTTTTCCATTGCTCCCGAATATCTTCCGCTAAAGGAGGTAATATAGGCTTGTGATAATGGCCGTGGTGCTGTTTTGCTTTCAGTTGCTCGTGGAAAGGTTTCCGAAGGTATCGACTTTGATCACAACTATGGTCGCGCTGTCATAGTGTTTGGGTACGTCTCAATCTCTAAGATTCTATGCGACCATTTGGTTACAGGGTCATAGGGTGCCATACCAGTACACAGAAAGCCGTATCCTTAAAGCCCGATTGGAATACCTTCGTGATGCATATCGAATACGAGAATCAGAGTTTCTGGGATTCGACGCCATTCGAAACGCAGCACAATGCGTAGGACGCGCCCTCCGTGGAAAGACCGATTGGGGCTTGATGATATTCGCAGATAAGGTAAAGTTACTGGACTTTTCAGCGGTAGACATCATTAATCCCTTCCGTAGCGTTTTGCCAGGGCCGATAAGAGAGCAAAATTACCCCGCTGGATCAACCAATACATCACTGAAACAACATCCAATCTCTCCACAGATATGGCGGTGACGCTGTCCAAACTCTTCATGCGCACAATATCTCAGAATCCTAATGAAAATCAGACTGGTATATCCCTATGGACGCTTGAAGATATTGAGAAAGCTCAAGAGAAGCAGAGAGAATTAGTTACACAAGTGGAACAAACAGTTCGTGACGATGAATATGATGATGGAGGTATTAGTGACGGAGCTCTGATGGATTTTGATCTGGATATTTGACACGAAAGCAAGTTCGGAATATGCGCAGCCATTTTACTTCAAAGTGCAGTACTTACACTTCCCAGGTTCCTAACATAAATCAGTTAATCTGAGATACTTGGCAGAATATGAATACACCGACCTCACTGGAGGTGATCCTCTCTGGCATTCCCCAATACTGCTGGCACTCTTTACTGCTGCAGTCAGAAGGGTGCGCTTTGCTCAGACGGCATGTCGGATTATCGCAGTCCTCTTTCTCGTCGCGGTCAAGCGTAAATTCTTCACATCCCAGCCACTTGATACGATATATCTTCTTGTGGCACATCTCTGTTGAGACTGAATAAGGTTTGCATTGTTTGAGTCGGCATTTACTCACTCTCTGTACGAATGCTCTCCGGCGGAGGTAGGAGAAGTTATGCTGATCGTGGATTGGCACGGTTAATTTGAGTTCAAATCTGCAAAGTAAGTGATTGAATCAAAGTTCGTTGTTGAATGCCAACAGAAACTCAGACCTTGCAACCGCTTGGACGAGGAGACGATGGTAGAAAAGGTGGGACGCCTCCAAACTCATTTATACATTTTCGTGGAGATCTGAGTGAGCCAAAGCGCACTGGTTTGTCTGTGATCATGCAAACCTGGTGTACAATATACAATATTTCTGGATTCGAATGGAGTAAGGTTCATTTCTTAGAAGGGGAAAAGTGGCTTTCGGTGCCGGGACTTGATGTCAAAATATTAACTCCATTTATCAGGATCGCCGTGTGTTAATCAATCAAGCGTGACCAGCTTGTCCAAATGGTGATACGATTATCAGCTAGACGCCTCTAGACGCCCAGTTCCATATTGGTTCCATACTATTTCCATTACCCCGCGATCAGCGGGACGGAAGACGTGAGTGAGAGAGCAATGAGATGGGCGGCTAGGATTGACTGAAGAACCGCCGCCCAACGCTTGCCATCAACCGTTCATGCCCATTGAACCACCCAAACGAAAGTTGGTGAGCAGGAAGTGGATTTCATTACGGTAATTAGGATTCTACGTTAGAAATATCTTCTTCCAGTACTTCGGTGATACTGCGAATGGATTCCCCCTTAACAACCTTTTGTACTTCTTCTGCATTCAAAGTTTCGTGCTCCACAAGTGCATGTGCAAGCTTAAATTTGACAGCTGTTAGAAGTCATCATAGCAGCAAGGCCACACTTACTCTATGCAATTCGTCTATTCTCGAGGACAGAAGAGTCATCGCTCTATCTTCACCTCCCCGGACAAGCCTGCAAATCAGTCAGTTTCCTGTGCTGCCACAAAAAGAAATGACAACACACTTTGTAACCTCCTCGTCAATTTGTTCCTTTCTTCTTGAACTGAGGGTCGAATCCCGATCGTCATAAAATATGGGACCCAGCCTCGAGAAGCCCCAGTGCTATGATAAACGATGAGGAGTGAATACGGATGACTGGGGATGACTTGCTGACCTTCACCATCGCTTGTGCTGTCCTGGTTGCGTGACGAATATCCGAGCTGGCACCACTCGATATTTTGTCAATTCCATAAACTATAATCTGTTTTATAAATCAAGAATGTTGAAAAGAGAAGGAACTTGCTTAGCTCCTCTGCTACTCGACCGCCCATACAAACGTCAATTTCAGCCAAATATTCTTTATAACTGGCGGACAAGCGGTCATCGAGAGGAAGTTGCGTTGTCTGGCAAATTGTGTGCGCTAGACAACCGACGAATAAGGACAAAGCAATGTAACGGACTTACCATGCCCAGGGAATGTCCACGGGGGACACATGTGACTTTATGAAGTGGCATTGCACCTTCGGTATACATGGCGACAAGAGCATGTCCTCCCTTCATTCCTTGAGTGACAGAAGAGGAAATTTAGGAGAACTAAATACCTCATGGTATGCAGTTGCCAATTTCGTTTTTTCGTCGATAAATTGGCTCTTTCTTTGGGCTCCCATGAGGATGCGATCCTATCAGATCGCGTTTTGAATAATCTAGTTTGAGAGACGAACCAAACTGACCCTCGCCCAATCAAAGTGATCAAGATTCACTTCCTTGGCATGGAGCTTCGAAGCATAGATAGCGGCTTGACTGAATATGTGTCATGGATAAGAATGTTAATATAGCAGCCTGCAACGCACTTGACCATATTTTGAAGGTCAGCACCAGAAAAACCTGGAGTGGAACGGGCCAGGATTTTGGGATCGACACCTACAGATGAACGTTCAGCGAGTAGAATCTGTAGACCTTTTAAATGACGACGTGCCATTGCCGACCATGATGCCTTTCAAATGGTGTTGTAAAATCTGCACACGGCCACGAATATCAGGTAATGGCACAGCAATAATCCTGTCAAAGCGTCCGGGACGAACCAGGGCCCTTGTTGAAACGTGTTAGGTTGGAAATTGTTAGATGATCACAGGTATCACACACTGGTCAAGGCTTTCTGGGAAATTGGTTGCGGCAATGACGATTACTCCTTCGCTCTGTTGGAAGCCGTCCATCTCGACAAGAAGCTGGTTTAGCGTTTGTTTCATGTATTGCTGGTCTCTATGGCTGCGCTTGCCCCCAACTGCGTCGAGCTCGTCAATGAAAATGATAGCAGGCTGCTTCTTTCGGGCGGCTGCGAACAGCTCCCGGACGCGCTTAGCGCCAACACCAACAAACATTTCCTCAAAATCGGATCTAAAGATCCCTCAAGTAATAGAATTTCAATACCCCTAATCGAGACTGACCCTGATGCAAAGTAAAACGGAACATCAGCCTCACCCGCTACTGCACGAGCCAAAAGGGTTTTCCCGGTACCCGGTGGTCTATGGGTTTGGCAAGATCAAACCAAAGCATGTGTGCAGAGAATAATAACACACCCTGTAAGGAGAACGCCTTTAGGTAGTTTTCCTCCCAACGTGGAAAAGGAGGTTGGATCCTTGAGAAAAGCAACAACGTCCTCAAGTTCCTGGACAAACAAGATTGCTCAGTAGGTATGAGGACACGGTGACGAGTCCAGGTGGTACCTCTTTGGCTTCGTCGACACCATGAACATCGGTAAACTTAACGGCCTTTCCTTCAGAAGGTTCGAATTGGGATTGACGAGGGTCAGCTTTCATGAAACCCGTATTCTCGAAGAAGACGGATAGAACCACGAGGAGAACTGTATGTCACACATTACTTGCAGAAAGTTCAAATACTGTTCCTGATGCTTACAGAACGAACTGACAATAACAAGGACGATGAAGCGAACAAGACGGGGTATCCAAGCTCCTTTTCCTAAACAAGGATTAGCATTGACATGACAAATAGAACACCAGACTGACGTTCAACAATAGTAACCTGAAGAGGTGTCTTCTGTAATGAATTGTCTGACGGTCTGAGGGAGTCTATTGTTGGCGTGCGAGACCCATGAGCACTCGGTTTTGATAGGACCTGATTCGCAATGGCCTGGCTTGATGTCACAGCTGGAGGAGTTATTGAAGACTCCGCAGCCGCAGAATCAGGCGGAGGCATCGATGACGGCACAAGAGGATTTGTCGCTATTGGTACTCCTGATTCCACCAACAGTTCGTCGCGTTTCTTTACGGCAGCATTTATGACAGCACTTTGACCAACTTTCTCAAGGCACGTCAAATAGACCTTGAAGGCCTCAGCGGATTGCAATAGTGGTGAAGAAGGGTCCTAGTCAAGAAGCCGATTACTTTGGTGAATCCGAACAAAACTGTCTTGTTACTCACAAACTCGCACATTTTCTCCCAGCGATTAACGACCAACTCATAGGATGACCTCATATTAGTATCTATCAATGCCTCAAATAGAGCGAGCTGCTTTGGTACATCGTGAGGATGTACATTTGCCTCCGCCTCTAGCCGTGTGATGAGTGCGACTACATGAGGTGTAGGGGTTCCTTCGGGCTTGGACGAGAATATTGAGCCAAGGCTAATCATTCGACGACTGCATTGATCAAATGCATATGTTCTTCTTTCGAGGCGATTGGGCCATGAGAAAGTCGAGAGATTACGACCATGAAAAATGGACAATGGTCGACTACATGTATGGAAAGCCGGTTTGGGTTTGGCGGCATGTGCTAAAGAGACGCGCAATATCCCCAGAACCTAGGAGAATTTTAAAGGAGAACAGGGATTCCATAAGAAAACTTACCGAGGGACGTATCTGCATCCCAATGGAAACAAAGAACGGAGGAGAGTGAATTCGAAAACCAGTTCTGTCCGACTGTCAGTGCTCACGGAATTTGTCCCGCACGTGACGTGACTTGTGCAAGTTGCGATCAATTTCGGCGGCCCGGCATAATTTCGATCATCATGTCTAGTGAGGAAGGTGTGTTTTCAGTTTTCAATTGTATCCGCTCTTACTGAGCATTTAGTTCTACTGGCCCTGAACCTGGTGGTGGAAAACTGCAGATCAGCACTTGGGGCTCTCGCCAACGAAACACCTGGATCTGTCAGCGATGATCATCCCACCATCGATTTTGCAACCTTGCGAACGGATTTTTTGTCATTGTTATCCCTTTTGCATGCCGCTACGACAAAGGTCGCACTTGCTTTAAAGCCTGGTGCCCTGGACCATCATTGCGCTGCTATTTCACCACTTAGGGACCTCTCGAAACATGTTGCAGCCTTGACGTTCTCAGTACGACTAATGCATCAAACACAAGGACAAACCCTGCTTGCAGAATACAAGAATACTGCACAGAACGCAATCAGGTCTATCGAGCATTTTGCCGATGGTCTGCATTCTGCAATGTCTCAATCGCATGAGGATGACAACTACCTTGTGGCTGTTAACAAGGTTCACCAACTCATTGACAACGCAAAAAGACCCGGGACATTATCTCTTGACAATAAGGCTGCTGTTCGAAAAAGGTGGCTGCAGGATTATGACTCGCTTCTGGATGGAGTAGAAGAGATCCGGGAGATGACCAATCCCACAGATGAAGAGGCATTTGACGATGGATGGGAAGATCTTGGACTCAAATCGAAGCAAGAGTTCACTCTGGAGGAGAAAGCTCGCCTAGAAATGGTTCGACTATTTTTCTTCCAGCTCTGCCCTTTTAACCTGTTTGTTTGCTCAGTTGCAGCCCTTAATTAAACTGTCTAATCTCTTGCATAAACGCATCCTGAACGATTTACTATCTCAAAATTCCGGAATCCTTGATAACAACGCCTTGGATCGACTCTCTACGCATTCTTCCAGACTACTCGCAGCATCCGACAACCTGATTACGGCCATGTATTCCCCTCAGCAATCCTCCATCGTCGCTCTACATTTGAGCGACTATCTGAGTGTGTTGACTTCCCTTCGGCACACACTACTCCCCTTGGACCAACAACTTGCAGCGTTGTCCATGTCCAGCCAATCTGGAGATAAAACATTAAAATGGCTTTCAGCATGCTTCGATCAAATCGAGAAAGCAGCAGGAAAGTTTTCAGGAACCTTGAAAGAAAATGTACAGAGTTAAGTAGCTTATAAATATTATCCATGTGGTATGGCACACTTCATGAGTATCTATGCAAGAGGTGACGTAAAAGGAGCTACTTGACCTCTCCTTCCTCTCTTCCGTTGGCAGATCCATCTGTGTTCCATTCGTGTCCCCTCTGCCTCTTTTTCTCCTTCTCATACACTTCCTTCCATTTCGCCGCGAGATAATTTGGATATAATGCTGCAGACAGAGTATACCTCAATCTATCTTCAAACCTCGCTATCTTTTCGGGTCGGGCCTGCAGATCGAAGGAATGTTCCTACCACGAATCAAAGAAATACTTATGGTGAGAGTGGAGAAATGTACCTCTCTCGCTCGTTTGGCCAGGTACTCTTCTTTCATCTTATTCAACTCCTTCCGTCTTTCTTCTTCCTTAGCCCGCCGATTCAACCCTGTTCGAGGTGCCCCACCATCCAAACTCTGAATGAGGTAGTGGATCACAGCCCAAATATATATATATAAAAGGGACCCTTACTGTTTTGAAAAGTTCTTGATAAATACTCTTATTTGATAGGTCAAGATCGGATGCCCCAATCTGCGCCTTTCGAATTTCACTCTGCTTGGAGCCGCCAGCAGAGATGATATCCAAAGGTAATCTCGGCTTCGTTGCTGGAGTAGTTGGCGTTGGAGTGGAAGTCGAGTCGGATGTCCCTTGTGGCTTATTCTTCTTGATCGGAGGCAGCTTTATTTTCTTCAGTTGGGGCACCTTCGCTTGACTTTTACTGCTGGAACCCATACGCTCTTCCTCTTCAGGTTCCTCTACATCAATACGGCCAACACTGGCCTCTTCTGTGAAGTCAGGATCAATGGACTCCCTAACAGACTTCCTCCGTCGAGGTTTCACGACGGTTGGCGGAGTGACCTTCGGAGTCTCTTCTTCGTCCGATTCATGGTACCGCTTCGTCGGCTTACGTTTCCGCTTTTGTACCTCCTATAGACACATTCAGCAAGGAAATATTCAGTTCTAGTTTCTTACCTCCATCGTGGAAGCGGAAGTATTGGAGACAGATTACATAAGCCTGTATATGATTTTATTTCATTTCATCTCTCCATTTGACCATGAACCCCTCATTAATTCGACCCTTGGGCCAACCGAGCCTATCTGCTAATGGGACATTGACATGCCAGCTGGCTCACACTCATGACAATTGACACATGAGATTCCCTGTGCAAAGTACAAGTCAACTGCGAGGAAATGTGAGCCACTCCCGCACTGCGACTGCAATGTCTGAAAAATCTGTAGCTTGAGTTCGGTACTGGATTGCAGTATACACCACCACGCATACGACGATGAAATCAATCGAAGCCATATCGGCTTATTTAACCCGATCGTGCCAAACACTTCCCCGCCACACTACAACACCTCTTGCGTCCAGATCATGCATATTAAATGCTCCTTCTGCGATAAAGTGCTCGCTAAGAGCGAGACAAAGAATTGTGGTAGTTGCAAGTGAGTTAGCCAAGACAACGGATGTATCCTCTCACTGACTGCCCCTCGACTAGGGCTGTTATTTACTGTGTATGTGGGCATCCCCTCACCTTCTCAAGGTCGTCCAACCAGACTCATGCATTCGTATACCAGTCTAGAGAGTGTCAAAAAGCGGGCTGGTGGATGGACCACAAGGAAATCTGCGCTAGGATCTCTAACCCACAGAACGCTAACGACGAGCTCCGCCTTTGGTGCACTTTTTGGTCGCCATCCTTCATGCATACTACAATGTGGGCACTAGATATTAAAAACAACCCGGGGCGCAATATGAAGTACACGTATGTGATCAATCAGCTTTGACGACTGCTCTTCGTGACCCTCTTACAGCCTGATGATCTTTGTGGAGAAGACGAAAAGGACTGATCCTGTTCACCGTTACAGGGTGAAGTCCTAATTTCCGACCCTGCTATCACACACTAATTGAGTGCCCCTTAGATATACGGAGAATGTCTTGTGCCCATGTCGATGCCAATTCTTAAGAATGACCTCAAGAGCATAAAACCAGATCACTTTTATTTTTCCGTTCAAGAACCCGCTGTGGACGAAGGCGGATTCCATTTTCGATGGAGCAGTCCTGCCATCGATATATTCCCCTCTATACTGTCAAAGCCCCGTTCAGCATTGCTTGCAAAACTCGCATTTCCTATTCTCCGCCATCTCACCGAGACTGTTAGTCACGTCGACGCTATGATGATGTGGGACCCTACTGTCTGGTTGAGTCGACCCCACCCATTGGTCAAGCCGGAGAATATTACTGTGTTGCCTGAAGAGATATCTTCATTGCTGGATAATATCGGGACGAAGTGAAGATTTATCACACTTTTTTTGGCGTAATAGATGTACAATGCGTGCCTCTGTTCTTGGTATATTCCATCCAGGGACTGCCTAGTGGTTTTTTATTTTGTTTGGTCTCAGCTACATGAGAAACCGAGCAGGCATTGAATTCGATTCAGATGCTCATGTATAACTCTAGGATCGTGACAAGCCATTGAAGGAGAAAGAATGTTTGTAATCTTGAAAGTTATACATAAGGGTTGTGATTGGAAAGGTTGTGCTGTATTCGGCTTGGAACTTGAGAAATTGCAGATCAATCACTGGGAATTCAAGCTAGTGAGTTGGCGGTGTGGTTTATTGACCTGAGAAGTGGGGAACGAGACACCCCCTGACCGTGGTATAGATGGGCCGGCTTAGGCTACGTAGCAGCTTGAGATAGAATGTCAGCACTTGTACTCGAGTCACAGGTGGAATGAGGAACACTTTGGGTAAAATAGAAGGTGGAGTCTAACATATTTGGCTGCTTTCCTCCATCTTGAGTTCGTGGGCAATTTAATACCCGATTTTCTTGTCCGCCTTCACAGTGAAACTACCTTCCATTGACCTGTTCCTCACAAAAACGTGATCCATAAGAGAAGTCATAGCCTTCATAAGACGGACTGCAGAAACTGTGCCTGATGCCAGGTGCGATGGGACAGGTAACAAAGCTGGAAAGGCAGCAGCACTTGGATATCGCCCACAGAGGAAGTGCTTCCTGGCTAGATAAACAAATTAATGGGAAGATTATGGCGTTACTTAGATGAGACTCACGGTTCAGCGCTCAGCGCCTATCCTTGAAGCCACTGGTGGCGAAATAAAAATATAACAGTGGAACGCACTCTTCATAGCTTTCAAGTTGACTGTCATTGTTATATGCCTCGATCAACATCATCTACTTTGACGAGGTGAGGGTTTGCCTCTTTGATGACATTGTGGAAGCTTGATGGGTAGCCGTTCTATATATCATGCCACGCGACAGTAAAGGCGAAACCAGAGACAGGGATGACCAGAGAGGATGAATTCTGCAAAGTCGTAGACCTTTTTCAGAGGATTCCATTGTTACGCTCGAAAGGGAGGTGCGTAATTACGGAACCTAAAGGACCTCCCAGGTGTAGTTCCACGAGTCTATGGATATTTCAACAGCTCCTTGTTCTTGAAGATGTTGGTACAGCAAGATCGGCCAATTGGCGTCCGGATGAGGACGAAGATGAAAGCAGCTCTTTCTCGCATTCACTCGGCACTAGTAAGAGGAACTGATGCATGATGCGAATGAATTAGTCACTATATTGCAGCAAGACCGTAACGTATGGCGTTTTCTTCTGAATGTCCCTGGGACACGAGATCGTTTTAAATTACATGCCAGGTAAAGCATCCCACTTAAATAATGAGCTCGAGAGTCCTGAGTCCCTTCCCTGACACTGAAACGTTTCCTGCAAAGAGGCACTCGGAGATTCCAAATTCTATCAAGACAAAGGATAGACTAATCAAAATATGATACAGAATTTGAAGGTTAGCTTATAGGTGCAGTATGATTTAGTTACGTAGACTAATTCGTGGCAATATCATAATATATACATTATAAAGTCGAGCCGAATC